>Ga0207426_1002251_pt1 | contig 12794 bp, 20 predicted proteins | sample AraplaMF_Cvi_mMS_FD_184265 | JGI IMG/M metagenome (GOLD analysis project Ga0207426, IMG submission 184265) | Arabidopsis root microbial communities from the University of North Carolina, USA - plate scrape MF_Cvi_mMS (SPAdes) (version 2) | ecosystem: Host-associated > Plants > Roots > Endosphere...
TAGCCAAACAGCATGGGCAATCACCTCGGCTGGAAATCGGTGGCGACGATAAAGTGGATCACGGCTAGATCTGGTCATGCCGCCAGATCCCACATTTTGATCGATGTCCGGTTAACGTTACGATGCCGGTCGAAGCAAAGACACAGTTCGCCGTCATCTTCGGCGAGCGGTTCTTCAACTAATGAACCGGCCCCCCGCACAGAATTCCTGACAAGCCCCGATCGGGGCGACGCCGGTCGCGCGGCGGCCTGGTCTGCGATGGAAGACGCGCATCCTTCTCGATGCGGTAAGCCGTCGCCCGGCTGATCGACGCCTTGGCGGCGGAGACCTCGATGGAATTGTTTTGTCGGTACTTCATAAAAAGCCTCGTCTGATGATCGGTTACATGGCGACCCGGCACAAAGGTGATTCTCCATTCTCAGAAAATCACCCACGCTACCGGGCCAACCGCGATCATGAGACGCCGAAAAATTGCGCCGCGGCGGGGGTGTAACTCCGGTCGGGCTACGCCCTCCCTTCGTCACACCCCCGCCGCCGAGTCTCATCCTGATTGACGCTGAGTCTCACCTTGGTTGTCGCCGCGCACTCAGACACTCAACCCGCGACGTGATGCGGTGCTGCGCAGCCGAAATGGCTCCGCACCGCAACCCGCCGCTACCGACCCAACAACACAAACCAAAAACCGCTGGAGCGAACTCAAAACTGGATAAAACTTGGGGGCAAGGTCACATGAGAACTATGCCGAGTGCCAAACAAACAGCGACCCGCCGAACTGGCCGGGAACGCACGGTTTGCTGCAAACAATAGAAGAGACACTCGGCATAGTTCGACGGTCGGCATAAACGGCCTTATGCCGCGCGCGGCATAAGGCCGTCTCGACGAGCGATGCGATGGCCCCCCAATTCTCCGCTCCAGAGTCATGACCATGACCGGCGAACAGAGACGGAACAGCAAATCCCTTGTCAGTGCTAGGAGTTAGGCAGCCTGGCTTTTAATCCATCGCGTTCGCTAGCTGCCCACAATACTTGCTTGCGCGGCGGCGACTGTGTGCACCGCCGAATTTTGAGCCGCCTGTGGCGGACCATCGGCGGTGCCCGACCTTATACAGCTGCAGAACAAATATAAGGCCGGCGGAGTTGAGATTGTCACGGGAGCGGTCGGGTTAGGCGCAGTCGGCCCGATCCACGCGATCGGGTATGTCGGAAACAACATTGGTTCGGCGGTAGGGGTGTTTGGGGCGGCCTTCCTATAAATGCTAGGGGCTATGCAAGTAGGCGTCGAGCTTTCTTGAGCATGTGAACGGGCGCGGTCATGTGTCAGGCCCCATCGTTGCGGCAGCATATGCACTGAGGGCCTGTATGGCGTTACGCGGATTAGGACTTGATCGAATTTGCGAGCTTTGAGCTCGTTGCACGCCCCTGATTATCCTAATCCCAATCATATCGATCATAGCCGGGCCGAGTGGCTCACGAAGGCTGTTTTCGACGATGGGACGCCTGGCGCCATTCTCGTGGTGGATTCTGCGACCAGGGATCTCGATTCCCTCGAGACAGGCGGCAATCACCAGACGCACGCGGCGTGGCCGGCGTTGATGATACAACCATCAAGTCCTCTCGATTAGGAGCTCGCCTTACCTGCAGTGCGCGAAGCCCTCATGACATACATCCGGGGACGGCCCCAAACCTCGTATATGATGTCCATTACCTCCGCATTCGTGGAATTCAGTGTTTCCATCGCTTGTTCGTACGCCGATCGGCCTACCGCCCCGGCTACCAACTCATACAACGATCGCTTTTTGACCTCCGCGTCCCGGATCGCGTCCGATTCCCAGACGGTCGCGGGCAACAGATCATGCCCCAGGGACTCCCTCAGTAATGCGACTGCCTCCTGCTGCGAGAAGTCACGCGGGTTGTGCCTTGTCACCAAGAATTTGGTGAAATCGTGATTTACCGACATTCCAGCCTCTTCCATCAAAGAGACGAAATCCGATAAAAAGCTGAGGGAGATGTGCATTGACATGATCTCAGGCCATTCAGGGCGGACCGTCATCAGCACGCCGGTCGCTGCTCCATACGCACCTGCGGTCAGAAAGATTCCACCTCCACAGCGGATAACGACGACGTCGTAATTCGCCTCTACTTCCTTAAGCGCAGACACCATTTTTATGCTAGCGTCTGCGATTCTCAAGTCCTCACTGTGGAAGCGCTTCGTACTTTCCCGTTCGAATATTTCGAGCTCGCAAGTACCCGGCACAAGATCAAGACCATCAAAATAGGTGGGTCGGATTACAGAGCTCATACTGGACCGATCGTCATCATAGCGTAACGCGCCATACATGCTCACGCAGCGGTCGGGAAAACCGATATTCGGAAAATAATAACCGAACATTTTCGACAATGAGCCATTCGGATCGAGGTCTATAGCGAGAACGCGGTATCCTTGAAGTGCAAGGCCCTGAGCCAGATAGAGCGATGTGGTGGTGCTTGCGGAGCCGGCTACTGAGATGATCTGTAGCTTCTCACCCTCGCGCCTGCGCGGGCAAAACTTCAAAACCTCTTTCCGACGAGACGTTGCGAGATAGGCACGGAGTTCGTTGATCTGTCGAAGCGTATAGGAGCGTCGACCTGCGGTCCCTGTCTCCGGTGTCGTCCCCAGCCCATCAATTGACAACTGGCGCAAATAACTGCCCGACACGCCGAGAATCTCGGCAACCTCGCCCAAGGAGAACGATCGAAGGGTCCTGTCTTCGGGTTCTAGTAACTTAGGAACTGCCCTCCTCTTGAATAGGCAAGCCGAGATTTCATTGGCATGGCGCAAAATGCGCTCCGACGCTTTCTCCGTCTGAAAGCTTGGATTCTCAGAATTAGGCATAAAGTCTCCCGATGACGGCGCTTGGTGAAATCATGCTGTACGGACCTCCAGCCTTTTCGATCAAGGAGACGTAATGCGAGCAAAACTCGAGGAAATCGGTCATTGACACTATCTCAGGCCATCCAGAGCGGACCGTCACCAGCAGGCCGGTCGCTGCTTCACACGCGCCGCGGTCAGAAAGCCTCCAGGCCTAGTGGATGACGACGACGTCGTAATCCTCCTCGACTTTCTTGACGGCATCGAACATTCTGATGCTAGCATCTGGGTACCCCCACTCGCTGCGGTAGCGCCGCGAACTTTCCACTTCGAAATGGCCGAGTTCGAAAGTACCCGGCACGAAATCAAGCCCATCAAAATGGGTTGGTTGAATTACACGGCGCATACTGACCCGACGTTCATCATAGCGCAAAGCGGAATACATGCTCGGATAGTGGGCGATATCGTCGGCCGGAGGATAACCGAACATTTTTGACAATGCGCCCTGCACATCGAGATCTATCGCGAGAACTCGGCATCCTTGAATTGCAAGGCCCTGAGCCAGATAGAACGATGTGGTGGTGCTTGCGGAGCCGGCGGCTACTGAGATGATCTGTAGTTTCTCACCCTCGCGCCTGCGCGGGCAAAACTTCAAAGCCTCTTTCGGACGGACCGCAGCGAGATAAACACGGAGGTCGTTGATCTGCCGAAGCATGTAGGAGCGCCGTCCTGCGGTCCCTAGCTCCGGTGTCGGCCCCAGCCCATCAATTGACAACTGGCGCAGATAACTGCCCGACACGCGGAGAATCTCGGCAACCTCGCCCAAGGAGAACGACCGAAGGGTCCTTTCGTACCGATGTTTAGGAGGTGGCCCCCGCTTGGTTACGCGAGCCTCGATTTCTTTGGCATGGCGCAAAATACGCTCCGACGCTTTCACCGTTTGAAAGCTTGGAATCTCAGAATGCAGCATAAGTCTCCCGGTGGAGGTTTCTCTTGTATGCGATGTGTTTAGACTGTCATGATTTAGCATATGTATGAGCCCCGAACAATCCTCCATGGCTGGCCTCTGGCAGGAACCACTCGACCCCCGAGTGCCACACCTTCGCCCTAGTACGGCCTGCTGTGGTTCATGCGACCCCGCGTGTCCCAATTAGCCTAATAGGTGGACTCGCGAATCACGATCGTTTCGGTGTGGCATTTGACATCAAGTGCACAACCCAGCCTTATCCTCGCCCCTCGGCTGAAGCAGGTCTGGCGCAGCACATTGCGGCGTTCGCGCGCAAGATCAGATCTCGTCTTCCGCGAAACAAGCGAGCCTGGGTCGCTGCCGCTGCCGGAGCGATGCCGGACCGCGCGCCGATCACGAAGATTGACGATCATGCGCACAACTTCATCGCGAGGCAACTTCGGCAGCTCCTTTCTCGGGCAGCGTCGTGGCGGGGGCCAATGTTAATCCGGTGCCCCATCTGCAGGACCAGATGGATTGGGGCATAGTCTTTATTCCCTCCGCGTTGACGGCGCTCGGGAGGAGGAGTGCTGTCGATCCTATCGAACGGCTATGGGAGGAGGAGCCGTTTCTATGAGCGTGTTGCCGTTTCTATGAGCGTGTTGCCGTTTCTATGAGCGTGTTGCCGTTTCTATGAGCGTGTTGCCGTTTCTATGAGCGTGTTGCCGTTTCTATGAGCGTGTTGCCGTTTCTATGAGCGTGTTGTAGCATATTTCGCAGGAAGATGAATATCGATGTTGCAATGCAGCAATGCAATACGTGCAATCCTGCGCATCTTGTGGCTTTGGCATTGCCGCTTTTCTTGGCAGAACCAACGGAGCATGCTGTGCCGCCGGGAGTCCTGGCGGTTTGGCAACCTGTCGATCGGGTATTTCCACCCTATGGATCTCACGCTGCGGCTCAAGCCATGCACTGGCAGGTGATACAGGACGAAATGTCGGCGAATTCGGCCCCGAATTGCCGAGATGCGTCGCCACGCCGGTCGCCCAGACGAAGTCGGTTTGGCTGCCCTTCAGGCAGTAATGCCTCCAAACGGGCGCGCCTTAGCGTGCATGCGACCCAGAGTCCTTTCGATGGTGCTGAAGCACCGAGCTGTCTTCTCAGAAAGAGGAATACTACCTTTGAGGGCTTTTAATGTGCATGAACGTCTTTACGCCGTCAAGGTATAAAAACAATGCCGTCCCAGCCAACGAGCACTTTGCAGCAATCACACATCGATAAACAACGACGTCGCAATCCTCCCGACTTCCTTGAGCGCAGCCACCATTCTGACGCAAGAACCTGATAGCTAAGTTCTCGCTTTGATAGCATCGCATATATTCCTCGTCGAAAAAGACGAGCTTTGGTGTAGGTGTTAGCAGCGCTAGACGCCCGCCACCACGTGCGGGGGCGCCGGCATCAAAGGGGGCAACAAGCGCGCTTGACGCAACGCCGCCAGATCAGCCGAGCCGGTGCAGAAGCACGCGACGGCCAATTGGCGGATGACGATCTCGAAGTGCGCGATAACCGCCTCGGTGGACACCGTCGCCGCGCCCAGAACGCCGGCCGCCTGCCCGGCGATGTCCGCGCCATAACGCCTTGGCTACGTCGACGCCGTCGCGGATCCCGCCCGACGCGATCAGTTTCACCCCTGGCAGCGCCCGACGTACCGTCACGCTGGCCGGCGTCGGAATCCCCCAATCGGCGAACGCCATCGCCACTGCACGGTCGGCGCTACCGCGGGCGCGCTCGCCCTCCACCGCGGCCCAACTGGTGCCGCCGGCGCCGGCCACATCGATCACCGCGACGCCCGCCTCGACGAGCGAACAGCCCACCGAGGCGGACAGGCCCGACCCCACTTCCTTGGCCACGATTGGTACGCTCAAGCGACGCGAGCGATCTGCGCCAAGACGCCGCGCCAGGCGGCGCAGCACGCCCGTCAGCCCCTGGAAGCTGCGCGATTGCAAGCTCACGCGCTGCGAACCGACGCACATTGCGATCCCCAGGGCTTGCGCTGCCTCGCTCAGATGCTGGTTGATGGCCTCGGCGCGTTGCATGCCGCCGGTGATGGAACTGATCAGCAGCGGCGCGCGCATGGTCTTGCCCAGCAGCGAGGCGCGCAGGTCGATCTGCGTCAGGTCCAACTCGGGCAATGCGCAGTGTTCGAAATGGATGTACTCCCCGCCGCCGGCGCCGGTGGCTGGCGCCGTTCGCTGAGCCCGCACAATGTCCAGATGGTCGTCCTTTCGCCGGCTTAAGGCAGTGTCGCTCATGATCGCCCCTTCCCCGGCATCGGACGTTCCGTCGGATCGAACCGGCGGCAGCACGGGCACGGCGCCGCCTCCCGCCCGTTCAGACCAGCCACGCCGGCCTCCCCACTGGAGCGTCGCTGCGGTAGCGGCTTGTTGAAGTCTGGTAGTACTTCGCGCGGATGGCCGCCATTGCCTCGATCAACTGTTCCCATGGCGCGGGAAAGCGTTCTTCCGCCCGGTGCAGCATGCGCGTATAGCCGTCCACCGTTGAGGAACTCCACCACAGGCATAGCTGGATAGCGCTCCACCAGCAGGATCGCCGCGTTGTCCGGCTCGCCGGCCGACATGTCCCTATTGCGTCCATGCAGTTCGTTCTGCAGGCGTCCTATCGCGGAGATGAGCCGGATGACCTGGCAAACTACGAACGCGCGCGCAAGGTCGCCATGTCCAGCCCCCACAGCAACGATAGGCAACAGAATACGTTCGCGTAGGCAATTGATTCGATGCCGTTGTGCAGGTACTCGGCGTAGGACCAGCGTTCCGCCCCTGCCGCCTGCGCGTGTCCGGCGCGCAGTGCCGCACAGGAGCACCGGGTTCATCGAGAAGCTGAGCATAGTCGCGATGGTCGTAGGCGAGCGCGGCCAGCGAAGCACGCAGCACAGCAGCCCTCGAATCCGGGGAGCGCGCACGGCACGCCCTGCCCCAGCGCCTGCTCCACGCCGGCGAGCTGCTCCGGCGCGATTAGACCAAGGTCGTTGCAATCGTCTAGCCAGAACAGCAGCGCCAGTTCGCGATAGAATGCCACGATCGGCGTTTCGTCCTCCGGATCGCGGCCGGTGCTGTCGCTGATTTCGCGCAGGCTCGAATGGACGCGCTGCAGGATATACTGGCCGCCCCTGACCGCTTCCACGGCATGCTCGTCGGCAAACCCGGTCAGGGAGCGCCCCCACTCAAGCACCTGCTGCAGCGCGCGTTCGGTCTGGCTCATGGCGCCGCTCCTGCTTCGTCTGCCAGAATGCGCCGTCCCCAACGAAGCGTCAGCCACAACCCGGCGAGTTCGGCCACGCGCACCAGGGTGGGGCAATACAATTTCTTGCCGATCCACAGCGGGGTCTGCGGCACTGCTTGCGCCGCATGGCGGGCGAGCATGCACTCCAGCGCACGCGCCACCGCCTGCGCAATGCGCTGGCGCCCTATTGGCTCTTCGCTCCCGTCCATCGCGTGCAACGCGAACAGAGCATAGGCGGTTTCCTCGAATGTGGACGTGCGCTCGGCGCCCCAGCCGCCGTCGTCGTGCTGCGCCTGCAGCAGCGCCGCCAGCGTGCGCTCGTCGCGCCACTGGGGCTCGCCTTGCGCTAGCGCAGCGACCGCGTGCGCGGTGGGATATAGCCATGAAACGTGCCATTCATCGTTGTCCCATAGACCGTGCGGGTTGCGATTGGCCTCGACGTAGCGCTGGTGCCGGCAGCGGGCTTTCCTAACAGCCGCAACGCATGCAGGGCATGGATGTTGGTCGACACCGAAGCGTTGCGCTCGCCGGGGAACGTAACGAACAACTCGCCGATTTCGAAATGGCGCAACGCATCGACCGCCGGGTCGCGACCTGCAAGGCGCAGCACGCACAACGCGACAGCGGTGTCGTCCGCATCAACTGCGAAGTGCAAGGCCGGGCCCAGTCCGAACATGCCCAGGTGGGCGTCGAGCTGCGCGACGATCACGCGCACCGCCTCGGCGAGCGCGGGATGGGCGAACAGCCCGGCCAGATGCAGGGTGTACAGTGACCAGCATGGCTCGAACACATTGATCGGCCAGACATTGAGAACGACACCTTCGATGCCGTTGCGCGTTGCCCGCGATGCCGCTTGTGCCGGTTCGCTTCGGGTGATTGTCCGAAAAGCTTACCGGACCGACCCCGATCGACCCGCGCCTGCGTGTTGGGATCGACGGCTTTGCTTGAGCTGCTCGCCAGGTCCGGCCAGTAACTTACGGTATCGGGTTCGGTGGCCCCTCGACAGGTATGCGGCCGCCGTTCTGGGCCTTGTTGCGACTGTAATAATTGGAGACTTTCTGGACGTAGTCCCGCGTCTCCGGAATGTTGGGAATCTGGCCGTTTTGAAGCGACCGTCGATAGGGGCCAGCATTGTAGGCGGCGGCGATCAGGTCATATCGATTGCCGAAAATTCCCTGCAGCTGCTTGATGTATTTGACGCCGCCTCGAATATTGTCGCGAGTGTCACAAGGGTTGACGCCGAGCTGGGCGGCGGTCCTCGGCATTAGCTGCATGACGCCGATCGCACCGACCGCCGAGCGCGCTGACTGACGGAAGCCGGACTCCTGCTCGGCAACGGCGAGCGCGAAGTTCGGATCGACTCCCTGCCGGATTGCCTCATCCTCGACTATCCGGGCAACTTCCTGTTGGCTCGGCATCGCTTCCGGCGCTACGCTGTCCATCGTTCCACCCGAGGTGTCTTTCAGTTTCCTGGTATCGGCCTGACAGCGCTGGTACCAGTTTGATGTCGCCTGCTGGCTCTTCTGTCGGGCACTATCAATGACAGGCAGCTGTGCTTGGCCCTGGCTGCCGACAAGACTTGCAGCAAGAAGAAAAACAGTAGCCGTAGGTCTCTCAGAACGATTCGCGTAGCTCATCGACCACCACCCGATCCCATTTCGCAGAACTTCGACGACCATTTCTTCGGATCCTCTCCAAGCTCGCTGAGCAACATCGACCTCCCTCACTGTCTCCGCCCGGCCGACTGCACCTGATGAACCCGTGCATGGGGGACATGTCCACGCCGGAGCTCACGCTGTTCTCTTCGCCGATTTGATCAGCGTGAAGGTGCGTTAAGTTTTCCATGGAGCGGGCGCTGTCCGGCGGCGCACGGAATTCGCCGGAGAAGGCGCCGTTGTAATCGGTCGCATAGGTCTGCATGTGATCATTCGGCTGGGCCACGACGACGTAGTCGACCAGGTGCCCGCGGATTTTGATGTCACGCGAGTGCAGCGAGCCGGCGGGGACGATGCGCTCGACCTGCACGATGACGATACCCCGCTGGCCTTGCCGGCCATGGCGAGCTGCAGGTTGTCGAGCGTCGCGGCCTCCTTCTCCATCGTGACGTTGCGGATGGATCGGCCGTCTTGCCGCGCAGAAAGGCGATCGATGGGGAAGGTTTTGTAAAAGAGCCACTCCTCGCCCCCGAACTCCCTCAGCTCGACCAGGTCTTCCGTCGTCTTGCAATTCATCTTGCCGCCGCCGTTGCGCGGGTCGATGAAGGTCCCAAGCCCGACTTTCGAGAAGAGCCGGGGCCTGCCCCCGGCGATCTCGCGGTAGAGATGGGAGATGACACCGAGCGGCAGATTGTAGGCCTCGCAATTGCCGCTGATCGCCAGCTGCGTCAGCTTCGGCACCAGTCCGAAATGCCCACCGATGAGGCGTTTCACCAGCCTATCATGCGCCAGTCGGTTGAGGCCCTTGCTTTTGTTGTCGCCCGGGGCGGCGGAAAAGACGAGGGTGAGAGCGCGCGGCTCGTCCGATTCGAGGAAACGCCTCTCGAGGGCGGCGATCAACGCCTCCGGCGTGCCGACGCCTACGAAGCCGGAAGTGACAACTGTAGCGCCTGGGCGGATCATCGCGACTGCTTCGGCGGCCGAACAAATCTTGTCCCTCATAGCTGTCCCCTCCGCACGCCTTGGCGCATGATCGTGTTCGTAACCGGATGAACCCGGATCTGTGCGGAGTCAGGCACTTGCTTTATGCAGACCGCGATATTCATGCTGTCTTTGACTCCAACCGAATGTAGTTTTGTGTCTCGGTCGGTCCTAGCACTCGTCGTGCCAGGCCAATTGTGCGGTGTGTAACGTGCGTGTTTCGGGCGGGTTGGGCTTCGCTAGTGGTCCGCAGTGCGACAAATTGTCAGGTTCGCGACACGGGTGGCTGCGTGCCCTTGGCAGAGGTGCAACACTGCTTGCAAGATTCTTGACCGCAAACGATTTCGCTAGAGCATCGCGCGGCTTTCCAATTGCAGCATTTGCGTCAAGTGTAGTTCATTCGACCAGGAATTGCTTGCGCATTGGCGCTTACACTCCGCGGTCTCTTCAGGAGCCTCACGACATATGTGCGACATTGTCGTCATCTTCGTCGGTTTCGTGACACGCTTTAGGATTCTTCGATCCGGTATTTTATCCCTCTAAGTGTTTGCGGCAGCACCATTTTCGACTTCTGCCCCATCAACTAGCTTGATTGGCACGACGCTTGAAAATTGTTCTAGGGCTGCGACGGAACCAGCCGCGTCCGATGTCGCGGCATCGCATCGGTCGGTTCGAACACGAAAAGGAAGTGACAATGGCTGCTCTGTGTCGAAGCAAAGCGTTTTTTGTCAAGCGGCTCAGGAAATGGGGGAACCGCAAGGCGGGTTACGGCAGGTGGGTGGCCGCACGCCCCCGCCTAAGTGCGTTAACGGAACAAGGGGGAAAGTATCATGAAGTCCTCGAAGGAACCTATGATCAAGGCGTCCGACCTCCTTGTCGTAGAGCTTAAGAAAATCCCGGATCATGCTGCGCATCACGGAAATGTGGCGCAGCAACGTGGAGCAAGCAGATGAAGCTCGAAAAATTGTGGTCCAACTGGATGATCCCCTTCCTTACCACGCGCGCGGTCGACAGCAGCCTGTTTGCCGTCGCGCAGGGCGACGAGAAGCCATCAAGCGCATGGTGGAAGCCCCGCGCCTTGCCGACATGTGGAACCTTAACCGGCAGGTCTACGCGCTGATGGCGGCCTGGATGGACGTATGCCAACGCATGGGGGTCTATCATGCCATCGCCTCCGTGCCGTGGGGCAAAGCCTATGAACGCTACAGCGCGTCGCTCGCCGATACGGAGAAAGAAGACGCCAAGGATTTCGACTGGCGCAAGGGCTTTGAAGCGTGGCGCGACATCGCCGACAAGGAACTGATCAGCAATATGCGCTCGAAGGATTTCCTGGCCGCGCAGCGTGAATTGTTGCGCTCCGTGCTGGACCTGCGCACCCGCCAGCAGGAAGTGGCAGACAGCGTCGGCCGGCTGTTCGGCGTTCCGACCCAGCACGATTTAGACGACTTGGCGCGCCAGATCACGGAACTTAGGCGGGAGGTGCGCGCCAGCCTCAGGGCGACACAGCGCCATGAGGCCGAAGGTCGCGAAGGCGTCGTCGGACAACCAGGAGAGGGATAAGATCATGACAGACCCCAGTTACACCACCTTCAACACCTTCAACACCTTCAACGGCTTCATGAAGGATTGTGCCGAGAATTTCGGCCGGTTCCACAAGGCGGCGGACGTGCTCGCCGCCACCGGCAAAGTGGATGTCGATATCGGAGCGACGCCGAAGACGCTCGTCATGCGTCGCGACAAGGTGGAGCTGTTCCGCTACGAGCCGACAGCCGAGCGCACCGTCGAGGCGCCGGTTCTCATGGTCTACGGCCTGATCGGCCGCTATACGTTTTTGGACCTCCAGCCCGACCGCTCGCTGGTTCGCAGCCTGCTCGACAAGGGCATCGACATCTGGCTGAACGATTGGGGTCAGCCCGGCCGCGGCGAGCGCTGGCTGACGATGGACGACTATGTGGACTATATCCACGAGGCGGTGCAATGGATCTGCCGTGAAACGGGCCATGACAAAGTCACGCTGCTCGGCATCTGTGAGGGTGGTGTCCTCGCCACCTGCTATGCGGCGCTCTATCCGGAGAAGGTCAAGAACCTGGTCCTGGCCGCCACGCCAATCGGCTTCCACGCCGATATCGACGACGCGCCGGCCCACCAGGGCTTGCTCAATACCTGGACGCGCTCGCTTGCGCCCGAGGATATCGACCGTATCATCGATGCTCTGGGCGGCGTCATCCCCGGCGATTTCATGGGCTTGATCTTCACGCTCATGACGCCAATGCGCTCGCTCACCAAGTACAATGTCGACCTCCTCGAAATACTCGGCGACAAGGACAAGCTGATGAATTTCCTGCGCATGGAGAAATGGCTGGCCGACCGGCCGGACCACCCGGGCGCAGCCGGCCGGCAATGGCTGAAAGAGCTCTATCACGAGAACCGCCTGGTCGAGGGCAGCTTCGAGCTATCGGGCCGCGTCGTCGACCTTCGCGCGATCGTCGCGCCCGTGCTCAACATCTTCGCGCTGAACGACCATATCATTCCGCCGGCCTGCTCGAAGGCGCTCGGCAGCAAGATCGGCACGACCGAGTATAAAGAGATTGGGCTTGACTGCGGGCATGTCGGCTTGTTCGTTTCCAGCAAGTCGCAGGGCAGTCTCGCCGAAATCATAGCCGAATGGCTCAAGGCACGGGACGAGTAGGCGACAGCTATAAAAAACTAGATTTGCTCCCGCGAAGACGTCCCGACAAATCCGTTCGGCCGATAGGAATGTCTTCCGGGATATCCCGCTGATCGCGGACTGGGCAATTGGGCCATGGCCGAGGCGTTCAGAAGGCGATCGAGGCGGGAAGGCTGTAAGCGCTACGAGTGGCCCACGGGTATTTCCGTTGACATTTGCAGGGTTCCGAGACCGGTCGGCTTTAGCCCGAATCTCTCAAAGTAAGGGGTGCATCGGGGCTGCGAATCTGAGAAACTGCTTTTGCTACAAAGGCTTACCAGATTCGTTAAGGAGGCCCCGATGCAAACAGACTGTATCTCCGCGCAGTTGGAATTTAAAGGCTTCGACGGCCACAAAG
>Ga0207426_1002253_pt1 | contig 12770 bp, 9 predicted proteins | sample AraplaMF_Cvi_mMS_FD_184265 | JGI IMG/M metagenome (GOLD analysis project Ga0207426, IMG submission 184265) | Arabidopsis root microbial communities from the University of North Carolina, USA - plate scrape MF_Cvi_mMS (SPAdes) (version 2) | ecosystem: Host-associated > Plants > Roots > Endosphere ...
TGCCAGTTGTTCTCGCATTGAGATGATCTCGGACATCAAACGAAGCAATTCGGCATCCGAAATGGAGTTTCTTCAACATCGTTCATCTGATCCAAAATTCAGGAGCCGTCCTCAGGTCGAGGAAATAGCTTCAACAATGGACAACAGATCGAAGAAATTTCCGGACCGACGAGGCATTCCAATGTTTGATTTGATCGGCCGTGGTCCCGGCTGGCGATGATCCCATACAGCCGCAGGAAATCGCTTGTCGGCAGCGATCGATGTCGTCCGCTCAAACTCGGCGCCAAGGAGCGGCTTTGCTGCGTACTTTGCCGTCGCCTGTCTGCAATGGGGCGCATCGGCAGCAACTCAGCCATCTTTGCGAGTGGTTCAGCGCTGCTTTGGCTGCGATAGCCGCTTCGCGCCAGCCGGACACTCGACTCTTAAAACTTTTAGCCTCAGGCGACCTTGTCAGTGGGTGCGAACAGTGCTTACTCCTTGCCGTGAACCAATTTCACAGAAACTAGGCGCAAGCCAATGGCTGAGCGGGTCGCTCTCATCACCGGCGTTACCGGCCAGGACAGCGCCTATCTAGCCGAATATCTGCTGTCGCTCGGGTATATCGTGCACGGCATCAAGCGGCGGTCGTCATCGTTCAATACCGCGCGGGTCGATCACCTCTACCAGGACCCGCATGTCGGCAACGTGCCATTCCTGATGCATTATGGCGACATGACGGACTCGACCAACCTAATCCGACTGGTTCAGCAGATCCGACCGACCGAGATTTACAATCTAGCCGCCCAGAGCCACGTTGCAGTCAGCTTCGAGAGTCCTGAATACACCGCCAATGCCGACGCAATCGGCGTGCTCCGGCTGCTGGAGGCGATCCGCATCCTTGGCATGGAGAAGGAAACGCGATTCTACCAGGCCTCGACTTCCGAGCTCTATGGTTTGGTGCAGGAAATCCCACAGAACGAGACGACACCGTTTTATCCGCGCTCCCCTTATGGTGTGGCCAAGCTTTACGGCTACTGGATTACGGTAAACTACCGCGAAGCTTATGGCATGTTTGCGTCCAATGGCATCCTGTTCAATCATGAGAGCCCGATCCGGGGCGAGACCTTTGTCACCCGCAAGATCACGCGCGGTGTCGCCCGCATCGAGGTCGGATTGGAGGACACGCTCTATCTCGGGAATCTTTCGGCCAAGCGCGACTGGGGTCATGCCAAGGATTACGTCGAGGGCATGCACATGATCCTGCAGGCCCACACACCTGACGATTTCGTGCTCGCCACCGGCGAGATGCACTCGGTGCGCGAACTGGTCGAGCTATCCTTCGCGCAGGTCGGCCGTCGAATCGTATGGCGCGGGGAGGGTGTGGACGAAACCGGCGTCGACGAACAGAGCGGCAAGACGGTCGTGAAGATCGATCAGGCCTATTTTCGGCCCGCCGAGGTCGAGCTCCTCGTCGGTGATGCCAGCAAGGCGCATCAGGTGCTCGGCTGGAAGCCGAAGCGAAATTTTGCCCAGCTGGTCGAAGAGATGATGGCAAGCGATCTGGCCGAAGCGAAGCGGGACGCTGGCCGTGACAAACGCACAGTTTGAACTTAGGGGCAAAAGCGTCTACGTCGCCGGCCATCGTGGCATGGTCGGCAGCGCGCTCGTGCGCCGGCTCGAGAGGGAGGACGTCCGGCTGGTCACGGTGGACCGGCGCGAGGTCGATCTGCGTAATCAGACAGCAGTGTTCGACTGGTTCGCTAAGACGAGGCCGCAGGTCGTGTTCCTAGCCGCGGCCAAAGTTGGCGGCATCGTCGCCAACGACACGCTACGCGCCGACTTTATCTACGACAACATCGCGATGGCGGCGAACGCAATCCATGCTGCGCATTTGAACGGCGTCGAGAAGTTGATGTTTCTAGGCTCTTCCTGCATCTACCCAAAGCTGGCGCCACAGCCCTTGCGTGAAGACTCGGTGCTGACTGGCCCGCTGGAGCCGACCAACGAACCCTATGCGATCGCCAAGATCGCGGGCATCAAGATGGCCGAGGCGTATCGCACTCAGTACGGCAGCGACTTCATCAGCGTGATGCCGACCAATCTTTACGGCCAGGTGACAATTATCATCCTGAGTACAGTCACGCCGTAGCCGGCCTAATTCGGCGTTTCCACGAGGCAAAAGTCGCAGGCGCGAAATCCGTTCTAGTTTGGGGGACAGGAACGCCGCGGCGCGAGTTCCTTTATGTCGACGACATGGCGGATGCCTGTGTGTACCTTATGAAATCCTACTCAAGCGCGGAGCTGATCAACATTGGCACCGGCAAGGACATCACCATTGCTGAGTTCGCTCGCGTTGTCGCAGGGGTTATCGGTTACATCGGCGAGATTGATTTCGACATATCGCGCCCGGACGGTACGCCGCGCAAGGTCCTCGATGTTTCCCGCTTAGCAAGTACTGGTTGGAGCGCTCGGACGCCTCTGGCGACCGGATTAAAGCTCGCTTACGAGGCCTACTTGCGTTCTCAGTAGACAAGTGATTGCAGGCTCGCGTATCCATACGGCGGCAGCATCGGGACAGACTCGTGCGCCACGCCTTTCGACGCCCTTCATTGAAGCGTACGGATGCCATCCACCAATTAAGGCCGAGCCGTCAATGAGCAGGACAGCCTTCGCGCTTGAGCTGGCGCCAGACCTTGCGCACGCCGTAGACGGAGAAGTTTTGATCGAAGACGCGCCGAACCTCGATCTTCAGCGCGGCGTCCTGCCTGGCGCGTGCCGACAGCCTGGTGGGATCGCGCCGCTTGGCGACATGGCGTGGTAGGTCGAGGGGGCGATCGGCAAGACCTTGCAAATCGGCTCGACCCCAAGCGCCCCACAGTGATCGTCGATGGACGCGCTCATGGCTTGGACCGGCGGTCGAGCTCCGCCGTCGCAAAATAGGCGTTTGCCTTGCGCAATATCTCATTGCCTGTCGGAGCTCGCGGTTCTCCCGCTCGAGCGCCTTCAGCTTCTCGGCCATGTCCGTCGGAACGCCGGCCCGCTACCCGCTATCGACTTCGGCCTTCTTGATCCAGTCATGCAGCGCTTGCGGCGTGCAGCCGATCTTGGCTGCGATTCACGTCACTGCCGCCCAGCGCGACGGGTGCTCGCTCGCGTGATCCAGAACCATCCGAACCGCTCGGGCCCGGACCTCGGGGGAAAACTTGTTCGTCGTCTTGCTCGTCATGGCTCCATCCTCTCAGGAGTTGGAGCCTCCGGCAAACCCGGGGCGGTTCATTATCCTTTCTAGCCGGTTCTAACGTTAGCCGTCGCTTTCGCGCTGTCCAAGAGCGGAGTGCATCGCGGCACTCCCCTATTTTTGTGTTTGGACTCACGGGTGGGGCCGGTCGCCCTCTCGCCCATGCCGCCGTTCGGCCTAGTGCAGACACTTGGATTTGCGCGGCCTCGGATGGTTGCAAGAGCATGGGCTGGCCGGTTGCTCGAAATTTGCTGTTCGAGGGGAGGCGCCAGGTCTGCTCGACGGCAACGAGCTTGGAGGGGCCAGGGCCACGAGGCCAACTCTATAGAGAGTGACTCGTACGGAGTGATCTTGATCTTTGCGGTCGATGCAGCAGGGGAACTACGCTACGTGTACACAAGAGATGAGGCATGAACAATTTTTCGGCGCCCAGATTCGGCAAGAACCATGATCTCGACACACTGCTTGCTCTTGATAAGCTCTGAATTATCCAGGGCGCCTCCGATGACTTCCACATTCGTCCCCGCCTTCATTTTCGGCGCTGGCCTCATCTTAGGATATGCACTGCGCGCTTGGCGCGTTCAACGAAAAGGTGCGAACGCATCCTACGGCGCCTCACATCAGAACTCCCAAGCGACCTCGACCTTCGGTCATGCCCGACGGGCGTTCTAGCCTCGTCGGATCCGCGTGATCTCGACAGGACTGGAATCGGGAAGGGGTGGAGGGACATGGTCGAGGCAGGGAAGGACGCTCCGCGGCGGTACATCGTCAACGGAGCCGGACAGCGCGTGCTCGTCGGCCTCACGAGTTCGGAGACCATCGAGTTCGAGAGGCTGGACAATCTGCAAGCCTCGTTGGAGGGCATTTCCTTGCTCAAGGACGAGCGTCAGGACGAACGTATGCCTCTTCAGAGCGAAAGCGACAAGCGCTGGCTGGAACTCTACGTCAAGCACGAACGCGCTTGGAGCATCTGGATGGCGGAAAGTCGGACGCGCTTGAATCCGCACGCGCTCAACTAATCAACTAAATGGTGCCGGCAGGGAAACAACCAACACGCCACATGTCCGGGGCAAGAGCAGGCGGGCCTCGACCACCTCACACCGCGAGCATGCTGCTTCCCTGAATGCTCATCAGAGTGAGATTACCTGTCGCATAGGCCCCCGTATCGATGTTGACGCGGTTCGCCAGGAACTCGGCGCTGCGGACCGGCGTATGGCCATGCACGATATATTTGCCGAATTGCTCCTCGCTCCGCAGAAACTCTTCGCGAATCCAGAGCAGATCGCGCTCGGTCTGCTCCGCGAGCGGCACGCCCGGCCGAACCCCGGCGTGGACGAAGAAGAAGTCTCCGCAGGTGAAGCTCAGCCGCAGATTGTCGAGGAATTCCAGATGCTCAGGCGGCATCGCCCGAATCAAATTGCGCATGATCGATGCCGGCTCGTCTCGCCTCAGGTCCGGCGGCGCAAGCCCGTAGGACATCAGCGTCTGGGTCCCTCCGACGGCAATCCAATCCTCGAACAGCGAAGGGTCTTCGAACACATTCACCAGAAATGCCTCATGATTTCCTTTGAGGAAAACCGCGTTGCCCCGGCGGCTTCGTTCGATCAGGACGTCGAGGGTGGAGCGCGTATCCGGGCCGCGATCGATGTAATCGCCCATGAAGACCTCGATCGCGTAGCGTGGCCGGCTGCAGGCAATGTCGGCATCGATCACGCGCAACATGGGCTGGAGCAGATGCGCGCATCCGTGAATGTCCGAGATCGCATAGATCCGGACTCCCTCCGGCAATTGCGGTTTGGGAACAGGCGGGCTTGGTCTGCCGAGAGATATCATGGCTCTCAATCGATCGGGTGGTTGGAAAATTTCCCCAGGGCGCTCGCACTGGAGTGCCTCCATCCAAGACGAACGACGTCAATTCGGTGAGGGAGCATCCTTGTTCTCCGGCTCGATCACGCCAAAAGAAGGGCGTGGCATTTTTTGCCCACCCCATAATGCGGTCGCGGGCGCGAACGGCCGATCCGTAAGAATTGCATCGCTGAACGCGAATGTACGGCAAAGATGCATGACGGGGCGCGATGGCGCACAACACGCCCAGATAGAAAATCGTCGAAATTCTCGCAACTGCCTCATCATCGTTCGCCGAACGATAGCATCGCCTGAAAGACGGGCGAACAGGTGCTCACGCAATGGCAAGTGCCGTGACGAACGCAGAACTTGATTCAAAATAGGGCAGCGCGTTCGCTCATATGTCGGCACTGTGACGACATTTTCAGCGTGTCGAATTTCGCTTCGCATGCGATCACGGCAACAGCATTCGTGCGCCGCAAAAGTTTTGCGTGCAGCGCCACAATGTCGCTGCGATCAAGCAACACCTTCCGCGTGGGGAAGTGACGAGTCTTCAACATCACGATGAGCGTCAGACACTCTCTCGATAGGCAGAGGTTCGAATGGCTGTTGCAACTTACGGTTCTGAAAACACTCACGCGCTGTCGTCGACGCGAGGTGGCGCTCTTCAGAGGCCGTTTCAGATCGTCGTCATGGGTGCTGACTTTCTGCTGATCTTGTTGAGCTATGCCGCCGGGGCTTCGCTGTACGGCGCGGCCGTCGCTTCGCCCACCGACGGCGCTTCGGTGGGAGCGGGATTGTTCGTCGGCGTGGTGTTCGTCGCCGTCGCCTATTTCCGGGACGTCTATGCCACGCATCGGCTGCTCAATATCGTCTGGCAGCTTCGAAAGGCGGTGTTCATCTGGCTGACTTCGCTGACGATCCTCGCCGTTGCGGCCTTCTTGCTGAAATCAACCGACAATCTGTCCCGTGGCACGGTCATCGTGTTCGCCGTGATCGGCGGACTTGGTTTGATCAGCCTCCGCTTTGTCTGGCAGGCGGTGTTCGGAACGAGCTTTGCGAGAAGCCGGCTGGTCGATCGCAAGGTGATCCTGCTCAGCCTCAAGCCGCTCGACTTCACTTCCAGCCGCTTCAAGGACCTGCGGAGAAACGGCTTCGACGTCACGCGCCATTTCGTGCTCGGCGATGACCGGGATGACGGCCATTGGGAGCGGCAGATTCGCGATGTGATCCGTCAGTCGCGCTCGGCCGACGTCGACGAATACCTGCTTGCGATCGACTGGAACGAATTGCCGATGCTCCGCAAGCTTGGGCCTTATCTGCGCGCAGTCCCGCAGCCGATACGCCTGCTGCCGGACGATCCGGTCGCCGATCTGGTGGCTCGTCCCTTCCTGCCGGTCAGTGGAACCGTAGCGGTCGAGATCCAGCGGCCGCCTCTCACCATTCTCGAGCGGTTGCAGAAACGCTGCCTCGATGTCGGCGTGGCTCTCGCGGCGCTCGTGATCCTGACTCCGCTGCTGCTCACCGTTGCCGTGCTGATCAAGCTGGATTCCCCAGGGGCGGTCATATTTCGCCAGTCGCGCCGCGGCTTCAATGGCAGGCCCTTCGAGATCTGGAAGTTCCGCAGCATGACCGTTTGCGAGAACGGGGAGACGATTGCCCAGGCGACCAAGCAGGATGCCCGCGTGACCAAGATCGGGCGCTTCCTTCGCATGACGAGCATCGACGAATTGCCGCAGCTCTGGAACGTGCTGCGCGGGGACATGTCGCTGGTCGGGCCGCGTCCGCACGCACTGGCTCATGACAATTACTACGATGAGCTCATCAGCAAGTACGTTTACCGCCACCACATGAAGCCGGGCCTGACGGGCTGGGCCCAGGTGAACGGCTTCAGGGGGGAAACGCCGACGATCGATCTGATGGAGAAGCGGGTCGAGTATGATGTCTGGTACGTCAGCAACTGGAGCATCTGGCTCGACCTGAAGATCATGGTCCGGACAGCGTCCGCCGTGATGTTCCAGGAAGCCTATTAGTCGTTCAGCCTTTCACTGCCCGGAACCTCAAGGATCAGGTTCCGTCTCTCCGCGATCTGCTGAAGAGCCGCATGATTGCATCGCGCAAGGCGAGCAACGGCGGCACCAGCACGAAGAATGTCCCCATCGCAACGGAAGCGATGACGTGGCGGATCGAGAACGGTTCGTCCCGCTCGATGTCCCGTTGGCTCGGGTCGATGGGCGCGGGCGAGAGCGTCGTCGCCATCGACTGCGGACGCGGTTTCCGAGGGGGAACAACGACCAACACGAACAGGACGTTGAGCAGGACCCAAATAGTCAAAATCGTCAGGACGATCAGCATTCCGAGCCCACCGGCAAAGAACTAGAAATATGGGTTGAGGTTAGCTTTAGGGAACCCAGAAAGAAAGATGCCAAAAGTTTCAATATCTTGAAGCGGCGAGGAACCCGAATTGTTGCGTCTTGTCGATAAAGGGTTCTCAATTTGCGCACTGTCCTAGCGATTGTCGTCTTCGTCAATCCTTGCTTTTGGCTAGGGCAACAACCGCACTCTGGGGATTCCGGACGAATACGGGTGCCTCAGCTGTCGCGGTGGGCTCGGCCCTCGTGCGCGTAGGAGCCCCCGATCGCCTTCAGACGACAGTTCCGCGAAACGCATAGGGCCCGCGGCCAAATGGCGGCGGGCCCGAGGTCGTTTCAGTTCGGCGCGTCGTCGCGCCTCCTAGAAGGCGATCCGATCAGGATGAATCGTCATCCCGCCCTGGGTTGTTGTCTCAGCATGATCTTTTCGGAGGGCCGCCGTGCGCCTGTCCGAACCATGCTTTAGGCATGCTCGACGTAATAGCTGTTGCGGTGCTTGCCCTTGTACGCCTCGATGCGCTTGAGCATCTTCGGGTTGGCGCGGTTGAGCACGGCGCCGAGCAGTTTCTTCTGCAGGACTTCCGATCCGGAAATCGATTCCTGCAGAGCGCTTCGTGTCGTCTGCCCCCATTCGATTACGTAGACCATGGCGTCGATCAGGAAGCTGACGGCCTTTGCATCCGCCACCGGCATCACCGGCGCAAGGTCGATCACGATATACTCATAGTGCTCTTTCAGCACCTTGAGCAGCTCGGCCATCGCCTTCGATCCAACGACGTCGGCCGAATTGACCATGCGGGAGGCCACGACGGACGGCAGGAAATCGAGGCCCGTCTCCTTGCTTCGCTGCACGTGGTAGCCCAGGCTGCCCGGATCGTTGAGCGCCTCGACCAGTCCGGTCGTCGCGTTCGGCGCGAGCTCGCGCGTGAGCGAGCGCGTGTGCAGGTCGCCATCGATCAAAATCGTGCGATGTCCGGTGAGGGCGATCAACTGTGCGAAGTTGGCCGCCACCGTCGTTTTCCCCTCCTTGGGGAGAGACGATACGATGCCGATCACCTTGATCTCGCGGGTCAGCCGCGCAACGTCGATCGATACCTTGATGTTGCGCAACGTCTCGGCAAACCGCGAGAACGGATGATCAACCACGTAGCGGGACAGGTTGGGCGGACCGCTCTTCGCGGATGTCGACAACATCGCGCCTGTCTTGGTCGGTGGACGAATGTCGGGCAGCACGCCGAGGCATTTGACGCCGAGCTCATCCTCGACCTCTCCGGGCGTCCGCAAGACGTCGCTCAGCATTTCGCGCCCAAATGCGACGCCAAAGCCGAGGCAGAGGCCGCCCACGAGGCCGCCGACCAGCGCCAGGACCGTACGCGGCGAACTCTTGCGATCCGGCTTTTTGGCGGTGCTGATGAGGCGCGCCTCGCTGAGCGGAAAGCTCTGATTCTGCGTCGCGCTTTGCAGCTTCTCGAGGAAGCTGTTGTAGAGATTGCGATAGGTGTCGGCTGCGCTTTCGAGGTCGCGCAACTGGACCTCAGCCTGGCCGGTGTGACCGGCCTGGGCAACGAGATCTTTCAAGCTCTTGTCGAGAGAAGCCTCACGGCTCTTTGCGATCTCGTAGTCGCTGCGATAGGCGTCTCCGATCCGATGCAGTTCGTCCGCCATGTTCTTGCGGATTTCATCCATCTTGTTGGCCAGATTGACGGCGGCAAGATGGGTCTTGCCGTAACGCTTGGACCAATCGGCATATTGAGCCGCGAGATCGAGATATTGCGCTCGCATGCGGGTGATGACCGAATTATTGAGCGCGTCGGTCACGGTGGATTGTGCGACATCCTGGTCCGAGATCGCGTTGATCCGGTCGAGTTTGGCCTTGGCCTCGGTCGTCGCCGCCCGCGCTTGAACCAGCTGCGTGTTGAGGTCGGACAATTGCTGTTCGGACATCAAGCCGCGACTGGTTCCGACGATGTTGTGCTCGGCCTTGAAGGTCTGCACGGCACGGTCGCTGGCGGTGGCCTGCTCGCTCAGCTCGATGCTGCGCTGCTGAAGCCATTCGGTTGCCCGCTTGGTGGACTGATATTTGGCTTCCAGCGCGCCGACCAGATAGGCATTGGCGATGGCGTTGACGATCTTGGCGGCCTTGTCGGGGTTGCGGGAGCGATAGTTCAGCGATAGGACATAGGTCGTCAGGACGCGCTCGGTTCGCAGGTTCTTCTGGACTGTTTCGACCACGGCATGTTCGAGCTGCTCCTGCGACGCTGGTTCGCCGGTGCTGAACAGCGACATGACCTTGCCGAGGACAATGGACAGAAGACCCGGTTTGGAGCCGTTGAACTCCGGATCATCAGTCAATTTCAGGCGACGGACGACCGAAAGAATCAGGTCGTCCGAATTGATCACCTCGACCTGGCTGTCGACATAGCCTGTGTCGATCAGGGCGCTGTTGGCGTTGCTGTCCTTGTCCAGCACCTGGGCCTGACGCGTATCCATCATGATGCGGGCATTGGCCGTGTACATGGGTTGCGCCGTGACCAGATAGAGGATCACCAGGGCTAGCGCAGCGCCAGTACAGGCCGCGATGACCGGCCATTGCCGGCGCAGGACGTCGGTCACGCGCTCGAAGCTGAGGACGGCCCCGCCGAATTCGATGCCGAATCGGTGTCCCGACTGGAAATGTTCTCTGGGCTGATACATTTGCTAATTCGCTGCCTTTTGACGTCGCTGATCAATTCGGAAGGGGGACGGGCTTGAACGGGTTGGCCAGCTTGGTCTTCCACTCACCTTCGAGCAGCGCCCCGCCTCGCGGCGGTGGCGCCGTGCCCCTGTCTTGCGATTGTGCCGTGAGGCCCGAGGCGTCATCTCCTGCGGCGGCATAGCCTGCCTGCACGTTGAGATCCCCGATCCGCTGCACGAAATCCTTGATCTTGCGCGCGGCATCCGGCTTCTTCGACGTGCATCGCCCTTCGGCAATCCTCAGCGCGGCGCCGATGGACGAGCGATCGGTCGAAGCCGAAGTCGAGATGAGTGTCTGCACGGACGGCAACACCGACGGGCTCGTGGCGATATAGCTGGAGAGCCGATATCTCAGTTTCTCCTTGTCATTGCGCAGCCGCTCCAGGAGCGAGGAGGGCGACTTTACGAATGTGTCGAGTTCGAGCTGTGAAGCACGATCGGACAGTTCGACGCACTGGGCGCGGCAAGCATCGATACTCCCGACCATCAAGGCCGAAGCTGCCAGGATGATTGATAGCCATCGTGATCTCGCAAGACGACGTGTTAGTCCGCAACCCATCCGTGTCCCTTCCTCCCTGTTGCAATAGGAGAACACGCGAAACCTGACAGGTAACTATGTCATTTTTTGTGCGGCGCAAAAGCTGAGTGTGCGTGCTTGACGACGACGCGCGCCTTGCCTGTTTTCCGAGCGGTTGCAAAAAGAAGAAATGCAATGCATGCGATACGAGCATCATCGCGCCCAGGAATGTTGCAAGCTGAGTGCATAAGAGGCGTCGCACGCCGAGATGTCGCGCATAGGCGTCGCAGAACCGACACAAGTCGGAGTGCGATTCGTTGTTCCCGGATGTGCGAAAGATTATTGGGGGTCATGTACTGGAGCAGCGTGCATGCGAACAGATCAAACATCCTTGTGGTCGCGTTGATCGCAGCAGCGTCGAATTTCGCGCACACTTTGCACGCAAATACTCGCAATCATCACGTCTGAATTGATTTGCGCGCCGACGCACGTCGATCTCAGGCAAAAAGTGGCGTGAACTTGGCGCTCGCATGTCCGAATGAACTGCGAGCGTTGAAATTATCGTCGAGCCTCATGCGTCGAATGCGAGTCCGCGATCGCAGAGATTGAACGCGCGCAAGACCTGATACACACTGCTGCGATGCAATAGCTGGGAATGTTGATGTGACGGAGATGGTTCATCGTGAGAAGGCGCATGTCCTGCCGCTCGACAGCATTCGGGGGATCGCCGCGACGTCGGTGGTGATTCACCATCTCCTGCTGATGCCGACCTTCCTGGCGGCGTTCCCGCACAATGCGTGGATCAACTGCTCGTTCTTCAGGAGCTCCTGGCTACTGGTCGATCTGTTCTTCGTTCTCAGCGGGATCGTCATGTCGCTCAGCTACGTCGAGGGCGACTTCGGACGCTTCTCGCTGCGCGAGTTCATGGTGCGGCGCCTGGCGCGGGTCTATCCGCTGCACATCGTCATGCTGATCGCAAATCTCCTGTTTAGACTTCTGCGGATCGGTTTGGTCATGGCCGGCGTCGTGGTGGCCGCGCCGGCGGCGTTCGAAGTGAACAATGCCTATTCCTTCGGACTCAACGTCCTGCTGCTGCATTCGATGGGGTTCATCGACTATCTCAGCTGGAATGCGCCGAGCTGGAGCATCAGCGTCGAGTTCTATACATATTTGGTGTTTGGCCTGATCGTGCTGCTTGCCCAACGCATGCGGTCCCTGCTCTGGTTCTACATTCTCTGCGGGGCGCTTGCGATCTGCAGTCTGGTCGTCATCATCTTCGTGCTGGACAAGAGGAGCCTCGGGCTTCAGACCGATTTCGGCATCCTGCGCTGCTTCGTGAGCTTCTTTCTGGGCGTGCTGACGGTGAGAATCGTCGATCGCCTGCCGGCCAAGCCGGGCCCTGCCGTGCAAGGCGCGCTGCAATTCGCCGCCATGATCGCCAGCATCGTGCTGGTGTCCCTGGCGGAGACCTATCCTGCGTCAACGTTCCTCGCGCCGGTGACGTTCGCGATCTTCCTCGGCAGCTTGCTGGCCTTCCCCGACGCGCTGCTGGTGCCGCGGATGCTGGTGGTCAAGCCGCTGGTCTGGCTCGGCAAGCGTTCCTACTCGATCTACATGGTGCACGCGCTCGTGGTGCTGCTTGCCGAATATTTCGTGCGAGCCGTGGGGACGGGGCGGATCGCCGCGCTGGATTCGGTCTGGTCGGGCCTGCCGGCGACGTTGAACCTCGTGGTCTCGCTGGCCGCCGTTCTGGTGGTCTCGCACTTCACTTATCTCTACGTCGAAATCCCCGGCGGCAAGCTCATGCGAAATGCGCTCGGAAGCCGTCGGGATTTCGCGCGATCTCCCGCGCAGTCGGCGCGGCTGACGAACTGAGCCCGATATGACGATCCTCGCGCTGCATCGGCCGAAAATCACGTTGATCAGCCTCAACATCGAGGCCATCGCGCTCGGGATCTACCTGGTCCGTGACGCCTTCGGCGGCGTGATCCGCTATTATACCAGCATCTATCACGTGGATCCGCTCTGGTACCTGCCCGACGGCGTTGCGCTTCTGTGCCTCGCCCAATTCTTCGTTCACTGCATC
>Ga0207426_1002254_pt1 | contig 12768 bp, 9 predicted proteins | sample AraplaMF_Cvi_mMS_FD_184265 | JGI IMG/M metagenome (GOLD analysis project Ga0207426, IMG submission 184265) | Arabidopsis root microbial communities from the University of North Carolina, USA - plate scrape MF_Cvi_mMS (SPAdes) (version 2) | ecosystem: Host-associated > Plants > Roots > Endosphere ...
GCGGCCGAAAGCGGCGAGGGACAGGTCGGCGACCTTGAAGTCCTGGCCGGTGGCTGCTGTCGTCATGCGGGCTGCTCCTCGAGCGTCGAGGTGGATGGGCGGGCAGTCTGCGGCGCGGGCTGGGGTCTCCCAGCTACCACTGGACGAGATCGAGCGTACGCGGAAGCGGACGCACCTCTCCCCCTGGCCGCAGCGCAGTCCGTCGGAGGCCCTCTCTCCCTCGGCCGGTCCGCGGTGCGGGCCGCCCGACCGCCATCAGCAGCGACGTCTGGCACTGGTCACGAATCTACACCGATCGGCCCCGTGCACCACAGCCCGGAGGGGCCGGTCCAGTGCGGTCCCGGCCAAGGAGGCGCGCGGGGACGGCCCGTGATGCTTGGGGTCCGGCGGGCCCGCGACCGGCGTTCCGGGTGCCGTGGAGGGCGGCGTCGGAGGGGTTTGCGGGCGCCGTGCCGTCATGCAGGATGCCGGGAGCGCGGACCACCGGCACGACCGCGCACACGTTCAGAAGGAGAGCCACGTGACCACCAGTCCAGCTGAGCCCCTCAAGGGCGCGGGGACGAGCGGGCAGGGGCTGAAGCTGCTCGCCGTGACCGCCTGCCCGACCGGTATCGCCCACACGTACATGGCCGCGGAGAAGCTGACCGAGGCGGCCCGGTCCCTCGGGCACGAGATCAAGGTGGAGACGCAGGGCTCCATCGGGGCTGAGAATCTCCTCTCTGATAACGATGTCAGAGAGGCGGACGCCATCATCATCGCGGCGGACAAGGACGTCGACCGCAGCCGCTTCGTCGGCAAGCGGGTCCTGGCGGTCGGGGTCGCGGAGGGCATTCGCCACCCCGAGCAGCTGGTGGAGCGGGCGCGGAGCGCACCGGTGTACGGGCGCGCGGAGGGCGACGGGACCGGTACGGGTTCCGAGGGCACGCCGGCTCCCGGGGGCTCCGGTGGCGGCAAGGAACGCAGCGTCGCGTACAAGGCGCTGATGAACGGCGTCAGTTACATGATCCCGTTCGTGGTCGTCGGCGGTCTGCTGATCGCGATCTCACTGGCGCTGGGCGGGAATCCGCAGGCGGACGGCGGTCTGGTCATCCCCGACGGCTCGTTCTGGAAGCACGTCAACGACATCGGGGTCATCGGCTTCACGCTGATGGTGCCGATCCTGTCCGGCTATATCGCCTACGCGATCGGCGACCGGCCCGCGCTGGTGCCGGGCATGATCGGCGGCTGGATCGCCAACACCGGCTCGCTGTACGACTCCAAGGCGGGCGCGGGCTTCATCGGCGCGATCGTCACCGGGTTCCTGGCCGGCTATCTGGTGCTGTGGATCAAGAAGGTGGAGGTCCCCAAGTTCGCCCGGCCGATCATGCCGATCATCGTGATCCCGATCGTGGCGACGACGGCGCTCGGGCTGTTCTTCATCTACGTGATCGGCAAGCCCATCTCCTGGTTGTTCACGCATCTCACCGACTGGCTCGGCGGGATGACCGGGTCCAGCGCGATTCTGCTCGGCGCGCTCCTCGGCCTCATGATCGCTTTCGATATGGGCGGTCCGGTCAACAAGACCGCGTTCCTGTTCGGTGCGGGGCTCATCGCATCCGGCAACCAGACGGTGATGGGCATGTGCGCCGCGGCGATCCCGGTGATGCCGCTCGGCCAGGGGCTGGCCACGCTGGTCCGCCGCCGCCTGTACTCCGAGCAGGAGCGGGAAACGGGCATGGCGGCGCTGTTCATGGGGCTCTTCGGGATCTCGGAGGGCGCGATTCCGTTCGCCGCGGCGCGGCCCGCGCAGGTCATACCGGCGAACATGCTCGGCGGTGCGGTGGCCGGTGCGCTCGCGGGGACGATCGGGGTCACCGACGCGGTGCCGCACGGCGGGCCGATCGTGGCGGTGCTGGGCGCGGTCGGCGGGGTGCCGGCGTTCTTCCTCGCCGTAGTGGCGGGCTCGGTGGTCACGGCGCTGATGACGGTGATGCTGGTGGAGGTCGCGGAGCGGCGGAAGGGCGGTGTGGGGCCGAGTGCCGGTGGGGGTGCGGGTGCTGCCGCCACTGGGGGGTCGGTTGTGGGCGCGGGCGCGGAGGCGGTCGTGGCTGGGGTTGGTGTGGGTGGCGGTGTCGGTGTCGGCGGCAGCGCCGGTGGTGTTGGCGGCAGGGCCGGTGGCGGTGCCGGGGTGGGGTCGCGTGCGGCTGTGGCGGCGGGTTCCGTTCGTGCGGCCGATGGTGGTCCGGGGCAGGACGCGGGCGCGGACGGGCACGCCGTCGGGACCGAGGGCAGCGTTGGCGCCGGTGGCGGCGATGCCGGCCACGACGAGGACCCCGGCCCCGAGGTGCTCTCCGGCTACCTCACCGGGCGGACCGTCAAGACGCGGCTCGTCGCCGACGAGAAGGAGGCGGCGATCCGCGAGATGGCCGAGTTGGTGGCCGCGACCGGCAAGGTGGCGGATGTCGACGAGCTGGTCCGGGTGGCGCTGGCCCGTGAGGCGCAGGGCACGACCGGGCTCGGTGAGGAGATCGCCATCCCGCACGCCAAGACGGACGCGGTGACCGCTCCGTTGGTCGGCTTCGCACGGTCGGCGGACGGTATCGACTGGGGTTCGCTCGACGGCACACGTGCCCGGCTGGTCTTCCTGATCGCGGTGCCGGAGGCTGCGGCCGGAGACGAGCATCTGCGCATCCTGGCGCTGCTGTCGCGGAAACTGATGGACGCGGACTTCCGGGCCCGGCTTCAGGGGGCGGAGGGCGAGTCGGGGATTCTGCGCGTTCTCGGGGAGATCCAGTAGTTGCCGTGAATCCGGTGGTTGCCAGGGGGATCCAGTAGGGCGGGGGCGAACGCATCCCGTAGGGGTGGCGCGGGCCCCCTCGGGGCCCGCAACGTGGTGGGCCGGGGCGGTATTCCCGGGTGGTGGGCCGGGGGCGGCATTCCCGTGGCACTCGCGGTACCCGTGGCACCCCTGGTTCCTCTGACGCCCCAGTTCCCCCGTGACGCCCAGATTCGCCGTGGCACCCAGATTTGCCCGCGGCACCCCGCCCCTCCGTGACGCTGAGACTCCCTGGGGCGCCGAGACTCCCCGGAGCTCGCAGCGTGATCGGCGGGACGGGGGCCGAGCGGCTTGGTGAGGCTCGGCTCGTGCGGCGAGGGTTACACGCCCCAGGAGTACGGCGGAGGCCCCACATGTCCCCGGAGTGCCGCGACGCCCTCCGTACTCGTGGGGCGTACAGCGAAGGCCCCCGCGCTCCTGGGGAGTGTGGGGGCCTTCGCCGGGCCGGAGGCCGGATCAGGTCACTCCCCGCCCGGTGTCTTCGACGGGTCCGCTCCCGCGGCCGCTGTGGCCTCGTTGTAGATGTCCGGTTCCAGGTAGATGACGCGGGCGATCGGGACGGCCTCGCGAATGCGGGCCTCGGCGGCGTTGATGGCGTTGGCGATCTCGGTGGCGGTGTCGTCGTGCTGTACCGCGATCTTGGCGGCGACCAGCAGTTCGTCGGGGCCGAGGTGGAGCGTGCGCATGTGAATGACGCGGGTGACGACCGTGCCGTCGACGACCGCGGCGCGGATCTTGGCGATCTGCTCGGGGCCGGCCGCCTCGCCCAGCAGCAGCGACTTGGTCTCCGCAGCCAGGACCAGGGCGATCAGCACCAGCAGCGCGCCGATGCACATGGTGCCGATGCCGTCCCAGACGCCGTCGCCGGTGGCCATGGTCAGGCCGACGCCGCCCAGCGCCAGGACCAGACCGACCAGGGCGCCGAAGTCCTCCAGCAGCACGACCGGCAGCTCGGGGGCCTTGGCGCGGCGGACGAACTGGGCCCAGGTCTGCTGGCCGCGCAGCTCGTTGGACTCCTTGATGGCGGTACGGAAGGAGAAGCCCTCGGCGATGATCGCGAAGACGAGGACGCCGACCGGCCAGTACCAGTTGTCCAGCTCGTGCGGGTCGTGGATCTTCTCGTAGCCCTCGTAGAGCGCGAAGACACCGCCGATGGTGAAGAGGACGATGGAGACCAGGAAGCCGTAGATGTAGCGCTCGCGGCCGTAGCCGAAGGGGTGCTCGGCGGTCGCCGCGCGCTTCGCCTTCTTGCCGCCGAGCAGCAGCAGGCCCTGGTTGCCGGAGTCCGCGATGGAGTGCACGCCTTCCGCCAGCATCGAGGACGAGCCGCTGAAGGCGAAGGCCACGAACTTCGCTGCGGCGATCGCCAGGTTGGCGCCCAGCGCCGCAACGATCGCCTTTGTCCCGCCTGATGCGCTCATAGGTGCCGCATACCCCTTCCGTCGTCCGGGCTTTACCGCCCCTTTAATGCTGTGCGGCGGTCATTGTTGCAGCCCGGCCCGGGGCGGCGACCAGGAGGCCACCTGGCGGACGGTTTCCGGCCGTCAGGACGAGCCCGCCGGCGGCGCTGCCCCGACCTCCGCACCGTGACCGAGGAACCGGGGCACGAGCGGCGCGGGCCGGACGGGATCGTGCCGAGTCCGCTACGCCACCACCGTCGCGCGGAACAGCGTGCCGTCTCCGGAGAGCGTGATCCGCTCACCGGCCCGTACGAACACGGACTCGCCAGGCGCCAGGGCCAGCCCGTCACCGTCACCCGTCCCGGAACCGTCTCCGGCCTCCGCCCCCGCCTCCACGTCGGCCTCCCGCAGCCGCACCCTGCCCCCCGTGCACAGCAGGATCTGCGGCGTCCGGGAGGGAAGCGCGTGGGGTGCGGCGCCGGGGGCCGTCACGAAGCGGGAGAGGCGGAACTCGTCGATGGGGGTCTCGTAGACCTCCTCGCCGTTGACGTCCTCGGGGCGCAGCACGCCCGCGTCGCCGGCCTCGAAGCGGACCACCCGCAGCAGTTCCGGGACATCCACGTGCTTGGGGGTGAGTCCGCAGCGCAGCACGTTGTCGGAGTTGGCCATCAGCTCGACCCCGAGCCCGCCGAGGTAGGCGTGCGGGATGCCGGCGCCGAGGAACAGTGCCTCGCCGGGCTGGAGTTGGACGTGGTTGAGCAGCATGGCGGCGAGGACGCCGGGGTCGCCCGGGTAGTGGTGGGCGAGGACGGCGTAGGCGGCGTAGGCGTCGGCGTGCGGCCCGCCCTGGGCGGCCAGTTGGTCGGCGGCGACGGCGGCGCGCTCGACGGTGCCGGCGATCGCGTGGTGCTCGGCGCTCAGGACGGCGGTGAGCACCTCGCGCAGGGCGTCCTCCTCGGGGCTGGCGCGCAGGATGTCGACGTACGGCTTGAGGTCGTCGACGCCCAGGCCCGCCAGGAGGTCCGCGGCCTGTGCCGGGTGCCGGAAGCCGCACAGACCGTCGAAGAGGGTGAGCGCGACGATCAGCTCGGGCTTGTGGTTGGCGTCCTTGTAGTTGCGGTGGCCGGCGTCGATCGGGATGCCGCGCCGCTCCTCGTCGGCGAAGCCTTCGGCGGCCTGCGCCCGGTCGGGGTGGACCTGGAGGGAGAGCGGGGAGCCGGCCGCGAGCAGCTTGAGCAGGAAGGGCAGCCGGGGGCCGAAGGCGCGGACGGTGTCGGCGCCCAGTTCGGCCTCGGGGGCGGCGTCGATGACCTCGGCCAGGGAGACGGGGCCGGCGCCGCGGTCGATACGGGAGGGGGCGCCGGGGTGGGCGCCCAGCCACATCTCGGCCTGGGGTTCGCCGGTCGGCGCGGTGCCCAGGAGCTCGGGGAGGGCGGTGGTGGAGCCCCAGGCGTAGGGGCGCACGGTATTGGCGAGGCGGTCCATGGGGCGGCTGCTTCCTGACGGTGGTACGTGCTGCGGGGTGGGGCCGGGGCGTCGCGAGCCGGGTGGGGCTGCGCGCTCACTCCCAGGGGCCCGCGGTTGCGGGCCCGACCGTCAAAGATCACTCGGTCCCGGCGAGCGCCAGGTAAACGGCGGCGAAATCCACGATGGCGAGTAGTTCAGCGGCCTTCTCCAGGTCGCTGCCGGTGTCGGCCTCCAGCTCGCTGACGGCGGTGTCGCGCTCCTCGGCGAGCGCCTGGGCGGCGCGGGTGGCGGACAGCGCCCCCGGCTCGCCCTCGCGCAGCAGCACGACCCTGGCGTGCATCGCGGCGGGCTGCTCGACCCGGTCGCGGAAGAAGTCGTCCGGGTCGGCGCCGGCGGCCAGGGCGCCGGCCAGCAGGGTGCGATGGGTGGCGAGCGCCTCGGGCAGCTCGGCGGCGAGTGCGGGACGGCCGGCCAGTCCGGCCAGCTCGGTGGCGAAGTGCCGGCCGACGGCGCCGGCGATGGTGCCTTCGGTCCAGATCAGCGGGAGCGCGTCGGCGAGGTCAGCGGCCAGGGTCTTGCCGGGGTTGGTGTACGTGGGGATGGCGGGGCCGCAGCGTTCGGCGAGCTGGTCGAGGCGGTCGGCGAGCTTGCCCAGGGCCTCCGGCGGGGCGCTCAGCAGGCCGATCCGGTCGGCGAGCGACAGCAGCGGGATGAGCACCGACCAGAGGGTGCCGGGGGCGGCCGGCGGGGCGCCCTCGACGTCGAATTCGGCGTCGTAGGGGGTGGTCGCCAGGGGGACGGCGAGGCCGCGGGCCTGGGTGACGGCGTCGGCGAGCGGACCGCCGGCGGGGGTGACGGCGACGACGGCGCAGCCGCGGCGGGAGGCCTGCTCGACCAGCTCGGCGAGGCCGGGGTCGGCGGCGTCGGGGCCGGGGAGCAGCAGCAGGTCCAGGGGTCCGGCCCAGCCGGGCAGCGCCCAGCGCAGCGCACCGGGCAGCGGGGCGACGCCGGTGGGCTGGATGAGGGTGACCGGGCAGTTGCCGCCGCCGAGCGCCCTGAGGAGGTCCGCCACACCGGCCGCGGCGGGGCCGGGGCCGGCGACGAGGACGGCGCGCGGCCGCCCGTCGGGGGTCAGCTCGGGGATGCCGGATTCGGCGGCGCTGCGGGCGGCGGTGCGCACCCGGGCGCCGGATTCGGCGACGCCGCGCAGCAGACCGAAGCGGTCGGCTCCGGCCAGCGCGTCAGGGGTGTCGAGGAGTGACTCGTCGAGCATGGTGGGCGCGGCCTCCGAATCGCCGGATCGGGCGGGGGTGTGCCGGGTGGCGCCGGGGCGGGCCCGGCGGTACCGGTCAGGCGGGGCGGCGTGCTTCGTCGACGAGGAGTACGGGGATGCCGTCCCGGACGGGGTAGGCGAGGCCGCAGTCGCCGGAGGTGCAGATCAGCTCGGGGTCGGACGCGGAGTCCGCGGTCCGGTCCTGGAGGGGGGCATGGCATGCCGGGCAGGCAAGGATCTGGATCAAGCTGGCTTCGACCGGCATGGAGGCTGCTCCTTCGGGGCGGTTGCGGCTTGGCCAGCGTACCGCCGGGCGGGGGCAGGAGGCGTGCTCGGCGGTGATTCCGGGTGGTGCACGGGGGTGCGGGCGGCGGGGATGCCGCTGCCGCCCGCCCCCTCGGCGACGTGCTCCGACGCCCGCAGCGGCCTTCGTGCGGCGGGCGCGGGGGCTCAGCCGCGGATGATCGCCAGGGCCTCGTCGCGGATCCGGTCGGCGGTGGCGGTGTCGCGGGCCTCGACGTTCAGCCGGAGCAGCGGCTCGGTGTTGGAGGCGCGGACGTTGAACCACCAGTTGTCGGCGGTGACGGTCAGTCCGTCCAGCTCGTCGAGGGTGACGCCGTCGCGGCCCTGGTAGGCGGTCTTGATCGCGGCGAGCCGGCCGGTCTGGTCGTCGACGGTGCTGTTGATCTCGCCGGAGGCGGCGTACCGGTCGTACTGCGCGACCAGCTGCGACAGCGGGCCCTGCTGGCCGCCGAGGGCCGCCAGGACGTGCATCGCGGCGAGCATGCCGGTGTCGGCGTTCCAGAAGTCGCGGAAGTAGTAGTGCGCGGAGTGCTCGCCGCCGAAGATGGCGCCGGTGGTGGCCATCTCCTCCTTGATGAAGGAGTGCCCGACGCGGGTGCGGACGGGCTCGCCGCCGTTCTCCCTGACGACCTCCGGTACCGACCAGGAGGTGATCAGGTTGTGGATGACCGTGCCGCCGGGGTGCTTGGCCAGTTCGCGGGCGGCGACCAGGGCGGTGATCGCGGACGGGGAGACCGGGTCGCCGTTCTCGTCGACGACGAAGCAGCGGTCGGCGTCGCCGTCGAAGGCGAGGCCGAGGTCGGCGCCGGTCTCGCGGACCCGGGCCTGGAGGTCGACGATGTTCTTGGGATCCAGCGGGTTGGCTTCGTGGTTGGGGAAGGAGCCGTCCAACTCGAAGTACATCGCGTCGAGTTCGAGGGGCAGGCCCGCGAAGACGGTCGGTACGGTGTGGCCGCCCATGCCGTTGCCCGCGTCGACCACGACCTTCAGCGGGCGGATGCCGCTGAGGTCCACCAGGCCGCGCAGGTGGGCGGCGTAGTCGCCGAGGACGTCGTGCTGGGTGATGGTTCCGGGCTCGGCGACCGGTTCCGGGGCGCCCTCGTCCGACCAGCGCTCGACCCGTGCGCGGATGTCGGCGAGGCCGGTGTCCTGGCCGACGGGGGCCGCACCGGCCCGGCACATCTTGATGCCGTTGTACTGGGCCGGGTTGTGCGAGGCGGTGAACATGGCGCCGGGCAGCCCGAGGGAGCCGCTGGCGAAGTACAGCTCGTCGGTGGAGCAGAGGCCGATCTGGGTGACGTCCGCGCCGCGGGCCGCCGCACCGCGCGCGAAGGCGTCCGACAGGCCGGGCGAGGAGGGCCGCATGTCGTGTCCGATCACGATCGCGTCCGCGGCGGTGACCTCGACGAAGGCCGCCCCGAACAGCTCGGCCAGGGGTTCGTCCCACTGGGCGGGGACGACACCGCGTACGTCGTACGCCTTCACGATCTGCGACAGATCAGTCACAGCCAGCCCTCCTGGAGAGTCTCTATGTCCTCCCAACCTACCGGGCGGCCCTGTGCGGTGGCCCGCTGTCCCCGTGTGCACGCCGCCGCGGCGCCGTAGTTGGCCGGATGCGGCGGGCGGGTGCGGTGACGGGCCGGGGCGGCTCAGGAATCCGGTGAGCGCAGGACCCGGAGGTGGCCGCGGCGGGCGACCTCCATGGGGTGGGTGTCGCGGTCGCCGGGGGTGTGGGTGCCACCGGCGGCGCGTTCCTGGGGGCGGGCGGCTTCGCGTACGGCGTTGGCCAGGGCTTCGAGATCGTCGCCGCTGGGGCGGGCCGGTCCGGAGTCGAGGGCGAGGCGGACGACTTCCCAGCCGCGGGGCGCGGTCAGCCGCTCGGAGTGCTCGGCGCACAGGTCGTAGCAGTGCGGCTCGGCGTAGGTGGCGAGCGGACCGAGCACAGCGGTCGAATCCGCATAGACGTACGTCAGCGTTGCGACGGCGGGGCGGCCGCACGCAGTGCGCGAACAGCGACGTACAGGGCTCACGACGTTGGACGGTACCGCACTCTTGAGCGGGCCGCGACGACTCTCCCCCGGCTCACCCAACCGTGTCGTCCCGCTTCGTCCGATGCGTCTGACCTGCACCCGCTCGACCTGACCTGGACCGGCCGGGCCGGGACGGACCGCGTGCGGCGCGGAAACCCGTCACGACTCGATGCATTTCCTGCCATTCCGGCGTCGATCTGCGATCTCATGCAGGGATGCAAACGAACACATCGCGGACAGGTACGGTCAGCCGACGACATGCCACGTCTTGCCGCGCTCCCCGGTGCCCGGGGGTCCGTGACGGCTACGCTCGATGCTGATGGACAGCCCTGTACCTCCCCGACCGCCGGAGCCGCGGCTCCGCCGCCGCGACCGCCACGGCCGCGGCATGCGCGGCCCGATCGCGCCGCCCCAGGTGCCGCTGTCGGTGACCCGGGCCGAGGCCTTCGTGGATCTTGTGTATGACTCCCGGGACCGGCTGGAGCGCCGCTGGCCGCAGCTCTCCCAGGTCGACTTCCTGATCCTGGAGGTGCCCGGTTTCGGCCCGGACGACGGGCCGGACGCGGCCGCCGACGCGGAGACCGTGCCGCTGGGACGGATGCTGCCGGCCGCGGGCGGACATCGCGACCGGATCGTGATCTACCGGAGGCCGGTGGAGATCCGTACGAAGGGCCGCGACGAGCGGGCGCTGCTCGTCCATGAGGTCGTGGTCGAGCAGGTCGCCGAACTCCTGGGGCTGGCCCCGGAGTCGGTGGACCCGCGCTACGGCCAGGAGTGAGGCCGCCGCGCGGGTCCGGGGGCGGTGCGCGGTTCAGTCCGTGAGCACCGACAGATCCTGGCCCGCGGCCGGGACGAGGACCGAGCCGCGGTCGTCGGGCAGCGGCTGGACGGTGAACGCGGGCACGCCGCCCTGGGGGCGGGCGAGCATCCGGGCCGCGTAGACGGGCCCGCTGCCGGGCTCCGGCTCCACGGTCAGGGCGTAGGTCCCCTTCAGGCCCTGTGGGCGGGGAGGCTCGACATCGAGGCTGCGGCCGCCCTTGACCGTGTAGGTCTTGCTGACCGGGGTGCCGCCGCCGCTGCCCGCCGAGGCGGTGACCTTCACCTTGGCGTCCTTGCCCTTCTCCGGCGCGACCAGCGAGAGGGTGCTGCCGCGGTCGCGGTTGTCGGCGGCGGTGGCGCGCTTCTCGACCGGCCGGGTCGCGGGGATGAACGCCATCTCCTGCTTGGCGCCCTTGCCGCGGGTGACCCGCAGCGCGGCCGTGACCGGGGCCCTGGAGTCGCTGTCGGAGGGCGTGAGCACCAGCGAACCGGCCTCGCCCTTGGTGAGGTCCTTGAGGTCCACGGCGGTGGTCATCCCGCTCTTGAGGTGCAGGCTCTCCAGCCCGGCGGGCGTGATCAGCCCGGTCGGGGTGGCCAGTTGGACCTTCAGATCGGCGTCGGACTCACCGGGCGCGAGGGCGACCAGCCGCACGGAGGTGGCGTCCTTCGGGATGCCGGGCAGCACCACGCTCGGCGCCGGGTCGGCGGCGGGCGGCAGCCAGTCGCTGCCGAGCTCGCCGTCGCTCGCCTGGACGGCGGCGCCGACCCGGCCCTCCCGCGCGACGACGTGCAGCGAGGCGTTGGTGGTGGGGGTGGTGGTCAGCGTGGAGAGCAGCACCGGGACCGTGGTGTGCGGCGGTACGGAGATGTCCTCCCCCGCCGAGCCCGCCAACGACCCGTCCTTGCCGTGGAGTTCGAGGTCCACGACAGCCGGAACCGCGTCGGGGTTGGTGAGGTGGACGTAGTCCTGGCGTTCGGCGGCGGTGCTGACACCGGGGAACCAGAACGTGGTGTCGGGGGTGGTGCAGCTCAGCCCGAGGAGGCCGCGGCCCGCCCCGGCGGCGACGGAAGTGGTCTGCTGCACGGTCCAGCCGGGCGCGAACATACCGTCCGCGGAGCCCACGAGGGCGGGGGCGTCGGGCTTGTCGGTGGTCGCGACGGCCGGCTTGCCGGGCTCCTGGAGGGGCACGACGGGCTTGGTGTCGCGGGGGGCGACGGTCTGCCCGGCCGCGGCGTCCGCGGCGCCCTTGCCCTTGTCCTTGCCCTTCTTCCCGCCCTTGCCGCCGGCCCCGTCGCCGGCTGCCCGCACGGTCCCGGCGGGCCGCAGCTCGGCGGTGCCCTTCTTGCCGTCCGCACCGGCCGCCGCGCCCTTGGGGGCGAAGGCGGTGTAGCCGGTCTCGCCGACCTCGGAGGAGGTCGGGGCCGGGCAGAGCAGCGCGGAGCGCTGGACGGGCAGCCGGCTGCTGCCGCGCGGGGCGTCCCGGGCGCCGTCGTCCGGGGCGGCCACGGCGGCGACGCCGGAGACCGCGGCCAGCGCGACGGCCACGCCGATCAGGGACATCATGGTGCGCTTCACTGCTGGTCGCTCCCGTCACGGCGCGGCTCGGGATAGGAGCCGGAGTACCCCGGGTACTCGGTGCCGTCGTCGTAGGGCTGCTGGTGCTGCGGCCCGCCGTCGCCGTACTGCTGCTGCCCGTACCCGTACGGGTCGTAGACGCCCGCCTGGTAGGGGTCCGCGTACGGGTCGGCGGCCTGGTAGGGATCGGCCGGCGGGTACGGCTGGCCGTACTGCCCGGCCTGGAACGGGTCGGCGGGGGCGTAGGGCTGCTGTCCGCCGGGGTGGCCCGGGGGCACGGTGCCGTCCGGTACGCCCTGCTGGGCGGCCTGCCACTCCTCGTAGGACGGCTGCTGCGGCACCGCCGCATACGGGTCGCCGGGAGCGGCGGGGACGGCGCCCTGGACCGCGTCCTGGCCGGGGGCCGGTGCGGCCGCCGGGTCGTCGGCCGGGTCGTACGGCTGCTCACCGGAGCGCGCGGCGGGGACGCCGGGCCCGGCCGCCTCGGGGGCACCGGCCGCCTCGGCCTGGGCCCGCAGGCGCCGTGCCCGCCGGCCGTCGCCGGACACCGCGGCGGCCTGCGCGGCGGCCGTGTCCTCCGGCAGGTCGTCGTCGATCTCCCGGCGGCGGCCCGGCAGCGCCAGCACCACCAGGACGACGGCGAGCAGGCCCTGGGCCCACATCCAGAGGGTGTGGCCGATCGGGTTCTCGTGGGTGAGGTCGAGGGTGCCGCCGCCCGCGGGGAGCGCGAAGCCCTGGGCCCAGCCGTCAACGGTCACCGGCTTGAGCGGGGTGCCGTCGACGGTGGCCTGCCAGCCCTCGTCGGCGGTGTCGGCGAGGCGCAGCACCCGGCCGCTGTCGCCGCCGGGCACCTTGATGTGCGCCTCGACGGGGCCGGAGGGGACGGCGACGGGCGCGGCGGCCTCGCCCGCGCTGGTGCCGTCCTTGGCCGCGCCCGGGACGATCGAGACCCGCGAGACCCGGCGGTCGACGCGCCACAGGGCGCTGCCGTCGTCCTGGCTGAGCCGGGTCAGGCCCGGCGTCGCGTCCAGCACCCGGCCCATTTCGCGCGGCGCCCCGTCCCTGACCAGGACGTAGCGGACCGC
>Ga0207426_1002257_pt1 | contig 12754 bp, 12 predicted proteins | sample AraplaMF_Cvi_mMS_FD_184265 | JGI IMG/M metagenome (GOLD analysis project Ga0207426, IMG submission 184265) | Arabidopsis root microbial communities from the University of North Carolina, USA - plate scrape MF_Cvi_mMS (SPAdes) (version 2) | ecosystem: Host-associated > Plants > Roots > Endosphere...
GAGGTCTTCGGGCGAGCCGCAATATTGGCAGGCGAAACGATCGCGCAGGAAGACGTTGAACCGGGTGAAGGCCGGGTGCGTGGTCGGCTTGACGAAGGATTTGAGCGAGACGACGCTCGGCAACTGCATCTGCAGCGTGGGGCTGTGAACCGCCTGGTCGTAATGCGCGACGATATTGACGCGATCGAGAAACACCGCCTTGATCGCGTCCTGCCACGACCACAGAGACAGTGGGTAGTAACTCAGCGGCCGGAAGTCCGCGTTGAGGACCAGCACCGGCCAACTGCCTTGCGAGACATGTGCGTTCAAGTAACGCTCCCGGCCTCCAATATACGCTGCGAAGCAGCATGTATTGACATACTACATGCAGCGTGACGGGATTGTGAAGCCCGTTGAGCGACTTATTCAGGTGCAAGCAATACGGCGACGGGGTGGCAAACGCTCAAAAACGCCGCGATCCGGGGAGGGGTCCATGCGAGGCTGGTGCGCCGCGCTGCTCGCGGCCGTGCTCGGCGCGGCACTGATTGGTCCTGCTGCGGCTGAGGATTATCTGACGCGTCCCGTCACCATGATCGTGCCGTTCCCGGCGGGCGGCGCCACCGATACTTTGGCGCGCTTCCTCGGCGAGCGGCTGAATGCCGTGCTGAAGCAGGCGGTCGTGATCGAGAATGTTGGAGGCGCAGCCGGCTCACTTGGCGTCGGCCGTGCGGTGCGCGCGAGCGCCGACGGCTACACGCTGTCGATCGGAACCTCGACCACGCACATGCTCACCGGCGGGCTCTACGCGCTGCCGTTCGATCTGTTGCGCGATCTCGAACCGGTGATCCTGATCGGCAGCGAGCCGCTGCTGATCGTCGGGCGCAAGGATCTGCCAGCGGACGATCTCAAACAATTGATCGCGTGGCTGAAGGCCAATCCGGACAAGGCGTCGGTCGGCATCGCCGGCGTCGGCGCCACCGGCCATCTCGCCGGCATCGCGCTCCAGAAGCAGACCGGCGCACAATTCCAGTTCGTGCCTTACCGCGGCAACGGCCCGGCGATGCAGGACCTTGCTGCCGGTCAGATCGACGCGATGATCGAGCCCGCCTCGAACTTTCGCGCATTAGTCGGCGCCGGCAGCATCAAGACCTTCGCGGTGACGAGCAAGGCGCGCTCGACGTCATGGCCGAACATTCCGACCGCGGATGAGGCGGGGCTTGCAGGCTATTCCGCTTCGCTCTGGTACGGGCTGTGGGTGCCGAAGGGCACACCCAAGGACATCACCGCAAAGCTCAACGCCGCGATGGTGCACATCCTGGCAAGCCCGCAGGTGACACAACGCTTTGCCGAGCTTGGTATCCAGGTCTCGCCGGTCGGGCAGCAATCGCCGGAGGCGTTGCGTGCCTACCAGAAGGAGGAAGCCGAGCGCTGGTGGCCGATCATCAAGGCGTCGGGGGTGAAGGTGGAGTAGGGGTGTCATTCCGGGCTCGCGCTTTGCGCGCCCCGGAATGACGGAGAAGAGCTACTCCCGCACCCGCTCCAGCTTCTGCAAGCACCGCGACGTGCGCACGGCGGCCGGCATCTCCTGATCTCCAAAGCTGGCCTTCCAGTTGGTGACGCCGACCTCGCCGACATAGATGTCGCCGCGCGAATCCAACGCCAGGCCATGCGGCGCCAGGAACTTCCCGCTGGCGACGCCCGGGCCGTTCTCGCCGCCGAGCCGTGCGATGCGGTTGCCCTTGGCGTCCACGATCGACAGCCGCGGGCCGAGATTGGGCACATTGCGGTTGATGTCGAGGCCAGGGCCGAGCTCGCCGATCACGAAGGTCGGGCTCTTGGCCCCGCCACAGCAGCACAATGCGCAGGGCCGGTGCAGGTTGTTCCATTGCGTCTCGTATTTGCCTTCGCCGTTGAACACCTGCACGCGATGGTTCTCGCGGTCGGCGACATAGACCCAACCGTCGGCATCGGTGGCGATGTTGTGCACGATGTTGAATTGCCCGGGATCGGTCCCGGGCTCGCCCCAGCTTTTGATCAGCTTGCCGTCCGGCGTGTATTTGTGCACGCGGGCATTGCCGTAGCCGTCGGACACGTAGATCTCGCCCTTTGGCGACAGCGCGGTGTGGGTGCAGCGGTGGAACGGCTCGCCGCTCATGAACGGTGCCGGCTTCTTGGGGATGCCGATCGTCAACAGCACCTTGCCGTCGGTGGTGCATTTGCGCACGGTATGGTCGCCGTCATCGGTGCAGTAGAGATTGTCGTCGGCGTCGATGTGCAGGCCGTGCGCGCGCGAGAACAGGCCTTCGCCAAAGCTCCGCAGGAAGTTGCCCTCGCGGTCTAGCACCACCATCGGATGCTCGCCGCGGTTGAAGACATAAACGTGGTCCTTGCTGTCGACGGCGACCGAGGCGACGTCGGTCAGCTGCCAGCCGTCCGGCAGTTTTGCAAAGTTTTCGACGACGCGGTAGCGGTGCTCGCCGGTGCCGAGAATGGCTGGCATTCTTGATGTCTCCTTGTTGTCTCAGTCGCGGTCGTCTGCATCCACATCGTCATGGCGAGCGCAGCGAAGCAATCCAGATTCTTTCCGCGGAGGCAGTCTGGATTGCTTCGCTGCGCTCGCAATGACGGGGCTCAAGCGGTACCAACCTCGCGCCCCAAAATCCCTGCCTCGATCGCCTTGATCTGCAGCGCCAGATATTTCGAATTGATCCGACATTGCGCGAGGCTGCCGGCGATGAACCAGAGACCGGGCTGCTTGGTGCGCGCATACATGTTGCGTAGCTCCAGACCGTCGCCAAAGCCCCAGACCGGGCCGACGCGGTCGGCGACGGCATCGCCGAACAGTTTTCGCACCAAGTACTCCTGCGGCTTATAGCCGGTCGAGAGTACGATGAGATCGGCGGCGACAGCCGAGCCGTCCTTCATCCGTGCACCATCGGCCGTAAAGCTCGCGATGTCGTCAAACTGCTTCAGCTTGATCGCGCCCTCGGCGATCAGGTTGGAGCAGCCAACATTGAAATAATAGCCGCCGCCGCGGGTGAGGTATTTGAACTGCCAGCCGGTGCCGCCCTCGCCGAAATCGAGCTTGAAGCCGACGCGGCGTAGCCCCTCGAGCAATTCCTTGTCGAGCTCCTTCGACTGCTCCGTCAGCATCACATGCGTCTTCTTCGCCAGCGGCGTCGGCATCGAGGTCGCGATCAGATCGTTGTCCTCGAGCGTGCCCTCGTTGTAGGTCGCGTAAGCGAGCTGCGCGGACGGCTCGATATTGGTGACCAGCGTCGGCGAGCGCTGCACGAGCGTGACCTCGGCGCCGCTGGAATGGAGATCCTGCGCGATGTCGTGGCCGCTATTGCCGGTGCCGATAACGATGGCGCGCTTGCCGGTCCAGTTCTCGCCGTCCTCGTAACGGCTCGAATGCAGCAGCGTGCCTTTGAAATTGTTCAGCGTCGCAATATCAGGCACATTCGCGATGCCGCTGACGCCGGTCCCCATCACCACATGACGGGGATGCATGGTGCGCTTGCTGCCGTCGGCGCGGCGCAGCGTTACCGTCCACTGGCCCTTCGCCGCGTCATAGGTGCCGCCTTCGAACTCGGTGCCGGTCCAGAAGTTCAGCTCCATCGCGTCGACATAGGCTTCGAACCAGTTGGCGAGCTTGTCCTTGGGGATGTAGGTCGGCCAGCTCGGCGGGAACGGCATGTAGGGCATGTGATTGACCTGCACCTGGTTGTGCAGGGTCAGCGCGTGGTAGCGCTTGCGCCAATTGTCGCCGATCCGCGACTCGCGATCGACGATCAGCGTGTCGATCTGCAACTGCTTCAACCGCGCGGCGATCGCAAGCCCGGCCTGGCCGCCGCCGACCACCAGCACGACCGGATCGCGATCGCTGTAGTCGCGCGCGGCGTTGCGCAAATCCAGCCAGTTCGGTCCGCGGAAATCGCGCGAATAGGCCTGGCCGCGCGGCCGTGAGGTGCCGAGCTGCTCCTCAAAACCTTTGAGCTCGTCGAGCGCGGTCAGCAGCGTCCAGGCCTTCAGCCGGTCGCTGTCGCCGGCATCGGAGACCAGCCGCACGATCCCGCTGCCGCGGCCGAGCGTCGTCTCGAAATTGAAGATCGCCTCGACGTTGTTGGTGCCGGCGCGTGTCACCCAGCGCGGCGCCGCGCGGTTCGGCGCGATCTTGAATCCGGTCGGCGTCATCTTCGGTGCGAGCGCGGTCAACCCCTGCGCAACCGCATCACGACCCGAGAGCGTCTGCAGGTTCCAGCTCAGCGCCAGCACGTCGCGCCAAAAAGTGTCGGCAAGGAAAAGTTGGTCGAATGCCGCGCGATCGGGCTTGCCCAATGCGCGCTCGAATTTATCGAGCCAAGCCTGTACGGAGACGGAAATATCCTTGGTCCTGTCCAGCATGCGTAACCTCGTGCCGTCTTCGCGGCGTTTCCTCTTGAGGTCGACGCTATACCGGTTCTACCGTCGCCAAAAGCGCTTTACCCGAGCAGCGCGAGCATGTGGCCCTGCTCAGGCGGAATGTGCCTAGGCGTGACGACCTGCCGCACCGCTTCTGGTCAGTGACCTTACGCCGACAGCACACCCTCGCGCTTCTTCACCGCGCGATAATAGCTCCACCACAAATGCGCCGCCGCGCCGCGCAGCGGACGCCATGGCTCGGCGAGCGGTGCCATCTGCTTTTCTGTCGGCCGCGACTGCAGGCCGAGGCCGATCTTGATGCCCTCCTGCACGGCGAGGTCGCCGGCAGGCCAGGCGTCGCCATGGCCGAGGCAGAACAGCAGATAGACGTCCGCGGTCCATGGCCCGATGCCCGGCAGCGCGATCAGCGTGTGATGCGCGGCATCGGCGTCTTCTTCCGCGAGCACATCGAGGTTCAGCCGTTGCGCGCCGATTTCGCGCGCGAGATGCTTGAGTGTCTTGATCTTGGCGGCGGACAGGCCGAGCCGTCCCAGCCGGTCGGTGCGGGCGCGGCGCACCGCTTCGTGGTCGAACGGTTCGAAGGCCGTCGACAGCCGTCCCCAGATCGCCGCCGCGCTCGCGGTCGAAAGCTGCTGCCCGCACACGATATGCGCCAGCCCCGCAAAGCCGGGCTCGCGCCGCCGCAAGGCCGGCATGCCCGCGACGTCGAGCACGGGCTTGAGACGCGGGTCGCGCTTGACCAGCGCGTGGACGGCCTCTTCGAGATCGGACTGGGTTTCGAGGTGGATGGTCATGGCAAGTTGCTAAGCTCTCTCCGACGTCATGGCGGGGCTTGACCCGGCTATCCACGTCTTTCTAACCACGCTGCATGTCTAGCATGGGCGTCTGTCTTCGTATCTGTTCGCGATCTTGACATGATCGTCGTGGGACACCGAGAACGTGGATGGCCTGGTCAAGCCTGGCCATGACGAGAACACTGAGGGCTGATGCCACCCGTTTTCCGATTTGCCCCGAGCCCTAACGGCTTCCTTCATCTTGGCCACGCCTTTTCCGCGCTGCTCAATTTCGATCGCGCGCGCCAGACCGGCGGGCGGCTGTTGCTGCGGATCGAGGACATCGACGCGACGCGGTGCCGGCCGGAATACGAGACGGCGATTCATGAGGACCTCGCCTGGCTCGGGATTGCCTGGGAGGCGCCGGTGCGACGGCAGTCGGAGAATCTTGCCGATTATCGCGCTGCTTTGGAAAAGCTCTCTGCGCTCGGTCTCGTCTATCCCACCTTCGAAAGTCGGGCCGAGATCGCAAAGCTGGTGGCCGCGCGTGAGGAAAAGGGGCGGTGGCCGCGCGATCCCGACGGTGCGCCGCTTTATCCGGGCAACGGAAAGTCGCTTCCTGCGGAGGAGCGGACACGCCTGGTCGACAGCGGCGTGCCCTATGCGCTGCGGCTCGACATGGCGGCCGCCTGCCGGCGCGTTTCCGGCCTGACCTGGAATGAACTGGGTGAAGGGCCAGATGGCGAGCACGGCACCGTTCCGGCACGGCCCGAGGCCTGGGGCGACGTCATTCTGGCGCGCAAGGAGACACCGACCAGCTACCATCTGTCCGTGGTCGTCGATGACGCCCTCCAGGGCGTCGGCGAAATCATTCGCGGCCAGGACCTGTTTCACGCGACCTCGGTCCACCGCCTCCTTCAGATCCTGCTCGGCCTGCCGGAGCCCGCCTATCGGCATCACGCCTTGATTCGCGATGACGAAGGTCGGAAGCTGGCGAAATCGAACGGCTCGACCGGCCTGAGGGAGTTGCACGCCGCCGGTGCCTCGCCTGCCGGCATCCGCGCGCTTCTGGGATTAGATCAAGTTTCTCTGGGGGTTAGCAAAACGCCGCCGTGACTCCGGAGGTTCCGTCGTGCATGCTTGCCCGGATGGTCCGGGGTTCGAAGGGGTACCTCGAAGAGGAGTTATGGCGGCGAAAACGCGCGCAGCGCGCACTACGCAAACGTCCAAACGGGTGGCTCGGAAGCAGTCCAAGCCAGCCGCGAAGGTGCGCAAGCGCGCCAAGGCGGTCACGCCCGACGTGGTCCAGGCCGCGCTCGCCGCCTTTGCCCATGAAGTCCGGACACCCCTGACCGGCATTCTCGCGATCAGTGACCTGCTCGCCACCTCCGATCTCGGCGAGCGGGAGCGGCGCTGGGCCGATACCATCAAGGCCGGCGCCGAGCATTTGGCGAGCCTCGCCACGCTGTTCGTGGACGCTGCCCGGACGGGCAAAGGGGCCGGGAAGGGCGGAAGCACTCTAAGGCAGGATCTGTTCGATCTGCGGGCGCTGGCCCGTAGCGCCGGCGATTCGCTCGCCGGCCGCGCCGCGGCCAAAGGGCTCCAGGCCCAGGTCGACATCTCCGAGAAGCTGCCCGGGCTTGTCGTCGGAGATCCCGTCCGCTTGCGTGCCGCGCTGGAAAATCTGATCGACAACGCCGTGAAGTTCACCGAGCAGGGCGCCGTGGCACTCGCGGTTGCACCCTGGCGTCCCGCCAAAGGCAAGGCGAAGGGGCGCGTCGGCGTCGCCCTGTCGGTCTCCGACAGCGGCATTGGCCTGACCATGGCCGAGATCAAGCGGCTGTTCCGCCCGTTCACTCAGGCCAATGTCACCATTGCCTCGCGGTTCGGCGGCGCCGGCCTCGGGTTGTCGTCGGTGAAGCAATTGGCGCGCGCGATGGGCGGCGACATTTCGGTCGCACAGCGCCGTGGGGGCGGCGCCACCTTCACGCTGACCGTGTCGCTCGATGCGGCAAGCGCGGGCAAATCCCGCAAAGCGAAGCACGACGGTGAAACGGATGCGGTCGCGGCACTGCGCGTGCTCAGCGTCGAGGACAATCCGTTCGGCCGCGTCGTGCTCAACACGATCCTGACCGAGCTCGGCCATCATGCCGAGTTCATCGGACGCGGCGAGGACGCGGTGAACCGGCTGGCGCAAGGCGCCTTCGACGCGGTGCTGATGGACATGGTGCTGCCGGGCATCGACGGTGTCGAGGCGATCAGGCGGATCCGCACCATGGCGCCGCCGTTGGCTCAGATCCCGATCATCGGCGTGTCCGGCCGCGGCGAAGACGAAGCCGCCTCGCGCGAGGCCGGCGCCGACGCCTTCCTGGTCAAGCCTGTGTCTCCGAGGGCTTTAGCGACTGCGCTGCTTGAAGCGAGACGCCGTGAGGAAGCCGCGACTTGATGATCGCGGCGTTGAGCTCGCCGCCGTAAACGAAGATCGCGGCGATGAAATACAGAAACACCAGCGCGATGATCACCGACGCCAGCCCCGCATACATCGTCACGTAATTGTTGGCGAAGCGCGCCAGATACTGGCCGAACACGATGCCCGAGATCAGCGACGCCACCATGGTGAAGACGATGCCGGGCAGGATCTGGAAGAAGCTTCTTCGTCCCGCCGGCAGCCAGGCGTGCAGGATGAACAGGGCCACCACCAGCGCGCCGACGGTGATGCCGTAGCGCAGCCAGGTGAGGATGCTTTCGTTGGATTCGACGAACAGCGGGATGTGGCGCCGCGTTGCTTCGATGATGAGCGGGCCGAGCACGATCAGGAACGCCATGGCCAGTGCGGTGAAGGCCGCGACCAGCGTGTAGCCGATCGATTCCAGCCGCAGCCAGTACCAGCGCCGCATCTCCACCACGGCATAGGCGCGGTTCAGCGCCACCCGCAGCGCCTCGACGCCGTTGGACGCAAAATAGACCGACAGCACCGCACCGATGGTCAGCACGCCGGAACGGGTGGTGGTCAGCACGTCGTGGACCTCGCCCGAGATCGAGTCGGAGACCTGCTTGGGCCAAACCTGAAGCATGAGGCTGGCGGCCTGATCGGCGAGTTCCTTCGAGCCGAAGAAGCCGGCCAGCGACGTCAGCACGATCAGGAACGGGAACAGTGCCATCAGCGTCGACAGCGCGATGTGGCTCGCGATCGCCCAGCCGTCGTCTGCCAGGAACGTGTAGAACGCGTCCATCACGACGACGTAGATGGTGCGGATAGCCTTCACGCGCCACCTACACTGCTGTTGCCGCTCCCTCGCCCTGCGTGCGGGGAGAGGTGAGATGAGCAGTCAATCGGCGCAAATCGGAAGTCATTCCGCCAGCATCTGATATTATTGGCCTAAAAGCCAGATCGCGGAGCGCATCCGCCTTCATTCCGGGCTCATTGCTTTGCATCTCCCTGGAATGACGGCGGGAGAGATGGCGTAGCTTCGCACACGGTGTTATCACCACCCTCATGGCATCTATCCTGAGTACTTTCATTCTGCCGGTTGCGGCCGGCGCCGTGGCGCTGGTGCTGCTGCTGGGTCTCGTCAACATGATGCGCGGCGGCTCGCCGAACACCTCGCAGAAGCTGATGCGCTGGCGTGTGCTGCTTCAGTTCGTGGCGATCGTGATCGCCATGCTTGCCGTCTGGGCGATGGGACGCTGACCATGGTCGTATTGAACCGCATCTATACGAAGACCGGTGACGACGGCACGACAGCGCTCGGCTCCGGCGAGCGCCGTCCGAAATACGATCTGCGCATCGAGGCCTATGGCACCGTCGACGAAACCAATGCCGCGATCGGCGTGGTGCGGCTCCAGACCGGGGATATGCCCGAGCTCGACGCGATGCTCGGCCGGATCCAGAACGACCTGTTCGATCTCGGCGCCGATCTCGCGGTGCCCGAACGCGAAGGCAAGGCGGAGCGGTTGCGGGTGGTGGCGAGCCAGGTCGAGCGGCTCGAGCGCGACATCGACGCGCTCAACGACAAGCTGGCGCCGCTGACCTCCTTCGTGCTGCCGGGCGGCACACCGGCCGCCGCCACCCTCCATGTCGCCCGCACGATTTGCCGCCGGGCGGAACGGGTGATGGTGGAACTGGCGGCCCAGCCCAACGAGACCGTTGGTAGCGCTGGCATCCAATATATGAACCGCCTGTCGGACTTCCTGTTCGTGGCCAGCCGGGCCGCCAACCATAACGGTGCCGGCGACGTGCTCTGGGTTCCGGGCCAGAACCGCTGATCCCCGGATTCTGCCCATTGAGCAGAGCATTTCTAAGGTCTAAAATTTGGCCCTGTCGCGCGTTGACCGGGCCGGATCAGGCCTTTAGGTTCCGCGCCAGTTGAATAACCCCCCTCCCAATTTGAGTGAAAGAGGATCGATGAAGGTCTTGGTGCCGGTAAAGCGGGTGGTCGATTACAACGTCAAGGTCCGCGTCAAGGGCGATGGATCGGGCGTTGAACTCGCCAACGTCAAAATGTCCATGAACCCGTTCGACGAGATCGCGGTCGAGGAAGCGTTGCGCCTGAAGGAAGGTGGCAAGGCGACCGAGGTCGTGGTGGTCTCGATCGGACCGGCGCAGGCGTCGGAGACGATCCGTACCGGTCTCGCCATGGGCGCCGATCGCGGCATCCTGGTGAAGGCCGACGGCAACGTCGAGCCGCTCGCCGTCGCCAAGATCCTGAAGAAGGTTGCCGAAGAAGAGCAGCCCGGCCTGATCATCCTCGGCAAGCAGGCGATCGACGACGACAGCAACCAGACCGGCCAGATGCTGGCCGCGCTGCTCGGCTGGTCGCAGGCGACCTTCGCCTCGAAGCTCGAGGTCGATGGCTCCGACTTCAAGGTCACGCGCGAAGTCGACGGCGGTCTGCAGACCGTCAAGCTGAAGGGACCGGCGATCGTCACCACCGATCTTCGTCTCAACGAGCCGCGCTATGCCTCGCTGCCGAACATCATGAAGGCCAAGAAGAAGCCGATCGCGGAGAAGGCCGTCGCCGATTACGGCGTCGACGTCACTGCGCGCCTCGAAGTTCTCAAGACGGCTGAGCCCGCGGGCCGCAAGGCCGGCGTCAAGGTCAAGGACGTCGCCGAGCTGGTGTCGAAGCTCAAGAACGAAGCCGGGGTGCTCTGATGACGACGTTGCTGATTGCCGAACACGAACACGAAGTCCTCAAGGACTCCACCAACAAGGCGCTCACCGCGGCCTCGCAGCTCGGTGGCGATGTCCACGTGCTGGTCGCCGGTGGCGGGCAGGGCACCAAGGCTGCGGCCGAGGCGGCCTCGAAGCTCGCCGGTGTCGCCAAGGTGCTGGTCGCCGAAGGCGAGCCCTACGCGCACGATCTGGCCGAGCCGCTGGCTGCGCTGATCGTCTCGCTGGCCCCGTCCTACGACGCGATCGTCGCGCCTGCGACCTCGCGCTTCAAGAACGTGATGCCGCGCGTCGCCGCCCTGCTCGACGTCATGCAGGTCTCGGAGATCATCAAGGTGGTCGCCCCCGACACCTATGAGCGTCCGATCTATGCCGGCAACGCCATCCAGACGGTGAAGTCGAAGGACGCCAAGAAGGTCATCACGGTCCGTACCTCGACCTTCGCCGCTGCCGCTGCCGGCGGCAGCGCGCCGGTCGAGAGCGTCGCGGCTGCGGCCGATCCGGGCCTGTCGAGCTTCGTCGGCGAGGAAGTCGCCAAGAGCGACCGTCCCGAGCTGACCTCGGCGAAGATCATCGTCTCCGGTGGCCGCGCCATGCAGAGCCGAGAGAACTTCGCCAAGTACATCGAGCCGCTCGCCGACAAGCTCGGCGCCGGTGTCGGTGCGTCGCGTGCGGCGGTGGACGCCGGCTATGCGCCGAACGACTGGCAGGTCGGCCAGACCGGCAAGGTCGTGGCCCCCGAGCTCTATGTCGCGGTCGGCATTTCCGGTGCGATCCAGCATCTGGCCGGTATGAAGGACTCCAAGGTGATCGTCGCGATCAACAAGGACGAGGACGCGCCGATCTTCCAGGTTGCCGATTACGGCCTGGTTGCCGACCTCTACCAGGCTGTTCCTGAGCTGACCGACGAACTCGCCAAGCTCGGCAAGTAAAACCCGTTCAAAACACCGGCCGGAGGTATAAACTCCGGCCGGTTTTTCTTTTTCGAGGCGTTTTCTTTGGCGTGGGGCACGCCGAGGGAGCGATCCAATCTAGGTTTCGGGCCAAGGTTCTGATTAAATCGGACCTCCCGGCTCGGGGGATTAGGCAGGGCGCGACATGCGCGCCGTTCCGGTGGATGACAATATGGCGGCAGTGATCAAGAAGGTCGGCGTGATCGGCGCGGGTCAGATGGGCAATGGCATCGCGCATGTCGCGGCGCTGGCCGGTTTCGACGTGGTGCTCAACGACGTCTCGGCCGACCGGCTCAAGTCGGGCATGGCCACCATCAACGGCAATCTGGCGCGGCAGGTCTCCAAGAAGGCCGTCTCCGAGGACGACAAGAGCAAGGCGATGGCGCGCATCTCGCTCGCCGAGAAGCTCGACGACCTCGCCGATTGCGATCTCGTGATCGAGACCGCGGTCGAGAAGGAAGAGGTCAAGCGCAAGATCTTTCACGAGCTCTGCGCGGTGCTGAAGCCGGAGGCGATCGTCGCCTCCGACACGTCCTCGATCTCGATCACGAGGCTTGCCGCCGCCACCGACCGGCCCGAGCGCTTCATCGGCATTCACTTCATGAATCCGGTGCCGCTGATGGAGCTGGTCGAGCTGATCCGCGGCATCGCCACCGACGATTCCACCTTCGAGGCGTCCAAGGAATTCGTCGCCAAGCTCGGCAAGCAGGTCGCCGTCTCCGAGGATTTCCCGGCCTTCATCGTCAACCGCATCCTGCTGCCGATGATCAACGAGGCGATCTACACGCTCTATGAAGGCGTCGGCAACGTCGAAGCGATCGACGCCGCGATGAAGCTCGGCGCGCACCATCCGATGGGGCCGCTCGAGCTCGCCGATTTCATCGGCCTCGATACGTGTCTGTCGATCATGCAGGTCCTGCACGAGGGCCTCGCCGATTCCAAATACCGCCCGTGCCCGCTGCTGGTGAAGTACGTCGAGGCCGGATGGCTCGGCCGTAAGACCCAGCGCGGCTTCTACGACTATCGCGGCGCCAAGCCGGTTCCGACGCGTTAAGGCGGTCTCGTGCCCCGGACGCTGCGCAGCGCGTTAGCGATGCGCTGCAGAGCCGGCGCCCAGAAGCCGAGTGCGCGCTGAGGGATGGGTCCCGGCTCTGCGGAGCGTCACTTCGCGCCGCGTCCGGGCACGGATAACGCTCAACCCAGCTTCATGACAATTCATGTCGCGTTAACCCATCGGCCCTAGTGTCCGGCCGGTACGAGGGTTTGCGTAATGGACATGATGGCGATGGTCAGCACCATGCTGGCCGCTCAGCAAGGCGCGCTGCAGTCGAATATCTCGGCGACGCTGATGAAGCAGAACGCGGATATGGAGAAATCCACCGTCCTGACGCTGCTCGGCGCCGGTCAGCCTTCGCTTGCCAATGTCGGCGCCGGCGTCGGCGGCAACCTCA
>Ga0207426_1002258_pt1 | contig 12753 bp, 10 predicted proteins | sample AraplaMF_Cvi_mMS_FD_184265 | JGI IMG/M metagenome (GOLD analysis project Ga0207426, IMG submission 184265) | Arabidopsis root microbial communities from the University of North Carolina, USA - plate scrape MF_Cvi_mMS (SPAdes) (version 2) | ecosystem: Host-associated > Plants > Roots > Endosphere...
TGACCGCCAAAGTCTCTTTCAAGAACCGAAATCTCTTCCGGTCCCGCAAGCTCCGCCGCCCACGTTTCTCTTTCTTCTCATCTTCAATTGTCAAATAACAGACCAGATACCCCAGTCGAATTTCCTCGCCTCAAACCAAAAAGTCCAAGGAACCAATCAGCAACTAAGCCAATCTTAAAAGAAACTTGAGAGCGAAGGTCTTCGTCGCCAGCAGCGCCGCCGCCCTCGTTCAGTGAGGGGGCTTATAGATCCTACCCCTTTTCTAAGTCAACAGCGCCAGACAAAGTTTTTTGACATTTTTGTAACAGATTGATTCTCAAGTGGGATTTTCTAGAGACCGCGTTTGGGATCTTGAACGGCCCTCCAACGGGGCTCCAAATTCCTCGATCAGATGGTCGTGTAGTGCCCTATCAGCGAAGTTCTGTTCCTTCCCGCTCGCGCAAAAGCGGCGCTGGAGGGTTGAAACTCCGCGAAACTGGATCATCTGCCCCCTTACGGATCAAATCTCGCGGAACCTATCGCAGCTCTTTCGTGTTCTCGTTCGTGTAAGGAAAAGGAGAAAGACATGGCTGCCACTACCGATGACATCAGAGCATCCGTCAGCAAGGATATCGCCGCACTCCAGCAAGAAGTGTCCCGCCTGCAGAAAATGATCTCGGCGCAGGGCGCAGAGGCTTACTATGAGGTGCGTGACCGGGCAGGCAAGGCTTATGAGGACGCCCTTCCCCGCGCGAAGAGCGCGGTAGCGCAGATCCGGGCAGAAGGTGTGGCTGCCGCAGGCGCCGCCCGCGAGCATCCTGCTGCGACGACGACCGCGTTGGCGCTCGCCGGTGCGATCGGCTTTCTAGCCGGCTATCTCTTGGCCGGCAGTCAAGAGCCACCACGTCATTGGTGGCGCTGATATGGTGACAGCGGAAACGCCCCGCATTCATCGCGAGCCGCAGTGATCCGAAGTTTAGTGCGGCTCGTAATACTTTGGTCTTAGAAAAACCAAGTTTTGCCGTTACTACGGCCGGTAGAATAAGAGGGAGGACTATTCGTGGAGTGCAAGGGAGCCCATTTTATAGTCGAAGTCAGCGTTGATGGCGTCAACGGCCGCAGGGCTGTCGGCATCATGAACACGCGTCAAGCTCTCGAACTGCCCGAGTTGCCTTCCCTGTCCTACACCCATCCGGACCCCGCCAAGGCAGCGGCAGGTGTCGTTATCAGCCGTCAGGAACTCGCCGGTTACATGGCCAGCCACTGAGGCTTTCTGCCCTCTCCCCAAGACGAATTGGATGGCGCGCAAAGCGCCATCTCGCTTTTTGCGCTTTCGTCACGCAGCACTTTGAACCTCTTATTATCCCCGCGTTTTGTCGATGGCTTGCTGGCATCGTGACCCTGTTCATGTCAGAACCTGATCAACGGCAATGACGGGAAGAAACAGTGTGAGGCAGCGGCGCTCACCTCAGAAATCGCGCGAACGCGCCAGACCGAACGGGGAGACATCCGGCAAGCGGGTAACTTTGCCGCGTGCGCTCTCCAAGCTCGGGCACTGTTCGCGCACGCAGGCCGAACGGCTAATCCTGGAAGGTCGCGTGTCGGTCGATGGACGCAAAGTCACCGATATTTCCGCATGGGTAGACCTGGCATTCGCGAAGATCCGCGTCGACGGTACCGAAGTGGTCGCCGAGGCAAAGATCTACCTGATGCTGAACAAGCCGCGCGGGCTGGTCACGACGCGCGATGATCCCGAGGGCCGGCCGACCGTCTACGACTGCCTCAAGGATTTCGAGGCTCCGCACCTCTCGCCGGTCGGAAGGTTGGACAAGGCGAGCGAAGGCTTGCTGCTTTTTACCAACGATACCGTCTTCGCGCAGGCGCTGCTCGATCCGCTCACCCATGTCACCAAGACCTACCATGTCCAGGTCAACCGGATCATGGACATGGAGATGCTGGCCCAGATGACTTATGGGGTCCGCCATGACGGCGAAATTCTGAAGGCGACGTCGGCGACGCTGTTGAGGAGCGGCGACAGGAATGCCTGGATCGAGGTCGAACTCGATGAGGGCCGCAACCGCCAGATCCGCCGCATGCTGGAAGCCCTGGATGTCGAATGCCTCCGTCTCGTGCGCGTTGCGATCGGTGGCCTGGCGCTCGGCGAGCTGCCAAAGGGTGCGGTGCGTGCCTTGACGGATGCGGAACTAAGAGAATTGCGCCAGAGTTCCGGCGTGGAAACGGCAAGATGGAATTGAGTGCATGACGGAATTGGCGGCGCACGAGTTTTGGCAGGAGATCCACAGCCCGGGCACCTTTAGAAGCGACGGCGATGTCTCGGCGTCCTATATCGCCGAACTGGATGATGGGCGGCAGCTTCGCCTGCCTGTACGCGTGTTGGCAGACGGGCAGCATGCGCTGGCCTCCCTGATCATCAACCAGGCAAGCTTCCAGGTTCTCGATGTCCTGGCTCGATCGCTTGCCGAGAAACTGGAGCCTTTCGAGGTGGAAGTTGTTGCCGGCCTACCGACCCTTGGCCTGACGCTCGCAGCCGCCGTGGCGCAGAAGCTGGGGCATACACGATATGTGCCGCTCGGAACGTCCCGAAAGTTCTGGTACCGCGACGACCTGTCCGTGGCGCTCATCTCGATTACCACCCCCACCCAACAGAAACGTCTTTATATAGATCCTCGCATGCTGCCGCTGCTGGAGGGTCGGCGTGTTGCGCTGATCGACGACGTCATTTCCAGTGGCACTTCGATCGTTTCCGGGCTGCAGCTTCTTGCCGGCTGCGGCATTGAGCCTGTTGCGATCGGTGCCGCCATGTTGCAGTCCCGCCGCTGGTGCGAAACGCTCGATGCTGTCGGACCGCAATGGCGGGAAAGAACAGTCGGCGTCTTTTCTACCCCGATGTTGGAGATGACCGAGACCGGCACCTGGCGCCGCCCCGCAGTCTGAATGCACGGTCGCGTGGAGCGCGGATTGCAACATTTCGCTCTATACAGTGCGAGCCGAACCGCTACAGTCTCTTGATGGATTGAGGTTCGGGGCAAACCATGACGTTCGAGCAAGCATCCTTGCTGATCCTCCTGCTTGCGATGCTCATCCTGTTTTCGTTGGAGCGTTTTCGTATCGAAGTGGTCGCGATTGCCGGGCTGCTCGCCGGATATGCCCTCCGCCTCTATTCCGCCGAACAGATCTTCTCCGGTTTTGCAAGCCCGGTGGTCATCACGGTCGTCGAGATCCTGCTCATCGTACAGGTCCTTGCACGGGCGCAGCTTTTTGATCAGCTCGCGGATTTTTTCGTGCGAGCCAAATTTTCGGATATCGCCGTCATCGCGACGTTGTCGGGCGCAACCGGCTTCATCTCGATCTTCATGAACGACATCGGCGCCTTTTCGATCGCTTTGCCGGCGACGCTGCGCGTGAGTGCCCTGCTCGCGATACCCAAACGGCAATTGATTATACCGATCTCCTTTGCCGCGCTCCTGGGCGGCATCGTCTCGCTGATCGGCACGCCCGCGAACATGCTCGTCAGCAACGCCTGGGCAAACGCAAACGGCAGCGGCTTTCGACTTTTCGACTTTGCCTATGTCGGGCTGCCGGTCGCCGTCGTCGGCATCATCATGACCGCGTGGCTTGCACCGCGGTTATTTCCGAAAAAGGATGGAGAGGCGCTCTCCGCTGAGCCGGTTTCACCACCGCGACGCAGGATCACCGAACGACATATCCCACCGGGCTCCTCGCTGATCGGTGCTCGGCTTTCGGACCTGCCGGATCGCTTCTCGCTGCAGCCGCATACGCTCGTGCGTGACGGCAAGTTTGTTTTCGGCACGCCCGACAAATTGGTTGTCGAGGCGGGCGACCTGCTATTGGCCGAAGCAGACGAGACAGTCTTTGATAGGCTTTACTCGTCCGGAACCCTGCTTCCGGAGCGCCACCCGAGCGCAGATTCTGCCGATCTCGATTACGTCGAGGCCGTCGTAATGCCGGAAAGCACGTTGGTCGGCTCGCGGCTACATTCTCTCGAGGTGTTCAGCAGCCGCGATGTTACGATATCGGCACTCTCCATGCGCTCGCCACGGATCGAGGGGCGCTTCGCCGACCTGCAACTGTCGATCGGCGACATTCTGGTCTTGGAGGGCGAGCAAAGGGCGATCGCCGAAGCGCTGGAGGAGTGCGAATGCCTCCCGCTGGCGTCGCAGCCGCCGTCCCGAATGTCCGCATCGTCCTGGCAGCCTTTTGCCATTTTCGCCGCAGGCGTCGCCGCGACGGCCTTCGAACTCGTGACGCCTGATATTGCTTTTGCAGGCGTCGTGCTTGTCCTAGCACTCCTAAATTACCTCAACATTCGCCAGGCGATGGCTGATCTCAACTGGCCGATCATCATCATGCTCGGCGCAATGATCCCGATCGGTTCCGCCGTCGCGACAACTGGCACCGCCCAACTCATCGCGGCGGCGCTGGGTTCCATGGTGTCGCTGGCCGAACCCGCCGTGGGGGTGGCGCTTGTTCTCTTTCTGTCGATGCTCCTGACGCCTTTTGTTAACAACGCGACTGTCGCAATCGTCATGAGCCCCATCGCCGTTGCCTTCGCAGCAGGCGGCCATCACTCTCCATCGGCCTATCTGATCGCCGTCGCCGCGGGCGCCTCGCTGGATTTTCTGACACCCTTCGGCCACCACAACAATACGCTTGCCATGGGGATCGGAAGCTACCGCTTCAGTGACTTTCTGAAGGCCGGCGCGCCTCTGACCGTGCTGAGCTATAGTCTTACCCTACTTCTTATCTATCTCTTCTGGCTTTAGGAGCCGGTTTGCTTGACATCCCCGGCAATGGAACTAGAGCAGGGGAAAAGTTCCCGATCAACGCAGAAGGATGGTCGAGCCCGTGCGAATCCTCTCCGAAGCCCATTTCCCAGAGCTCCCCAATTACTACCGTGGCAAGGTTCGCGAGAACTATGACCTGCCGGATGGGCGCCGCATCATCATCAGCACAGACCGATTGAGTGCTTTCGATCGCATCCTCACCTGCATCCCTTACAAGGGCCAGGTCCTCACGCAGACGGCCCGCTACTGGTTCGAGGCGACGAAGGACATCTGCCCCAACCACGTTCTCGACTATCCCGATCCGAACGTTGTCATCGGCAAGCGTCTCGATATCCTGCCGGTGGAAATCGTCGTTCGCGGTTATCTCGCCGGCACCACGGGGACCTCGATCCTCACTCTTTATAAGAAGGGCGAGCGCGAGATGTACGGCATGCGACTGCCGGACGGCATGCGCGACAACCAGAAACTCCCGACCCCAGTCATCACGCCGACCAGCAAGGAATTCGATGGCGGCCACGACGAACCGTTGACGCCTGCCGAGATCGTCGAGCGCGGGCTCTTGACCAAGGAACAATGGGAAACGCTCTCGCGTTACGCGCTGGCTCTCTTTGCCCGCGGCCAGGAACTTGCGGCCAAGCGCGGGCTCATCCTTGTCGACACCAAATATGAGTTCGGCACGGACGAGAACGGCAACATCATTCTCGCGGACGAAATCCACACACCCGACAGCAGCCGCTACTGGCTTGCCGACAGCTACCAGTCAAGTTTCGAGGCAGGCGCGCGCCCGACAAGCTTCGACAAGGACTTCGTTCGCGCCTGGGTCGCGGAGCGTTGTGATCCTTACAAGGACGAAATCCCGGAAATTCCCGTCGAACTGATCCAGCAGACCTCCGAGGTCTACATCAAGGCCTACGAGAGCATCACGGCGCAACGCTTCGTTCCCGACGACAGCGGCGCGACGCCGGTCGAGCGCGTCCGCAAGAATCTGTCCGTCTACTTCTCTTAAAGTCGCGCCATAGAAAGCCTGCAACATTAGCTTGCAGGCTTTCCGTCCTTAGCGCTAGCATCTGGAAAACTGGGGGCCGGCCTCGTGCCGGCAGGGGAATGGATGGCACGCAGGCCAAGACGTAAGGCCGAAGAGACTCGTGAAGACATTCTGTCCATGGCGGAATTGTTGTTCCGGCAACGCGGCTTTGTCGCCGTTTCGATCGCCGACATTGCTGCCGCGCTTGGAATGTCGCCTGCCAACGTCTTCAAGCATTTCCGCTCGAAAGCTGCCCTCGTCGATGCCATCGCTGAACGCCATCTGGGCGATGTAGCTGACCGCTTCGCGACCTTTGACGATGAGCTACCGCCGAATGAGCGGTTGCTGCGCTTTGTCTTGCGCCTGCTGGACAGCCACCTGCAGGACATTCAGCAGAACCCCTACATCTTTGAAATGGTCCTGATGACGGTGCAGGCCAAGCTCGAGGCCGGCAATCGATATAGGGAGCGCATCGTCCGGAAACTGGATGAAATCATACGAGCAGGTGTCGCCGAAGGTCGCTATCACTGCAGTAGCGCCGCAGATGCCGCCAACACCGTTGCCGATGTCCTGGCGAGTGTCCTGCATCCCGTTCTGATCGCCCGTGATGATAAGGACACACTTGTCCAGCGCGCAAAGCAGATCGTCATTTTCGTGGATGCCGCACTGCAAAATAGCGCTTGCTAAGTGACGATTCATAACTTACGTCACTTCGTAAAGTCTTTCTTAAATTCGGATCAGTGGCATTTGATTCTGGATCGACGATCGGCCTTGCTTGTTGAAGAAGGTCACTGGTTCGGACGCCACCGCACAAGGAATTCATTATGATACGGCGCATTTTCCTCGTTTCCTCCGCCCTCGCGATCGGCGGCGTCCTCGCCGCATGCAGCGACAGCGGCAACAAGCAGGGCGCGGCCGGGGCCGCGGGTGCAGCCGCCGCCCAGCAAGCCGCGCCGGTTGGCGTGATATCCCTGACGAAGGCCACCTTCCCCGTCACCACGATCCTGCCTGGCCGCGCCGAGGCTTCGCAGATCGCCGACATTCGCCCGCAGGTGAGCGGCATCATCCGCGAGATCCCCTTCAAGGAAGGTGGCGAAGTCAAGAAGGGCGACGTCCTCTATCAGATCGAAGACGCACCTTACCTGGCAACCGCTGCACAAGCGCGCGCCGCCATTGCCAAGGCCGAAGCCAGCGTTCCCAGCGCGCAAAGCAATTTCGATCGTTACCAGCGCCTAGTCGGCTCGGGCGCGACGCAGATCGAGCTTGAGACCGCACGCACCAACCTTCTGCAGGCGCAGGCCGAGGTCGAATCCGCGAAGGCAGCGCTGACTGCCGCCGAAATCGATGTCGACCACACGAAGATCACTGCGCCGTTTGACGGCGTTATCGACCAGACGGCATACAACGTCGGCAACGTCGTCGCGGCCAACCAGACGACGGCGCTCACCACCGTGCGCCAGTTGGACCCGGTCTACATTCTATTGACGGAGTCGAGCACCAACCTGCTGCGGCTTCGCGACGCGATCCGCAGCGGCGAGGTCAAGGGCAACGCCGGCAATGCCGCCTTCCGCCTCATCCTCGAAAACGGCAAGGAATATGACCAGAAGGGCACGCTCGACATGTCGAAGTCCGTCGTCAGCGAGACGACCGGGACGTTTATCATCCGCGTGCGCTTCCCGAATCCAGATCACATCATCTTGCCCGGCATGTATGTCCGCGCGACGCTGGAACTCGGCGCGGAGCAAGGCTATGCGCTGCCGCAGCTTGCCACCAGCCGAAATGCAAATGGTGAGCTGACCGCGCAGTTCGTCTCAGCCGACGGCAAGGTCGAAACCCGCATCTTCGAAAACGCATCTCCTTCGAACAACGCCTGGCTTGTGACCGAGGGTATCAAGGACGGCGACCAGCTGATCGTCAGTGGCCTGCAGTCGATTACGGCAGGCATGCCCGTCAAGCCAATGCCGATGAAAATCAATGACAAGGGCATCGTCGTGCCCGCTGATCAGGCCGCATCCGGTGAAGCGCAGAAGCCCGCCGCGAAGTAATTCGCGACGAACCGTGATCAGAGCCGCACAGGAACAGTAAGCCAATGGCCAAGTTTTTCATCCGACGCCCGATCTTTGCTTGGGTCATCGCGATTACGATCATGCTCGCGGGCCTGCTCGCGATCTTTACGCTCTCGATTTCGCAATACCCCGATATCGCGCCGACGACGGTGCGGATCAACGCGACCTATCGCGGAGCGAGTGCCGAAACGGTCGAGAAATCGGTGACGACCATCATCGAAGACGGCATGACCGGCCTCGACGACCTGACTTACATGACCTCGACCTCGTCGACCGGCTCTGCCAGCATCTCGCTGACGTTCGGCACCAGTGCCGACCCCGACATCGCGCAGGTTCAGGTCCAGAACAAGCTCCAGCTCGTGCAGTCCAAGCTGCCGGGCGATGTCATTGACGCTGGCATCAGCGTCACCCGCTCGACGTCGAGCATCCTGCTCGTCGGCTCGCTCGTTTCGACCGACGGCAAGCGCAGTTCCGTCGACCTCGGCAACATCATGTCGACGTCCATCGAAGATCAGATCCAGCGGTTGGAAGGCGTCGGCAGCATCAATATCTTCGGCTCCGGCTACGCCATGCGCGTCTGGCTCGATCCGTACAAGCTGCTGAAGTACCAATTGACGACAGGCGACGTGACCTCCGCAATCGAAGCACAGAACACCCAGGTTTCCGTTGGATCGCTTGGCGCCCAGCCATCAGTTGAAGGCCAGCAGCTCAACGTGACCATTACGGCGCAGAGCCAGCTCACTACCGTTTCCGACTTCGAGCACATCATTCTGAAGGTCGAAAAGGACGGTTCCACCGTGCGCCTCAGCGACGTGGCACGCATCGAGATCGGCCAGGAGAGCTATGGCGGCTCCTCCCGTTACAACGGTCAGCCATCGAGCGGTTTTGCCGTCAACCTCGCCATCGGCGCCAACGCCATCGATACTGCCGCCCGCGTACGCTCTGCCCTCGACACCATCAGCCGCGGCCTGCCGGAAGGCGTGGAAATCACCTATCCGTACGACACAACACCGTTCGTCGAGCTGTCGATCGAGAAGGTCGTGCACACGCTGATTGAAGCCATCGTTCTCGTGTTCATCGTGCTGCTGATCTTCCTGCAGAATCTTCGGGCAACGCTTATTCCGACGATCGCCGTGCCGGTGGTTCTGCTCGGGACCTTTGGCATTCTCGCCATGGCGGGATATTCGATCAACACGCTGACAATGTTTGCCATGGTGCTGGCGATCGGCCTCCTCGTCGACGACGCGATCGTCGTCGTCGAGAACGTCGAACGCATCATGACGGAAGAGAAGCTGTCGCCGCTCGAAGCGACCGAGAAGTCGATGGGCGAAATCACCGGCGCGATCGTTGGTATCGCGCTCGTCCTCACGGCCGTCTTTATTCCAATGGCCTTCTTCGGCGGTTCAACCGGCATCATCTATCGCCAGTTCTCCGTGACGATTGTCTCGGCAATGCTGCTTTCTGCCCTCGTCGCGATCGTGCTGACGCCAGCGCTCTGCGCGACGATGCTAAAGCCTGTAAGCGAGCACAAGAAGCACCGCATCGGTGACTGGTTCAACCGCAACTTCACGCGCTCCACCAACGGCTATGTCAGGACCATCAGTTACCTGCTGAAGCGGCCGATCCGCGTCATGCTCGTCTTCCTTCTTATCGGCGTCGGTTGCGCCTATCTCTTCAATCGCCTGCCAAGCTCGTTCCTTCCTCAGGAAGACCAGGGCGTTCTGCTGACCATCGTCACCACCCCTCCGGGTTCGACGACACAGCAGACGCAAGCTGTCGTCGAGAAGGTCGAGAAATACTACCGCGAGAACGAGAAGGATGCCGTCCAGTCCGTCTTCGGCGCGCTTGGTTTCGGCTTCAATGGCTCTGGCCAGAACAGCGCCATCGTTTTCACCAAGCTCAAGGATTTCTCGGAACGCACGGAACCAAACCTGCATGCCCAGGCTGTCGTGACGCGGGCGCTCAAGACCTTCTTCACCTTCCGCGAGGCGCAGGTCTTCGCGCTGCTGCCGCCCGCGATCCAGGGTCTCGGTGTCTCGAGCGGCTTCTCCATGTATCTCGTCGACACCGGCGGTCATGGCACCGATGCGCTGGATGCTGCCTCGAAGCGGCTGATCCAGATGGCCAACACCAGCGGCAAGGTCGTTGCCCTCCGCAGCAACAACAAGGAAGTCGAGCCGCAGATGAAGATCGTCATTGACCAGGAGAAGATCGGCGCGATGGGCGTCGATATTTCCGCGGTCAATTCGATGCTCTCGGTGATCTTTACCGGCCGCGACGTCAACGACTTCACGCTGAACGGCGAGATCAAGCCGGTCTACGTGCAGGGTGATGCGCCATTCCGCATGCAGCCTGACGATCTCGATCATTGGTATGCCCGCAACTCGAGCGGGGAGATGGTGCCCTTCTCCGCCTTCACCCGCACAGAATGGGTCAAGGGCGCCCCGACGCTCGCCCGCTTCAACGCAGTAAGCGCCATCCCGCTCGACGGCGCGTCCCCACCGGGCGTAAGCTCGGGTGACGCGATGAATGAAATGGAAGCTTTGACCGCGCAGCTGGGCGGCGGTTACACCGTCGCCTGGCAAGGTATCTCCTACCAGGAACGTTTGTCGGGTTCGCAAGCACCGATGCTCTACGCGATCTCCGTCCTCGTCGTCTTCCTCTGCCTGGCAGCGCTTTACGAAAGCTGGTCGATCCCGTTCTCCGTCATCATGGCCGTACCGGTCGGCGTCCTCGGGGCCCTCACTGCCGCAACGTTCTTCGGCCAGGCGAACGACGTCTACTTCAAGGTCGGCCTGCTTACGACCATAGGTCTTGCCGCGAAAAACGCGATCCTGATCGTGGAGTTTGCGAAGGACAGAATGGAAACGGGAATGGGACTGCTAGAGGCGACACTTGAGGCAGCGCGCCTGCGCCTACGCCCCATCATCATGACATCGCTTGCCTTCATTCTAGGCGTCGTACCGCTTGCAATCGCAACCGGCGCCGGTTCTGCAGCGCAAAACGCGATCGGCATCGGAGTGCTCGGCGGCATGCTCGCAGCAACGGCTCTCGGCATCTTCTTTGTCCCCTCATTCTTCGTTGTCATCCGCCGGATCTTCTCGCGGACGCAAAAAAATGAAGCGTGAGTGTGATATAAATGCACTGTGAGAAGAGGAGACTCGTTGATACATTGCCGCCGACTGCTTCGGGATGGTGTTTCTCATTTGAGCGAAGCGCGGCCGATAGCGAAGCATGAAGGCTTCTGACAAGAATAGATTTGGTCGAGTTACAGGAAGATTTTTAATGGCATCTTTTCGCTTTGCCTCTCCGGCGCTTCTGCTTTTGCTCGCGGGCTGTGTCAGCGGCCCGGATCATGTTCCTCCGGAGATGCCGCTTCCGTCGAAGTTCAGCGAGGGCGGCGCCAAGAACATAGGCGACGTCTCGACGGCAGCGTGGTGGACGGCTTATCGTGACACCAGGCTGAACGGCCTGGTCGGCGAGGGACTAAACCAGAACCTCTCGGTACAGCAGGCCCTAGAACGCATCAACGCCGCAGCTGGCGGCGTCACCGTGGCCGGCGCCGGTTCGTTGCCGAGCCTGCTGGTCGGTGCCAGCCACACCACGAGCGGCACGATGGGTGAGCGGAGCGTCTCAGGCGGCGCCACCAACATCAGCGCCGGCGAAGCCAACGTCTCCTGGCTACTCGATCTCTTCGGCCAGTATCGCCGCTCCAAGGAAAGCGCACAGGCAAGCCTTGATGCCGCCTATTCCAGCGCCGACGTCGCCAAGCTCACCCTCCTGCAGGATCTGGTGAACTCCTACATCGACCTGCGCTTCTTCCAGGAGCGCCTGGCACTGTCGCGCGCCAACCTGAAGTCGCGCCAGGAAACCTACGAGCTGACCAAGTTCCAGCTCGAAGCCGGCGCCGCCTCACGCCTCGACGTCGTCCAGGCCGAAGGACTGGTGCAGTCGACGCAGGCCGAAATCCCCGGTCTGGAAACCAATATCCGAGTCGCCGCCCACCACATCGCCACGCTGCTCGGCCAGCCGGCCGGCTCACTGCTCGGTGAGCTCCTGAAGGGCGCACCGCAGCCGATCTTCCGCGGCGGCATTGCCTCCGGCGTCCCGGCCGACCTGATCCGCAACCGGCCCGACATTCGCGTCGCCGAGCGGAATCTCGCCGCCGCTACCGCCAATATCGGCGTTGCCATCTCGCAGCTCTACCCGACGATCACCCTGTCGGGTTCGATCTCGCCGAGCTATGTCAAGGTGGCCGGCGTCTCGGGCGGCAGCTTGACCAGCTGGTCCTTCGGCCCGACCCTGACGCTGCCGATCTTCGACGGCGGCCGCCTGCGCGCCAATGTCGACATCGCCAAGTCCGATGCCAAGACGCAGTATCTCGCCTGGAAATCGACGGTGCTAAGCGCTGTCGAAGAGGTCGAGAACGCGCTCTCGGCGGTGCGCCGCGACGCCCAGACGGTGGAAGCGCTGCGCGCCCAGGTGAAGACGACGCAGGAAACCCTGGAACTGTCGACCGCCAGCTATAAGGACGGTGCGTCTTCGCTGCTCGATGTGCTCGATGCGCAGCGCCAGGTGTCGCTGGCCCAGGCAAGTCTTGCTGCAGCCATCCAGCAGATGGCCAAGGACTATGTCGCCCTCAACGTCGCCATCGGCGGCGGCTACAATCCGGGCGCACCGCGGACCACCGCGCCACCAAAGGCAAGCTGAGCCACATGAGACATCAAGCCCCGCCAACAGCGGGGCTTATACATTGCGAGGCCGGTGCATCGGTTATGATGCACCGGCCTCGTTTGCCATTGAGGTGATTGCAACACCGCAGTGACGATGCGCAGAGCGGTTGGTCCTAGCGGGCCTG
>Ga0207426_1002259_pt1 | contig 12748 bp, 12 predicted proteins | sample AraplaMF_Cvi_mMS_FD_184265 | JGI IMG/M metagenome (GOLD analysis project Ga0207426, IMG submission 184265) | Arabidopsis root microbial communities from the University of North Carolina, USA - plate scrape MF_Cvi_mMS (SPAdes) (version 2) | ecosystem: Host-associated > Plants > Roots > Endosphere...
TGCCGGGGTGCCCGTGCGCAGCGTAACTTAACTGCACAGACAGCAGCCCGCGTACGAACCGTCCGAGGGGTCCCGTGACCGTCCATCCCAGTCTTCAGTCCTCCGTCGATGCCTGGACTCACTCCATAGAAGCGATAACCGAGCTGGTCACTCCGCTCGTCGAGGGCGAGTGGAGCAGGGCGACGGGCCTCCCAGGATGGTCTGTTCGCGATGTGGTCTCCCATGTCATCGGCCTGGAATGCGAAATGCTGGGCGACCCGCGGCCGATCCATACGCTGCCGCGCGACCTCTACCACGTACGCAGCGAGTCGGCGCGGCGCATGGAGGTGCAGGTCGACGTCCGCCGGCACCACACCGCGCCGGAGATGCTCAGCGAGCTCGAATACACCGTCATCCGCCGCTCCCGGCAGCTGCGCAACGAGTCCCGTCAGCCGGACGCCGTGGTGCGCAGCCCGCTCGGTGAGGACCGTTCGCTGGAATTCGTCCTGCAGCAGCGGGCCTTCGACGTCTGGGTGCATGAGCAGGACCTGCGCCGGGCGCTCGGCAAGCCCGGCAATCTCGATTCCCCCGGCGCGTATGTGACCCGCGATCTGCTGGTGAAGGTGCTGCCCGGCATCGTGGCCAAGAGGGCCCAGGCGCCCGCCGATTCGGCCGTGGTCTTCGATGTCAGCGGGCCGCTCGAGTTCCTGCGCACGGTCCGTCTCGACGCCGAGGGCAATGCCACCATCGACGGCAGCGTCTCGCTCGGCCCGACCGTGACGCTCGCCCTGGACTGGGACACCTTCCACCAGCTGGCCTGCGGCCGGGTCCGTCCGGCAGCGGTCGCCGAGCAGATCAAGATCGACGGCGATCAGGAGCTGGCCCGGGCCATCCTGGACAACTTCGCCATCACGCCGTAGCGGGACGGTTCCGGTGGGGGCCGCCTCACCCGATGCCCCGACCGTCGGCCGGCCCCGAACAGGTGGCCCCGGAGTGTGCCGTTTCACGTGAAACAGCCCTGTCCGTTCCACGTGAAACGGACCCGGCCGCCGCCCGCGCGTTCCCGCGGGCCTCACGCGGGAACGTGGACCGCCTCGACCCGGCTGACGACCAGCCGCTCGCGCTCGCGCCGCGCCGCGCGCCGCCGCAGCCGCAGGATCTGGGAGACCCCGGCCGCTTCCAGCACGAAGATCGAGGCAAAGGCGATCCGGTAGTTGTCGCCGGTCGCATCCAGCAGGACACCGATGGCGAACAGGGTCGTCATCGAGGCCGTGAAGCCGCCCATGTTGACGATGCCGGAGGCGGTGCCCTGGCGCTCCGGCGGGTTGGCGGGCCGCGCGAAGTCGAAGCCGATCATCGAGGCGGGGCCGCAGGCGCCCAGCACCGCGGACAGCACGATCAGCAGCCCCATCGGCGCATGATCGGCCGGCCAGCACAGGACGACCGCCCACAGCAGTGCCGTGGCGCCGACGGTGCCCAGCGCCAGCGGCATACGGGCCGCATGGTGGCGGGCGATGACCTGGCCGTAGATCAGGCCCACGGCCATGTTGGAGAGCACCACGAGGGTGAGCAGTTCACCGGCGGTGCCACGCGACAGCCCCTCCGCCTCGACGAGGAACGGCAGGCCCCAGAGCAGCAGGAAGACCATCGCGGGGAACTGGGTGGTGAAGTGCACCCACATGCCCAGCCGGGTGCCGGGCTCCCGCCAGGCCTCCACGATCTGCCGGCGCACGAACCCGCCGCCGGTGTGCTCGGCGGGTGCGGGCGGCGGCTCGAAGCCCTCGGGGTGGTCCCGCAGGAAGACCAGCAGCACGATCAGCACGACGATGCCGCCGGCGGCGCTGGAGGCGAAGGTCGGGGTCCAGCCGAAGCTGTGCAGGAAGCGGGCGAGGATGAGGGTGGAGATCAGATTGCCCGCCATCCCCACCAGCGCGGCGATCTGGGCGATCATCGGGCCGCGGCGGGCCGGGAACCACCGGGACCCCAGCCGCAGCACGCTGATGAAGGTCATCGCGTCACCGCAGCCGAGCAGCGCACGGGAGCCGAGCGCCATGGCGTACGACGAGGAGAGCGCGAAGCCGAACTGGCCGACGGTGTAGAGCACCACGCCGAGGGTCAGCACCTTCTTGGGGCCGAGCCGGTCGACCATCAGGCCGACGGGGATCTGCATCCCCGCGTACACCAGCAGCTGGAGGATGGAGAAGGTCGACAGCGCCGAGGCGTTGATGTGGAAGCGCTCGGCGGCATCCAGGCCCGCCACGCCGAGGCTGGTGCGGTAGGTGATCGCGACGAAGTAGACCGCGACGCCGATGCCCCAGACGGCCATGGCCTTGCGGCCGCCTGGCGGATCGGCGGGCAGCAGCCGTGCGGAGCCGCCGCCTATGCCGGAGTGCCCGGCACTGTCGGTACCACCGCTCATCGCACGTCTCCCTGCGCGAGGTTACGGACCCAGCTGACGTGCCGCTGCACGGCGTCGGTCGCGGCGTCCGCATCCCCTGCCCGCAGGGCCTCGAGGATCTCCGCGTGTTCGGCGATGTTCTTGGCGATCCGGTCCGGGTGGGCGTGCATCACCGCGACCCCCATCCGCAGCTGGCGGTCGCGCAGCTGCTCGTAGAGGCGGTCCAGGATCTGATTGCCGGCGCTGCGCACGATCGCGGCGTGGAAGGCCCGGTCGGTGACGGAGACGGCGGCCAGATCACCGGATGCGGCCTGTTCCCGCATCGTCTCCAGCAGCCCGGTCAGCTCGCCGATCAGCGACTCGCTCACGGGCACCGCCTTGGCCGCGGCGTGCTTCTCCACCAGCAGCCGGGTCTCGACGACATCGGCGATCTCCTGTGCGGAGACCGGCAGCACCAGCGCGCCCTTCTTCGGGTAGAGCTTGATCAGCCCTTCGACCTCCAGCCGCAGCAGCGCCTCCCGCACCGGCGTCCGGGAGACCCCCACGGCATCGGCCAGCTCGCCCTCGGTGAGCAGCATCCCGCCCTCGTAGCGGCGGTCCAGGACGGCGTCCTTGATGTGCGCATAGACCCGTTCGGCGGCGGGCGGCTGCTTGGCGGGCTCTCTGACGGGAGCGGTGGGCGTGGAGGAGGGCATGCGCACAGGATAGATACAACAGGTATGCGTCCGACACTTCATTCCGCGATGCGGACATCGATGCGGACAGCTGCCCTGGTGGAGGCGCTGCCGGGACCGTGGGCCCACGGCTGGCCGGCGGCCGTCCGGGCGGCGGCCGGGCCCGTTCCGACCGCCGCCCGGACGCGCCCTCAGCCCGGCATCCGCCCCTGGGCGATCAGGCGGTTCACGACCTGCGCATGGGCGGGGGCACAGCGCTCACGCGCCTCCCGGCGATCGAACCAGGCGAACTCGGCGATCTCCCGGCCGGGGGCCGGCGCGATGTCCTGGGGCCCGCCGGTGAAGCAGGTCATATGCAGCCGGCGTCCGTTCTTGCCGTGGGCGACGTCATGGACGACGAACGCCTCCGACAGCTCCTCGGCGGGCACCACCAGACCGAGCTCCTCACCGAGCTCACGCGACAGCGCCTCCCGCGCGGTCTCCCCGGGCTCGTACTTGCCGCCCGGGAGATAGAACGTGTCGTTCCCCCGCGTCCGTACGCTCAGCAGCCGCCCGTCGCGCACATGCAGCCAGCTCACCGACTTCAGCGGTGCGGCCCGCTCCAGGGCGATCAACGGCCGGCCGGTCTCCTCGTCCGTCCGCCGTCCCCGCTCCGTGAAGCCCAGATGCGCGAAGAAGCGGCGGGCGGCGTCGTTCCCCTCGAAGACCTCCAGCGACAGCGCTCCGTGCATCGCCGCCGCATGCTCCAGCAACTCCCGTCCCACACCCCGCCCTTGGGCCTCCGGCGCCACGAACGGCCCGGTGACCACGGTCCCGTTGCCGTCCCCGTCCCCGGCCCCGTCGCGTAACGGTCCGAGGAGCCCGACGACGACGCCCGCACGCTCGGCGACCCAGCTCTCCGTCTCGGCGAGGTCCATCTCACGGAGGATCCGGGCCCGTTCGCCCCGGCCCTCCCCGTCGAGGAACGGATGTGCCCGCTCCACCGCCCGCGACCACAGATCGATGACCACGCGCTGGTCGGAGGCCTGGTAACGCCGGATGATCATTTCGCTGCTCATTTCGCCGACCGTAGGCAGCACGGCCGACCGCGGCAAATCCTTTCCCGCCGCGGGTCCGGCCTCTGCCGAAAGAGGGACCCCGGGCTGATGCCGGGTCCGCCTCAAGTCGGACAGGACTCCATACCTGCCGCGTACGGATCGGCGCGGATCCCATGGGTGAATAGAGGCAGGGAGCCGGGGAGGGCTCCCACACCCAAGGGGGAGTTGACCATGCAGCCCAGGACGAACGCCGGCCGCCGTACGCGGAATTCCGTCGTGCTGGCATTGATCGTCGCCGGCCTGTGGGCGGGCTTCGCACTGACCCGCGGCGCCACCCACCCCGACGAGTCCGGCCCGGTCGGGCCGGTGGCCCACTTCAGCCGCGCGGTGGAGCTCATCCGCGGCTGACCGGCCCCCGCGGCGCCGGGCGCCCGCTACGCCTTCCGCGGCTCGCCGCGATAGGTACCGAACGACCAGCGGTTGCCCTCCGGGTCGCGGGCGCCGAAGCCCCGCGACCCGTACCCGGTGTCGGTGAGCTCATCGGTGATCTCCGCGCCCGCCGCCCGGGCGCGGGCACACAGCTCGTCGGGGTGGTCGGTGACCACATAGGCGCCGAACGTCCCCGGCCGCAGTGGCCAGCGGTCCTCGTCCGCGTCCCGGACGGAACCGAGCATGATCCCGCCGCCCTCCGGCCAGGAGAGCTGAGCGTGCGCGACGTGGTCCCCCTCGCCGTGGACCACGGTCTCCTCGAAGCCGAACGCCTCGACCAGGAAACGGATCAGGGTGCGGGCGTCATGGGCCCGCAGCGTCGGCCATACCTGCGGTGCGGGGGTGGTGTCGGACTGGTTCTGGTTCATGATCGCCGGACCTCCTCGATCGCGTCGGATCTGCGCCCCTGGCGGGCCGCTGACCTCAGCTTTCCTCGACGGCGTCCAAGGGGCTCGGACGTTTCGGAACTCCTCGGCGAGCCATGGGGGCGGGCAGCCGGCATACGGCCGCAGCGGAGGCGCGGGGCGGGCGAGCGGGTGCTCGTCCACGGCGTCCGGGCGGTCCCGAGGCGGCGTTTCACGTGAAACACCGCTCCGAACCGCCCGGCTCCGCATTCCGGCTCATCCCCAGGTGATCAGGCGCTTGGGCCGTTCCAGCAGGGCCGCGACATCCGCGAGCAGCTTGGAGCCCAGCTCGCCGTCGATGAGCCGGTGGTCGAAGGACAGCGCGAGGGTGGTGACCTGACGCGCCTTCACCTTGCCCTTGTGGACCCACGGCTGGAGCTTGACCGCTCCGAAGGCGAGGATCGCCGACTCCCCCGGGTTGAGGATCGGCGTACCGGTGTCGACGCCGAAGACGCCGACATTGGTGATGGTGACCGTGCCACCGGTCATCGCCGCCGGGGACGTCTTGCCGTCGCGGGCGGTGGCGACCAGATCGCCCAGGTCCGCGGCGAGCTGGGGGAGCGTCTTGACCCCGGCGTCCTTGATGTTCGGGACGATCAGCCCGCGCGGGGTGGCCGCCGCGATCCCGAGGTTGACGTAGTCCTTGTAGACGATCTCCTGCCGCGCCTCGTCCCAGGCGGCGTTGACCTCCGGGTGACGCTTGATGGCGACCAGGAAGGCCTTGGCGACGAGCAGCAGCGGGTTGACCCGCAGCCCGGCCATGTCCGGGTCCTGCTTGAGTTCCTGGACCAGCTTCATCGTGCGGGTCACATCGACGGTGACGAACTCCGTGACGTGCGGCGCGGTGAAGGCGCTGGCGACCATGGCCTGCGCGGTCGCCTTGCGTACGCCCTTGACCGGCACCCGCCGCTCGCGGGCGGCGGCATCGACGACGCCGGGCTCGGCCGGGACGCTCTGCGGGGCGGCGGAGACCGGCGCCGCGGGCTCGGCCGGTGCGACGGACGCCGCTGCCGGCGCGGCGGCCGCATGGACGTCCTCACGGGTGATGAGGCCGCCCGGGCCGGTCGGGGCGACCGCTGCCAGGTCGATGCCGAGGTCCTTGGCGAGCTTGCGCACCGGCGGCTTGGCCAGCGGCCGGCCGGTGTGCCCGGCACCCGTACCGTTCGCGACCGGTGCCACGGGAGCGGCCGCGGCGGGAGCGGCCACCGGGGTGGCTGCCGCCCGCCCGTTCAGCTCCGCCTGGAGCGCGGCGCGCGCGGGCTCCGACTGGGCCGGCACCCCCGCCTGGGGCTTGCGCGCCCGGCGCTTGGTCGAGGACGGCGCGGCGCCGTAGCCGACCAGCACCGCCTGCCGGCCCTGCGGCTCGGCCTCCTCGTCCGGGGAGGCGGCGGTCTCCTGCGGTGCCGGCTGTGCCGCCGGTGCCGCGGCGGGCCCGGCTCCGGGGTCGGTGTCCACGGAGATGATGACGGTGCCGACGTCGACGGTGACGCCCTCGCCGAAGTTCAGCTCGTGCACCACCCCGTCGTAGGGGATGGGCAGTTCCACGGCGGCCTTGGCGGTCTCGACCTCACAGACGACCTGGCCGTCGGTGACGGTGTCGCCGGGCTGGACGTACCACTTGAGGATCTCCGCCTCGGTGAGCCCCTCGCCCACGTCGGGCATCTTGAACTCGCGGAAGCGCTGGGCGTGGGCGGTACTTGCAGTCATGGTCACGAACTCTCCTCAAACCCTCAGTACGCCAACGCACGGTCGACGGCGTCGAGCACCCGGTCCAGCCCCGGGAGGTACTCGTCCTCCAGACGGGAGGGCGGATACGGGGAATGGAACCCGCCGACCCGCAGGACCGGGGCCTCCAGGTGGTAGAAGCACCGCTCGGTGATCCGGGCGGCGATCTCCGCACCCGCGCCGAAGAAGACCGGGGCCTCGTGGACGACGACCAGCCGGCCGGTCTTCTCCACCGACGACTGCACGGTGTCGAAGTCGATCGGGGAGAGCGAGCGCAGGTCGACGACCTCGAGCGACTTGCCCTCCTCGGCGGCGACGTTGGCGACGTCCTGGCAGACCTTCACCATCGGGCCGTAGGCGGCCAGGGTGAGGTCGGTGCCGGTCCGGGCGATCCGGGCCTTGTGCAGGGGGTCGGGGATCGACTCGGTGTCCAGCCGCGACTTGTCGTGGTAGCGGCGCTTGGGCTCGAAGTAGATGACCGGGTCGTCACCGGCGATGGCCTGCTGGAGCATCCAGTAGGCATCCGAGGAGTTCGAGGGGGTGACGATCTTGAGGCCCGCGACATGCGCGAACAGCGCCTCGGGGGACTCGGAGTGGTGCTCGACCGCGCCGATGCCGCCCGCGTACGGGATGCGGATGACGACCGGCACCTTGACCTTGCCCAGCGCGCGGGCGTGCATCTTCGCGAGCTGGGTGACGATCTGGTCGTAGGCGGGGAAGACGAAGCCGTCGAACTGGATCTCGACGACCGGGCGGTAGCCGCGCAGCGCCATGCCGATCGCAGTGCCGACGATGCCGGACTCGGCGAGCGGGGTGTCGATCACCCGCTCCTCGCCGAAGTCCTTCTGCAGGCCGTCGGTGACACGGAAGACGCCGCCGAGCTTGCCGACGTCCTCGCCCATGACGAGGACCTTGGGGTCGGCCTCCATCGAGGCGCGCAGCGATTCGTTGATCGCCTTGGCAATGGTGATCTTCTCGAAGACGGCCATGGTCAGTTCCCCTCCGCGACGGGGGCGTCGGCGAACGACGCCTGGTACGCGGCGAACTGCGCGCGCTCCTCATCGACGAGCGCATGCCCGTCGGCATAGACATTCTCGAAGATCGCCATGTCGTCCGGGTCGGGCATGGCACGGACGGCGTCGCGGACCCGCTTGCCCAGGGCCTCGCTCTCCTCGTCGATCGAGGCGAGGTACGCCTCGTCGACGATGCCCTCGGCCTCCAGATACGTCCGCAGCCGCAGGATCGGGTCCTTGGCCTCCCAGGCCGCCCGCTCCTCGTCCTCCCGGTACTTCGTCGGGTCGTCGGAGGTGGTGTGCGCACCCATGCGGTAGGTGAACGCCTCGACGAGCGTCGGGCCCTGGCCGGTGCGCGCCCGCTCCAGCGCCGCCTTGGTCACCGCAAGACAGGCGAGTACGTCATTGCCGTCGACCCGCACACCGGGGAATCCGTAGCCGCGGGCGCGCTGGTAGAGCGGCACCCGGGTCTGCTTCTCGGTGGGTTCGGAAATCGCCCATTGGTTGTTCTGGCAGAAGAACACGACGGGGGCGTTGTAGACCGCGGAGAAGGTGAAGGATTCCGCGACATCTCCCTGGCTGGAGGCGCCGTCACCGAAATAGGCGATGACCGCGGAATCCGCGCCGTCCTTCTGCACACCCATCGCATAGCCGGTCGCATGCAGCGTCTGCGAACCGATCACGATGGTGTAGAGGTGGAAGTTGTTGCTGTTGGGGTCCCAGCCACCGTGATTGACCCCGCGGAACATGCCCAGCAGGTTCGTCGGGTCGACGCCGCGGCACCACGCCACACCGTGCTCGCGGTATGTCGGGAAGACATAGTCGTCGTCGCGCAGCGCGCGCCCGGAGCCGATCTGGGCGGCCTCCTGGCCCAGCAGGGAAGCCCACAGACCCAGTTCGCCCTGGCGCTGGAGGGTGGTCGCCTCGGCGTCGAACTTCCGCGTCAGCACCATGTCGCGGTAGAGCCCGCGCAGCTCGTCGGCGGAGAGGTCGATCGAGTAGTCGGGGTGCTCGACCCGCTTCCCCTCGGGGGTCAGCAGTTGTACGAGCTGGTCCTGCTCCGCCTGCTCGGGCCGACCTGAGGTCCGGGTCTTGGCCGGGGACGCCTTCTTGGCCGACGTCGCCTTTTTGGCGGTGGTGCGCTTGCTGCTGCCGCGGGCGTTTTTCCGCTGCGCAGTGCCTTCCACGGTCACGTGCTGCTCCTCCGTCTGTCCGACCCCCGGGGTCCGCCGGTGGCCGTATTGCGGCTCACCCGGTATCCGATACGGCGCACGGGGTGTGTGCGAACGCGGCCGGATCCGGGTGGAACAAAGCTCCCGGAAGGTGGCCTGCTCATTGCACGTTACCCATTGTCAAAGCCGAAGTGGAAACGGCGCTGACCTGCGATTTTGCTTGGATTTCCAAGTAAATCGCTAAGGCTTGGAACAACTCCTGGTCACAGCGTTGCAGGCCGCCGGGACAACGGCACGTTATATCGCTGACCTGGAGCACGGGAAGGGTTGATGTGTGAGACTGGTGTGGTGCGCGAAGACGGAAAAATCACGGTATTCCTGCTCGACGACCACGAAGTGGTCCGGCGTGGCGTTCACGAAATGCTCTCCGTCGAGGACGACATCGAGGTGGTCGGCGAGGCCGGTACCGCCGCAGATGCCCTGGTCAGGATCCCGGCGACGCGTCCGGACGTCGCGGTGCTCGATGTCCGGCTACCGGACGGGAGCGGTGTCGAGGTCTGCCGCGAGATCCGTTCGCAGGACGAGGACATCAAATGCCTGATGCTCACCTCGTTCGCGGACGACGAGGCCCTTTTCGATGCGATCATGGCCGGTGCGGCCGGATATGTCCTCAAGGCCATCCGGGGCAACGAACTGCTCTCCGCGGTCCGCGAGGTCGCGGCCGGGAAGTCCCTCCTCGACCCGGTGGCCACCGCCCGGGTGCTGGAGCGGCTGCGCGACGGCAAGGCCACGAAGAGCGACGACCGGCTGGCGAGCCTCACCGAACAGGAACGCCGGATCCTCGATCTGATCGGCGAGGGGCTGACCAACCGCGCCATCGGCGAGCGGCTCCACCTCGCCGAGAAGACGATCAAGAACTATGTCTCCAGCCTGCTGTCCAAGCTCGGCATGGAGCGCCGCTCCCAGGCCGCCGCGTATGTCGCGCGCAGGCAGGCGGAGCGGCACTGACGAGCCGGCGCCGGCGGCCGCCCTGCCCGGCTGGTGGTGATTCGGGACCATCGACCCGGTCCCCTCGGGGCTGGCGGCCCCTACTTCCGGCCGGGTCCGCCCGGCATGGTGGCCGCATGCCCACCGACAACTTCCGTGCGATCGAGCTGCTCAGCCGCACGCCGTACGGGCGCGTCTCGGCCAGCCGGCGGGCGCTGCCCTTCACCACCGTCACCCGCCATCTCTTCCTGGAGGGGCGGCTGGTCCTGCGGCTGCACCGCGGCTACGGCTACCACCAGGCCCTGGACGGCAGCGTGGTCGCCTACGAGGCCGACAACGTCAACAGCGGCGAGCACGACACCTGGTCGGTGCAGTGCACCGGCACCGCCCGGGTCGCCGAGCCCGCCCCCGCCGAGCGCGAGCTCTTCGGCCGCACCCCGCTGCTGGCCGACGGCGCCCCCTTCGACCCGGTCTTCCTGCGGATCGAGCCGGAGTTCGTGACCCTGCACTGCCTCAGCGATGCGCCCGTCTTCCACTACGCACACTCTGCGTAAGGCTTTCCTCCGCACCCACTCCGACGGGCGCAGTTGATCTAACATCTGGCGCGTGCTGCGCTCATCTGTAGTCCGGACGGCGGCAACGCCCGACAAAGACGCCCTCGGATCCCTGCTCCGCCACTACACCGGCGCCGGCGCGCCGCTGTCCTGCGAGCCCGTCGCCGAGGGCCTGCTCAACCACGGCTACTTCCTCGCCACCACCCGCGGCCGCTACTTCCTCAAACACCACCTCGACGGCGACCGCGCGGCCCTCACCCGCCAGCACCGCGCCACCCGCCGGCTCGCCGCGCTCGGCCTGCCGGTCGCCCCGCCCGTCGCCGACGCGGACGGCCGGACCGTCACCGTCCTCGACGGCCGCTGCTACGCCCTGCACCCCTGGGTCGAGGGCCGGCACCTGAGCGGCGCCGCCCTGACCCGCGGCCAGTCCTGGCAGCTCGGCGCCCTGCTCGGGCTCGTCCACACCACGCTGGAGCAGGTCATGGCCGATGAACCACATCCGCCCCGGCCGCCCTGCGCGGACGCCGGAGCCGACCCCGAGCGGACCTTCGAGACGATCGAGGAGCTGCTGGCCCTGGCCCGCGGCGCCCGGCCCCGCACCAGCTTCGACGAACTCGCCGAGCACCGTCTGCTGGAGCGCCGGACCCTGCTGGCGCAGCTGGCGCACCACCGGCCGGCCCCCGGAGCGGAACCCCCGGCGGGCTGGGTGCACGGCGACTTCCATCCGCTGAACGTGCTCTACCGCGACGCGGAACCGACCGCGATCGTCGACTGGGACCGGCTGGGCGTCCAGCCCCGTGCCGAGGAGGCGGTGCGCGCCGCCGCGATCTTCTTCGTCCGCCCCTGCGGCACGCTGGACCTGGCGAAGGTGGCGGCGTACGCGGGCGCCTACCGCCGCACCTGCCACGCCGGCGCCGACGAGCTCGCGGCGGCCGTCCACCGGGTGTGGTGGGAGCGGCTGAACGACTTCTGGATGCTCACCTGGCGCTACCAGCTCGGCGACCGCCGCACCGATCCGCAGTTCCCGGCAGCGGCCGCCCTGGCCGTGTGGTGGACCCGCGAATACCGGGCCGTGCAGCGCGCGTTCACCCGCTGAACCCGGGCGGCGCGCAGGTCAGCCGTTCGCGCCGAGCGTGGTGTTGCCGGCGTCCGTGCCGGCGGTGGCCCCGCCGTCCGCGCCGGCGGTCGCCCCGCCGTTGTCGGTGCCCCCGTTGTCGGTGCCCCCGTCGTCGGTGCCCCCGTCCGTGGGGCCGCCGTCGGACGTCCCACCGGTGTCGGTGGGCGGCTCGGACGTGGGCGGCTCGGACGTCGGCGGCTCGGACGTCGGCGGCTGCGAGGTCTCCGGCGTGCTGGGCTGCGCGGTGGGCGGCTGGCTGTACGTGCTGTCGTCGCCGCCGGTGCCGCCGGGGTCGGTCTGCGGGGTGCTCGGCTCCTCGCTCGGCTCCTCGCTCGCCTTGTCGTCCTTGGTCGGCTTCGGCGACTGCGTGGTGGGGGTGTTGTGCTTCTTGTCCTGGCCACCGGTGTTCTGCAGCGCGAAGGCCACGCCCACGGCGATGGCGATCACCGCGAGCGCCGCGATCAGCCAGATCTTGCCGCGGCCGCCCCTGGCCGGCCGGGGGCCGCCCTCGAAGCCGCCGTCGTCGTCCCGCATGCCGGGGGTCAGGATCGGCTGCGCCGTGGTGCGCCCGGCGTCAGGGTGCGGCAGCGCGGTGGTGGCGGCGGTGCCCAGCGCCGAGGTGTGACCACCCTCGTGCATGGCGACCGGGCCGGTGCTCCAGGTGCCGGTGTGACCGCCCTGCTCGTGCAGCATCTGCAGCGAGTACTGGACCAGGCCGCGCATCTCCTCGGCGGACTGGAACCGGTCGTCGGGGTCCTTCGCCAGCGACCGCATGACCAGGCCGTCCAGCTCCGGCGGCACCGCGTCGGCGACGCCGGACGGCGCCACCGGCATGTCCTGCACGTGCTGGTAGACCACCGAGAGCGGGGTCTCGCCGGTGAACGGCGGCCGCAGCGTGAGGAGTTCGTAGAGCAGGCAGCCGGTGGCGTAGAGGTCGGAGCGGGTGTCGACGGTCTTGCCGAGCGCCTGCTCCGGGGAGAGGTACTGGGGGGTGCCCATGACCATGCCGGTCTGCGTCATGGTGGACTGGGCGCCGTGCAGCGCACGGGCGATGCCGAAGTCCATGACCTTCACGGCGCCGCTGTTCGTGATGATCACGTTCGCGGGCTTGATGTCACGGTGCACGATGCCGTGCTGGTGGCTGTAGGCCAGCGCCTCCAGCACACCGGAGACGATGATCAGCGCCTGGTCCGGCGGCG
>Ga0207426_1002260_pt1 | contig 12746 bp, 11 predicted proteins | sample AraplaMF_Cvi_mMS_FD_184265 | JGI IMG/M metagenome (GOLD analysis project Ga0207426, IMG submission 184265) | Arabidopsis root microbial communities from the University of North Carolina, USA - plate scrape MF_Cvi_mMS (SPAdes) (version 2) | ecosystem: Host-associated > Plants > Roots > Endosphere...
CGGGAAGAAGGTCTGTCGCTGCGCTACAGGCCGAACCGCAAACGACGGGTGCAGATGAATCGTCCCGCCTGCGCCAGGGCCGCGGCGGCCAATCACGCGTGGAGCTTGGACTTCGTGGCCGACCAGTTGGCAGGTGGCCAACGATTGCGGTCTGGATTGCTGTGAACATGCTGGGTATTACGAAGTTCGACGTTTATCCTTTCATTCTACTGAATTTTGCCTTCAGCCTTCAGGCAGCCTACGCCGCACCGCTGATGCTGCTCGCACAACCACGCAAGGCGATCGCGACAAAGTTCATGCCGCTGTTTGCTCGCCATCGCGAAGACATCGCGATGGCGAGCAAACAGCGGCAGGTGCTGGTGGCCAGGCAAACCGAACAGCTTGTTGCATTGCTTGAACAGAACACGCAGCTCACCGCAATGACGAAGCAGATGAGCGAACGTATCGAGGCATTGACGCTGGAATTGCACAGCAAGTTTGCGCAACCCGGCAAGAGTGCATAGGTTCCCGCGACTCGATGCCGCTCGATCACAAGTCATTTTTCATTGTCGACGAAGGTCTCTTGTCGGCCCGCAGGCGGACATCCGCGAAGCTTTTCTAGTGGCTCAAGCTGGCCGGGCCCGGTCCGCCAAGGCCTCGATCGTTCGGAGATCACGGAGATCATGCAGTGGCATGAGTCGACCCTTGCGTTTTACGCTGCCCGGATATCTGACAGACGACATCGACGGCCAAGGGCACGACGTTCGCAAATGAAATACATCTGGCGGGGGCATTCGACCTCAGGACCGCGCCGTATCCCGAGGACTTCTCCGTCGGGGCTATGAGGGGTAAGTCGCGATCGGCTCGACCCTCGCCGTTCCAGATCCGATTTACATCGCGATCGAATCTAGCGCGTTCAACTACCTATGCGAAAGAAAATCACTCTATTTACACATGGCACATACTTTCGGCGTGCTTTCAATTCCGGTCGTTTTTCTGACTAAAGAGAATGAGCGAAAAAGAAAAAAATGCATGCATCGGGAGGTTTTTCATAAATACCCAAATGCCGGGATTCCGAATAACAGTTTGCATAAGAAACCAGTCGACAGCATTGGTTTCCGCCCACGTCTCGATTCACGTTTCTGACACGCGCAAACGTTAAATTTTGCTGGCTGAGGGACGGGAATGCTCAGCGCAAGCAGCTCCAATCTTAGATCACGGTAACAAAACAGGGATCTGGGAAGTTCAGTTCAGGAGTAGAGATTTCAATTCTGTTTGTCTTCTGGAGACATAAAAATGAAAAAACGCAAGCTGATTCAGTCTGGCATTACATTAGGATTACTGACTAGCTCTATACTCTTCCCATCCCTTCAGGCAGGCGCAGCATCTCAAAGCAACATGGAACTGTTGCCGACCGGCCAGTTTATCTCCCCGAGAGCCATTCCGGGCGCCGTCCAGCAATTGCTGAATCCGCAGCTTTCGGCCAAGTCGACCCAGGTGGTCAGCGGTGCCATCAAGTCGCAGCTCAGCCCGGACGGCAGCACGCTGGCCGTGATCACCGCTGGCTACAACACCGTCTACACGGGCGCCAACAACAGCACGCTGGACAAGGCTGACTCGACCCAGTACATCTTCATCTACGACGTGTCGGGCGCGAACAAGGCCAACCCGAAGCTGGTGCAAGCCATTCACCAGAACAACGCGTTCGACGGTCTCGCCTGGAACGGCAACCAGACCCTGTACGGCACCGGCGGCGCCGACGACACGGTCTATGCGTATAAACGCGCTTCGGCTGCCCCGGCGGCCCAATGGTCCCAGATCGCGGCGATCGCACTGAACCACACGAAGGGTATCGGTTCGGGCGTCAAGCCGAACGCTGGCGGTCTGGCTGTCTCCGCTGACGGCCGGAACCTGGTCGTTGCTAACAACTACAACGATTCCATCTCCATCATCGATGCGGGCTCGAACACGCTCGTGTCCGAATACGACTTGCGTCCGTTCAACACGTCGGGCCAGCAGGGCGTCCCCGGTGGCGAATACCCGTGGGCGGTTTCGCTGAAGGCCGACGGAACCGCGTTCATCTCGTCGGTGCGTGACCGTGAAGTCGTGGTGCTGAACCTGTCGAACCCGGCCGCGCCGCAGTTCATCACGCGCATCCCGGTGAAGGGCAATGCATACGGCATGGCCTTCTCGCCTGATCAGTCGAAGCTCTACGTCGCCGTATCGAATGCCGACCAGGTCGCCGTGATCGATACCGCCAGTCACAACGTTGAGAAAACGATCGACATCGCCAGCCAGAATGGCGACGGCAACGACCAGGGCAGCGGCAATAACAAGAAGTACAGCGGCCGCGATACGGTCAACGTGACCGTTTCGAAGGACGGCAAGACCTTGTATGCGGTCAACAACGGCGACAACTCGATCGCTGTGATCTCGCTCACAGGCGAGAACGGCTACCATGTCAACGGTCTGATCCCGACTGCCTATGCGCCGAAGGACATTACGCTGAGCGCCGATGGCTTGCAGATGTACATCATCAACGGCAAGTCGGTCACGGGCCCGAACCCCCTCTACACCTCGGGTAACCTGGCCCAGTACCAGTTCGGCCTGGAACAGAGCAGCCTCGTCAGCGCCCCGGTCCCGACGGGCGACGTGCTTGCCCAGCTGACCACCCAGGTGGCCGAAAATAACCACTACTCGTCAAGGGAGTCCGATAGCGATCGTGAGACGATGAACTTCTTGCGCGCTCGCATCAGGCACGTGATCTACGTCGTGAAGGAAAACCGCACGTTCGACCAGATTCTCGGCGATCTCGGCAACGGCTCGAACGGCGATCCGACGCTGACGATGTACGGCAAGGCCACCACGCCGAACTTCCACAACATCTCCAGCAACTTCGTCACGCTCGACAATTTCACTGATCCCGGCGACGGTTCGATGGACGGCTGGTCGTGGGTGCAGCACGCACACGTCACGCCGACCGAGGAAGTTTCACAGCAGGAGAACTACGCTGCCGTCAGCCGCGGCATGGCGTATGAATCCGAAGGCTCCAACCGCGGTCTGCCGGTTGGCCTCCCCACCACGGCCATGCGCGACTTCGCCACGAATGGCAGCTTCACGGGCACCACGTCGTCGCTGCCGGGCGGCGCGGCCAACGCGCTGCCGGGCAGCGCCGACGTGACGGTGCCGGATGCGCCGTTCGGCTATCAGAAGGCGAGCATCTACGACGCGGTTCTGCAAGCCGGCGGTGCGGTCCGTAACTACGGTGGCATGGTCAACAACGTCGGTACGATCGGCACGATCGCCAACCCGCTGCTCAACCCGGCCGGTACCAACAACGTCCAGGCTCACCCGCTCAAGCCGTCCCTCGTGAGCCTGACGGACCAGTACTACCGCGGCTTCGACCAGGCCTATCCCGACACCTTCCGCGAACTCGAATGGAACCGCGAGTTCCAGCAGTACGTCGCGAACGGCCAGCTCCCATCGTTTGAGATGGTCCGCATGGGCTCCGACCACACCGGCAGCTTTGCCCAGAACGTCGGCCAGATGGGTTCGGCTGAGCAGGAAGAAGCCGATAACGACTTCGCAGTTGGCAAGCTGGTCGAAACCGTTGCGCACAGCCCGTATGCACAGGACACGCTGATCGTGGTGGTCGAGGATGACTCCCAGGCCGGTTCCGATCACGTTGACTCGCACCGCTCGCCCGCTTACGTCGTCGGCCCGTACGTGAAAAAGCACGCCGTCGTCAGCACCGCCTACAGCCAGGTCAACGCGCTCCGTACCATGGAAGACCTGCTCGGTACCCAGCATATCGACCTGAACACGGCGTACGCGCGTCCGATGGCCGACCTCTTCGACACGAAGTCGGACGGTTCGTGGACCTACACGGCCGTTGCTTCGACGATTCTGAAGAACACGAACGTGGGCAACGTCGCGAGCGGCGCCGACGGCAACCAGTTTGCCCAAGGTGAGGACATTCATCCGCTGCATGACGCGACGTACTGGGCAAACGCGACGAAGGACTTCGACTTCTCCAAGGAAGATCGTATTCCGCCGGATCTGTTCAATCGCGTGCAGTGGAAGGGCGTGATGGGTGACAAGCCGTATCCGGTCCCGCACTCGATCTACTCGAAGGTCACAGCCGACGGCTCGAAGACGGTCGCTGCTGCCGACGACGACGACGATTAAGCAGGTCGTCGCGTGGTCCGATTCGAGTGCATCGGGCGGACTTGCATTGCCTGATGCGCGAGATCCGAAGTAGCCAGTCACGACGGGTCGCTGCCCCTACGGACGGCCGCCCGCCGACCTTCTCGCTACCGTCTACAACAATCACCAGCACCGCGTGAAGCCAACGAACTTATCCAGGTCCCGAACCGCAATTGCCACATCGGCGCTATTTGCCGCTTTATCATTCCCCCATGTGGCGAAGGCTCAACAAGCTCAAAAGGAGCTGCCTCAGCAAGCACAAGGTCAACCGACGCAAACCCGGCAGACGCAACCTGCGAGCACGCTCGGTGAGATTTCCGTCAATGCTGCGACAGCCGCGGCCGGGCGCGACCATATCGTCAACGACCCGTATCAGGTCACGGACGTCAGCAAGACGGGTACCGCGCTCGGCGACCTGCCGATGAGCGTGCAGGAAATTCCGCGCGGGCTGCTCACCGAGCAGGGCGCGACCAGGCTGCAGCAGAGCGTCAGCAACGCGAGCGGCGTGAACCCCGGCGGCCCGGACGCCAAGGGCTTCTTCGATCACTTCATGATTCGTGGCCTGCAGGCGCAGGTTTACACCGACGGGCTCACCGACGGCGACCAGGTGAACGGCGTTGTTCATTCGCTGAACGGCGTCGAGCGCGTCGAGATTCTTGAAGGGCCGGGTTCGGCGCTGTTCGGCAGCGGGCCGCCCGGCGGCACGATCAACATCGTCCACTACACGCCGTCCCCCCAGTTTCACTACGGCGCCGATGTGCAGGCCGGCTCGTTTGGCACGGTGACTGGCAGCGCGTACGTCACCGGGCCGACGGGAGTTCCCGGTCTCGACTACCGCGTCGACGCGACGGGCTCGACCTCGGACGGCTTCCGCGATCTCGCGTACTGGAACAAGGAAGTCCGGGCCGCATTTCAATGGAAGCTCGGCGACCACAAGTTCCAGTTCTCGATCGAAGCGCAGGACACGCGCTCCACGCCGGATTCGTATGGTCTGATCTATCTCAATGGCACGCCGATCCACGGCGTGCCGATCGACGCGAAATATTCGACGCCGTTCGCTTTTGCGCGCTCGAATTACGTGCGTCCGACGCTGACCGACGCCTGGCGGGTCAGCAACTTCCTGACGATCAACAACCGGCTGTCGTTCCTGCATCGCAGCCTCGACTTCGATGGCAACGGCGACAGTTCGAGCACGAAAGTCGTCGGCAACGAGGTCGTCCACCGGCAGTTGCGCGACCAGAACGATTCGGACAACACCTTCAACTACCAGCTCGAGCCCGTGTGGAAGTTCAAGACGGGCAGTGTCGGCCATACGCTACTGACCGGTTTCGAGTACATGCATCAGACGATCGATACCGATCGCGCGACGGCGGACCTGCCGAACATACCGGACGTGTTCGCGCCCGTGCCGCCCGACACGTCGATCGCGAGTCTCACCTTCCTGTGCGATTCGAAGCACTCGTGCGACAACGATCATCTGGCCGGGAATTTCTACAGCCTGTACGCAACCGACCAGGTGGACATGACCGACCAACTGAAGCTTCGTGCGGGCGTGCGCAAGGACTGGTGGGACACGTCGCTCACACCGAACATCACGGTCCCCGGCCGGGTCGACAATGAAGGGGAGCCGCTGCTCGCGGGCCACACCTACATGCGGAGCGACGCGCCCGTGAGCTGGACTATCGGCGCGCTGTACAAGCTCACGCCGTGGATGTCGCCGTATTTCGGCATCTCCCGCAGCTACCTGACGAACTTCAACTCGGAGAACACGCAGACGGGCATCGGCGAGCCGGAATCCGCGCTGCAATACGAAGTGGGCATCAAGTTCTCATTTCTCGACGACCGATATGTGTTGAACACTGCGCTGTTCGATGTGTCGCGTGACAACGTGGCTTCGCCGCTAACGCTCAACGGTATCGAAACGGTCGTGTTCGACAGGCAGAAGTCGCGGGGCGCCGAGGCGTCGCTTGACGCGAGCATCACGCGGCAGTGGCATGTGATTGCAAACTTCACCGCACAGCACGCCTATGTCACGGACGACCCGCAAGGCGTATCGGCCGTCGGCAACAATCCGCAGGACGTGCCCGCGTACATGGCCAACCTTTGGACCACATACGAGTTCGCGCTCGACGGCGTGTCCGGCTTTCACGTTGGAGCCGGCGTCAATTACATGAGCCGCGTCTTCAGCGACATCACGAATATCAACTCCGTGCCCGCCTACGTGATCGCCAATGCGGGGTTCGGCTATCGGGCGCATCACTGGGGCGTGGACCTCAACGTCCACAATCTGACCAACCGGCGCTACTTCGTCGCGGCGAACATGGCGGGCGCTTATGTCGGCGAGCCTTTGAGCGCATACGTCACCATGCATGCGGAATTTTGAGGAGAATCGATCATGCCGATGGACACCTTACTACGCGTCGCCCATCATTCCGGCGGCGTGCTGTATGTGATCGCCGTGCTGGTATTCGTCTCTTTGACCGTCGTCATCGAGCGCGTGTGGTTCTTGCAGCGGGTCGCGCGCGACGCGCACGCGGCGCTTGCGGAGCTGGATCAGCACAAGGCGCTGAACGCCAGCGCGCTCGCGGCCTGGGCCCGACGGCACGATGGGCTGCCGACGGGCAGCGTGATCGCTACCGCGGGCCGGCTCGCCGGACGCGCCGATCGCGACACGCTCGCCGCGAGCCTTGAGGAAGCGGTGATGCGCGAGGCGCCCCGCATCGACCGCTTCCTGTGGGTGCTCGATACCGCTGTCACGCTGGCGCCTCTGCTCGGCCTGTTCGGCACGATCGTCGGCATGTTCGACGCGTTTCAGGTACTGTCGAATCCAGGCAACGCGCCGACCCAGGTAACGGGCGGCGTCGCCGAGGCGCTGATCGCGACTGCGTCGGGCCTGTTCGTCGCGATGATCGGACTCGTGTTCTTCAATGGCTTGCATAGTCGCGTGCGACTCATCGTGCATCAGCTCGACACGCTGAAGACCGCGCTCGTCAATCGTCTGACGAGCGACATCCAGGATGTCCAGGTCGGGCGGGAGGCGGAAGCCGAAACCCCGCACGGGGTGATCGGGTCGCTCGCCCGGCCGGGAGCGTGACGTGAAGTACTTTGAAGCACGCAAGGCGCGCATCGAGATTATTCCGATGATCGACATCATGTTCTTCATGCTGGTGTTTTTCATCATGATCACGCTGCACATGATTCCGAATGCGGGTCTGCGCACGCAGCTGCCGTCGGCCGCGAGCGCACAGAGCCTGCCGCCGCCAAAGGTGACAGTGAGGCTCGCGGCCGACGGCAGCGTGTCGGTCGACGGACACACACTCAGCACGGCCGATCTGACCGCGCTGCTCGCGAAGCGCCCCGATCCGGCGCATACGGTGGTGAGCATCGCGGGCGCGAAGGACGCGCAGTTGCAGAAGCTCGTGAACGTGATGGACGCGTGCCGCGCGGCCGGCGTTACGCAGGTGTCGCTGGCCGCACAACCGGAAAAGGTGGACTGACATGTCGTCGATGCCGACCGTCGCGCAGCATGCTCCGCGTCCCGGCACGCGCAAGCCGCTGTATATATCAGCCACGCTCGCGCTGGCCGTCGAGGCGCTCCTGCTCGCGGGCGTCGGCGCGTGGCTGATTCATGCGCGCATCTCTGCGCCGAGGCAGCCCGAGCCGATGACGATCACGCTGGCGCCGCCGGCGGTCCAGGCGCCGAAGCCCGCGCCCATCTCCGGGCGCGAAGTGTCGAAGCCGGTGCCGAAACCGGCCGTGCAGCCGCGTCGCGCTCCACCGGTGCATCAGGCGCGCGTCGCGCACGTGGCGCCGTCGAAGCCGCAGCCGGTCACGCCACCGCCTGCGCCGATTCCGGCCCCGAACACCGCGCCCGAACAGAGCGCCGCGCCGGCCGAACCCGCTCCCGCACCGCGTCCCGCGCCAGCGTCCGTCGCCGCTCCGGCCCGCCCCGACGCGAGTTTTGAGGCCGCGCTGCGCGCCGCGATCGAAGCGGCGCTGCGCTATCCAGGATCGGCCCGCATGGAAGGGATAACCGGGCGAACGCTCGTCGGGTTCGTCTATCGCGACGGCGCAGTGTCCGACATACACGTCGTGATGTCCAGCGGCATGGGCCTGCTCGACCATGCCGCGCTCGCGGCGGTGCGCGACGCCGTGTGCCCGCCTCCGCCGCATGGGCTCGAGCACAAGATCCTGCCCGAGCAGCTATGGGTCGATTTCACGCTTGACAGTAAGGGGTGAAGATGATTGTTAGGACTTCGTGCTACTCAGTTCGAGAAGCGGCGAGAAGCCATTCATGCCAAAATGTTAAAAAATCGAGTTATGGAAAACGGTGTTTTGTTCGCCGATTCCCATACCGCCGTCAACCCGCTTCGCTGCCGTGCTTTTGCAGATGGGCGACCAGCAGGCGTGACGGCATCGGCAGCGTTTCGAAACTGCGCGCGAGGATCTGCAGCGGTCGCAGGCTCCACGGTTCGTCCAGCGCGACCACGCGGAATCGCGCCGAGTGCGCATAGGGAATGACGCTGCCCTCCGGCAGCACGCCGATGCCGAGTCCTGCCCGCGACCATATTGCGAACGCCCTCGAAACTCGTCACCTCAATACGCACTCGAAGCCGTCTGCCGCTGCTCTCGGCGACCTCGGTGCACAGTTTGTGAATCGACGTTCCGTGCGGCATGCTGACCACGTCGTCATCCTGCGTTTCATCAAAACGCACGCTCTTGCGCCCGGCGAGCCGATGATCCGCCGGCACAAGCACGACCAGCTTGTCCGTGCGATATGGTCGCACTTCGAGGCCGGCCAGCGAGCCGCGTGCCGCCGAACAAATGCCGAGGTCGGCGACGCCGCTCACAACGGCGTGCACCACCTGATCGCTAGTCTTCTCGACCATGTCGATCCGCACTTCCGGATTGGCACGCAAAAACGAGTGCAACGCGTCCGGCAAGTACTGGACCATCGCGGTGAAATTCACGTTAGATGCGCGCGTGGCCGCGTACGCCTTCCGAGTATTCGGACAGCTCGTCCGAAATCTGCTGCAGGTGTTCGACCAGCCGCTTTGCATGGTGGTAAAGCGCTTCGCCTGCGGGCGTCGCCTGCACGCCCCGGCTATGTCGATAGAGAAGCGGCGTCCCCGCGTCGCTTTCCAGTTCGGACACGCGCTTGCTTACCGCGGACGCTACCAGATGTGTGCGCGCCGACGCCGCGGCGATGCTTCCCTCCTCAACCACCCCTACAAGAATCCGCAACGATTCCATGTCGAAGCGCACCGGACGGTCCGTTGCAACGCGCATGAGCGTGTCTCCTGATCGAGTTTTGTGCGGGTTTCCCGTATTCGTCTAGTCGCACCCATCACTTTTGGCGATGTCTGCGTTGAACATTGAGAAGTTCTAAAATCGCCCCGGAGTCAGCATCCTTGAGGCTAAACAGATGCGTCGTACGAGAACGGCTAAACAAAAAACGCCGTTCACGCATCGCGTTTCGCGATTCTATCGGGTAGCCGACGCCCTTGTCCGTGCCGCATACCCTCGTCCAGGAATTCCCATGCATGAATGCCAAGCTGTCCGCACGCACGCCTCTCGAGGGGACTGCTTTGCGTCGCAATTCCGTCAGCGAAACAACCAGCGAACGCCAGTGGCACGAGGCGCGACTTTTCTTGTCCAGCAAGGGACTGCCTAAATGAACGGAACACTTTTCTCTCCCCTCGAAGTCGGCTCGCTCAAGCTCGAAAACCGCATCGTGATCAGCCCGATGTGCCAGTACAGCGCGGTCGAGGGTTCGGCAAGCGCGTGGCATCGCACGCATATCGGCAACCTGTCGCTGAGCGGCGCGAGCCTGATGCTGCTCGAAGCGACCGCCGTCGAAGCAGCGGGACGCATCACGCCGTATTGTCTCGGTCTGTATTCCGATGCGAACGAACATGCGCTCGCCCGCGTGGTCGACGAGGTGCGCCAGTTCAGCGACATGCCGATCGGCATCCAGCTTTGCCACGCCGGCCGCAAGGCATCGAGCGAACCGCCGTGGCGCGGGGGCTCCCTGATCAAGGCGGAACAAGGTGGATGGTGCCCGTTCGGACCGTCGGCAATCGCGCAGGCTGACAACGAGACGCCACCTCAGGAACTCGACCGTGCCGGCACGAACCGAATTCGCGACGCGTTTGTGGCTAGCGCGCGCCGCGCCGCGCGTCTGGGGCTCGCCGCAATTGAACTGCACTTCGCGCACGGCTATCTGCTGCACCAGTTTCTCTCGCCCATCTCCAACCAGCGCAGCGATGAATACGGCGGCTCGATCTCGAACCGCATGCGCTTTCCGATCGAAATCTACGACGCCGTGCGCGACGTCTGGCCAGCCGACAAGCCGCTCGGCGTGCGTGTGTCCGCGACCGACTGGGTTGAAGGCGGCTCGAATGTCGAAGAGACGATCGAGCTTGCACAGCGCCTGAAGGCGCGCGGCTGCGACTGGATCGATGTATCGACGGGCGGCGTCTCGCCGCTCCAGAAAATTCCAGTCGGGCCGCTGTACCAGGTCCCGTTCGCGCGTGCCGTGCGCGAAGCAACCGGTATCCGCACCATCGCCGTGGGCCTCATCACCACGCCAGACGAAGCGGACCGCGTGATCAGAAGCGGCGATGCAGACCTGATCGCTATCGCCCGCGCGGTGCTGTGGGACCCGCGATGGCCGTGGCGCGCCGCAGCCGAGCTCGGCGCGACGATTAAGGCGCCGCCGCAATACTGGCGTTGCGAGCCGCGCGGTACCGAGCGCGTATTCGATGGCGCGTCCTTCGGGCAGCGCTAGTGCCTTTCGCCGATGAGATCCGGCATTCGACCGACGCGAAGAAATCACAATGATCGATGTCAAGGAGACAGACATGGAACATGGCCACATCGCCGTCAGCGCGCGAACCAAGTGGTATGACGGCCTCACCCCGACGCATTGGCGCGTACTTCGGGCAAGTTTTCTCGGGTGGATCTTCGACGGTTACGAAGCGCTCGTACTCGTCGTTGTGCTCACGCCGATGCTGCACTCGGTGCTAAGCCCAGCGCAGGCCGCTTCGCCCACCATCTATGCGGGACTCGTGATCGGTATCACGCTGCTCGGATGGGGAATCGGCGGCCTCGTCGGCGGGATTCTCGCGGACTACGTCGGCCGAAAACGCATGATGCTGTGGTCCGTGTTCCTTTATGCGCTGTTCTCGGGCTTCACGGCGTTCTCCGAGACCTTCTGGACGCTCTGCGCGCTGCGCTTCCTCACGGGCCTGGCGATGGGCAGCGAGTGGAGCACGGGTGTTGCACTCCTGTCCGAGACGTGGCCGGAACAGGCGCGCGCAAAAGGCGCAGGCTTTTTGCAATCGGGCTTCGGCTGGGGCACGTTGATCGCGGCTGTCGTATGGTATGCACTCGCGTCCACGCATCCGCTCGGTGCCGAGACGTGGCGACTAATGTTCGCGCTCGGAGCGATTCCGGCGTTCTTCGTGCTCTATATCCGGCGCGCAGTGAACGAGTCGGAAAAATGGCAGCGGGCGATTCGCGAAAAACGCTGGAACGCCACGGCTACCGTTCGCCTCGTCATCCGCGTTCGCGCAAACGGCGGCCAAGCCGAAAGTCGCGCAACCCAGACGGCCGCCGGTGAGGCTTCGGGCAAACGGCCCTTCACGCTGAAGCAGTTGTTCAGCGAACGTGAAGCGCTCGTCCGCACGCTGATGCTGCTGGTGCTGTCGATCATCACGACCGTCGGCTGGTGGGCTATTTCGAGTTGGCTGCCAACCTTCACCGTAGCGCTCGCTAAGGCTGAAGGATTGCCCGACGCGCTCTCGTGGGGTTCGAAGATATCCATTGTCTACACAGTGGGCGCGATCGCGGCATATATGGTGGCGGGTTTTCTCGTGGACGCGATCGGCCGGCGGGCGTTTCTGTCGTTGACATTTGTAGGAGCGCTCCTCACGACGTTTATCACCTACAAGCTGACGACGAGTGTCGAAGCGATGATGGTCGTCGCACCCATTAACGGCTTCTTCACGCTGGGATGCGCTTACGTGTGGATGGCGATTTATCCGTGCGAACTCTTCACGTCGGCGGTTCGCTCGACCGCGATTAGCTTTGTGTTCAACGCTGCGCGGTTAATCGCGTGGGTGTTTCCGATCATCGCGGGAACCATGATCAAGTCGTTCGGCGGAGTGCCGCAAGCGGCAATGGCGCTCGGGTCGGTGTACCTGATCGGTATCGTACTGCCGTGGTTTTTGCCGGAGACGCGCGGCAAGGGGATGCCGGATTAACTACTGGTTGCGTGTCTTTGGAGCCGAGGAAAGCTACCCGGATTGGCTATGGGCATGGCTTTTACGGGCGTATCACCAAACCAGGATAGAATCCTGTTCCTTTGGCAGACGACATGCCGGAAAGCCAGCATCGACAAGGAATCCCAGCGAGCTTGAGTGACGGGCAGTTCGAACGGTTTGTCTTGCCCCATTGAAGCGCACCGGGAATTTCGGAGACGGTTTTGCTGGAGTTACGCTGCCATCGGCATTCCAGCGATTTGTTCATAGTAGCGGGCTTCCGCTTCGGCCGGTGGG
>Ga0207426_1002261_pt1 | contig 12740 bp, 8 predicted proteins | sample AraplaMF_Cvi_mMS_FD_184265 | JGI IMG/M metagenome (GOLD analysis project Ga0207426, IMG submission 184265) | Arabidopsis root microbial communities from the University of North Carolina, USA - plate scrape MF_Cvi_mMS (SPAdes) (version 2) | ecosystem: Host-associated > Plants > Roots > Endosphere ...
ATCGCGCTCGCGGTCGTGCTGACCGTGAACCTGATCTCGGTGAAGATCTTCGGTGAGCTGGAGTTCTGGTTCGCGATCATCAAGGTCGCGGCGCTGGTCGTCTTCATGTTCATCGGCATCTTCCTGCTGGCCACCCAGCACCCGGTCGGCGGCCACTCGCCAGGGCTGAACCTGCTCACCGACCACGGCGGTATCTTCCCGACCGGTCTGCTGCCCGTGGTGATCGTGCTCCAGGGCGTGGTCTTCGCCTACTCCGCCGTGGAGCTGGTCGGTGTGACCGCCGGTGAGACCGGTGAGCCGGAGAAGGTCGTGCCGAAGGCCGTCAACTCCATCATGTGGCGGGTCGGCGTCTTCTACGTCGGCTCGGTGATCCTGCTGGCGATGCTGCTGCCGTGGAACAAGTACGTCGACGGCCAGAGCCCCTTCGTCACGGTGCTGTCCAACGTCGGTGTGCCGGCCGCGGGCGATGTGATGAACCTCGTGGTGCTGACCGCGGCGATGTCCAGCCTGAACTCCGGGCTCTACTCGACCGGCCGCATCCTGCGCTCCATGTCGATGGCGGGCTCCGCGCCCAAGTTCGCCGGCCTGATGAACCGCAACCAGGTGCCGTACGGCGGCATCATGCTCACCTCCGCGGTGTGTGTGCTGGGTGTCGCGCTCAACTACGTCGTGCCGGGCGAGGCGTTCGAGATCGTCCTGAACATCGCGGCGCTGGGCATCATCAGCACCTGGTGCACGATCATGGTCTGCCACATGGTGTTCGTGCGCCGCTCGAAGGAAGGCCTGGTCGAGCGCCCGCGCTTCCGGCTCCCCGGCACGCCGGTCACCGACATCGCCACCATCGCCTTCCTGCTCGGCGTGATCGTCCTGATGTGGTTCGACGACGGTGTCGGCCGGCAGACCGTCATGCTGATCCCGGTCCTCGCCGTCGCCCTGGTCGGCGGCTGGTTCGCGGTCCGCGGCCGGGTGAGCCGCATCGCCAAGGAACGCGAGCTGTCGAAGTAGTCGTGCGGTAGCGCACGCCCGCCGAACGAAGGGCGGTCACGGAGGCCGGGAGGCGTCCGTGACCGCCCTTGCGCGTGCAGGGCGGCGGAACGGGTTCCGGCGCGGCACGGTTTCCTCGGCCCCGGCCGATTGTCAGTGCCCGCCCCTACCGTGGAGGCATGACGGAGAGCACGGGGATCTCATACATCAAGGGGGACGCCTCCGCACCGCAGGGCAAGGGCGTCAAAATGATCACGCATCTCTGCAACGACCTGGGCGGCTGGGGCAAGGGCTTTGTGCTGGCGCTCTCCCGGCGCTGGCCGGAGCCGGAGGCCGCCTACCGGCGGTGGCACCGCGAGCGTGCGCGGAACGACTTCGGGCTGGGTGCCGCACAGTTCGTCCAGGTAGCCGACCGCCTCTGGGTGGCCAATGTCGTCGGACAGCGGGGCATCCGTACGGGCAGCAAGGGCGCCCCCGTGCGGTACGACGCCATCGGCGCCGGGCTCGGCCGGGTCGCGGACCGGGCCCAGGAGCTCGGGGCGTCGGTTCATATGCCGCGGATCGGCTGCGGTCTGGCGGGCGGTAGGTGGTCCCGGGTGGAGCCGCTGATATCGGAGCGGCTCACCCGGCGGGGCATACCGGTGACGGTCTACGACCGCTGAACTCCCCGCCAGCCGCCAGCCGCCAGCCGCCAGCCGCCAGCCGCCCGCCGTGCGCCCCTGCCTCAGCCGCCGATCAGCGGATAGTGGTCGGAGAGATTGGTGTAGGTGTACTTCTTGCCCCAGCTGGAGACCGTCCAGGGAGCCGACTGCTCCTTGATCACGGTGTTCTGCCATCCGGCGGGGCGGGCGTGGCCGTTGCGGTGCAGGACGTAATCCAGGTCCTCGCGCGGGTCGTCGGGGTAGCGGTACTTCGCGACGGAGTTCTCCTGGGTGTCGAAGGAGTAGGGGTGGCCGATGCGGCTGTCGGCGGGCGCCAGGTCCGCGTTGCGGAGCAGTGCGTCGTACTCGGCACCGTGTGAGTCGATGTTCAGGTCGCCGGCGACCATCACCTCCTCGTCCGCCGGGATGTCCTTGGCGTCCAGGAAGGCGTCCATCTCCTGGAGTTGCTCGGCGCGGTCGGCGGCCGCCTCGCCCGCCTTGCAGCCCGAGTCGGTGGACTGGGTGTGGGTGCCGACCACATGCACCTTGGTGCCGTTGACGTCCAACACCGCATAGACGAAGCCCTTGTTGGAGAAGGAGTCCGAACCACAGGCGTCCTGGTAGATGTACTGCTCCTTGCGCAGCACCGGCCACTTGCTCAGCAGCGTCACTCCGCCGTCCTCCGGAGTGACGGCGGAGTAGGCGCCGCCGGTGGCGTCCCAGCCGCTCCTGCTCCGGCCCACCACCGGAGTCTGGTGCGGATACTGTGCCGCGGCCGCCGCCTGCAGCGCCTCGGAGGAGGAGTTGTCGAACGCCTCCTGCAGCACCACGACGTCATTGCCCTGGAAGAAGTCCGCGGCCGCGATCGCCCGGGCGCGGTGGTCCTGGCCCCAGTTGGGATAGAGGGTCTTGCTCATGAGGAAGGTGTTGTAGCTGAGCACCTTCAGACGGGGGGCGGTGGCGGCCGACGCGGACGGGGCGGCGGCCAGGGTGACGGCGGTGAGGGCCGTGACGAGGGCGGCGATCCGGGACGTGCGCAGCGCTGAGTGCGACACTGAATCTCCCTGTGGGGGTGGGGACTTGATCCGGTGACGCTCATCCAATCAGCCAGGGTTACCTTCAGGTAACCTCCTGGTGGGCAGGAGATGGACAAGCCGAAGTCGTTTTGGGGCGCCGATCCCGTTTGCGTTGGCGTGCGGGCGCGTTGGGGGAGTGGCGCCCGGTGCTGGGGCGCGCCCGGAGCTGTGGGCAGGGCGGCATCTCTCCCCCCTCGGGCTGGGCGCAAGGCACGGCTTGAGGTGAGCGCAAGGCGCACCCTGGGGTGAGCGCAAGGTGCGCCCCGAGGTGCGCGCAAGGGCCCCCTGAGCTGGGCGGATCGTCGTGGAGCGGTGGCCGGAGCGGGCGGGAGGGCGTACCCGTCCGGGGTGCCCCCGGCCTCCCTCGCCCGCTGGGCGCGCCGTATCATGATTAATGACATGAATACGGTGAAAAATGACCCAAACCCCCCGCCGGTCGGAGGTGTGCTCTGGTCGATGGCCGGGGACATCCGCATCCTGCTCACCCTGCCCGCGGCGCTGACCATGCAGGTCGCGCACCCGGCGGTGGGCGCCGGGGTGGACGACCACTCCGCGTTCCGTACGGACCCGTGGGGGCGCGGCGAGCGGTCGCTCGCCTCGCTGCAGCTGTGGGTGTACGGAGGTGAGGGTGCGGCCGCGGAGGGGCGGCGGCTGCGGCAGCTGCACAAGAGCATCCAGGGGACCGACGCGCACGGCCGCCCGTACCACGCCCTCACCCCCGAGTACTACGCCTGGGTGCACGCCACCGGCTACCCCGTCTTCCGGTACGCCCGGCGCTATCTCGGCCGCCCCTTCACCGAGGCCCAGGAGCGCCGGCTGTACGCGGAGTGGCTCCAGGTCGGGCGGATCCTGGGCATCCACGACCGCGATATGCCGCAGACCATCGAGGAGTTCTGGCCGTACTACCAGAAGGTCCTCGGCAACGACCTCGAAGCGACAGCCGTGGTGCGGGAGTTGGTGGCAGCGGACCCGCAACTTCCGGTCCCGGACCGCGGACCCCGGTGGCTGCGGCTGCTCCTGCGGCTGACCTGGCCGTGGCTGTGCCCGCGGTTCGCCCGCCTCCGGCGTTTCCTGACGATCGGGCTGATGCCGCCGGAGGCCCGGCAGGCCATCGGCCTGGAATGGACGGACGAGCAGGAGCGCCGGTTGCGCCGCTTCGGGCGGGTCGTCCGCGCCGTGGTCCCGGTGCTTCCGGAACGTCTGCGGTTCCTGCCGATCGCGCGCCGGGCCCGCCGGGCGGCGCGCGGGTAGCCGGAACCGCTCCGGCCGGAGCAGGGTCGCCCCCGCTCCGGCCGGATCGTCGCACGGGCACCGGAGCGGTGCCCGTCCGCAGGTCAGTGCCGGTGCACGTCGTGCGTGGCCGCGATCTGCTTCCACGACTTGGGCGCGGCGGCCGGCGCCCGCCCCGTGCCGAACGCCGAGGTGCCCGCGCCCGCCGCCGGCTTGGACGGCTCGAACAGCCAGGTGTCGAAGAACCCGGCCAGCTTCTTGCCGGACTTCTTCTCGGCGAACTTCACGAAGTCGGCCACCGAGGCGTTGCCGTACCGGTGCTCCGTCGGCCAGGACTTGAGGAGCGCGAAGAAGGCCTTGTCGCCGATCTTGTTACGGAGCGCCTGGAGGGCCAGCGCGCCACGGTCGTAGACGGCGTCGTCGAACTGGTTCTCCGCGCCGGGGTTGCCCGGCTTGACCTTCCAGAACGGGTCATCGGCCGGGTGCTGGGAATAGACGTAGTCCGCCAGTTCCTGCGCGGTGCCCTCGCCCTCCTTCTCCGACCACAGCCACTGGCTGTAGGCGGCGAAGCCCTCGTTGATCCAGATGTCCTTCCAGTCCTTGAGCGAGACGCTGTCGCCGTACCACTGGTGGGCCAGCTCGTGTACGACGACGGAGACGTTGGTCCCGCGGTCGAAGGCCTTCTCGCCGTAGAACGGGCGGGTCTGGGTCTCCAGGGCGTAGTGGGCCGGCACGTTCGGCACGTAGCCGCCCACCGCGTTGAACGGGTAGGGGCCGAAGACGGTCTCCAGCCACTCGGTGGCCTCGGTGGTGCGCTCGATGCTGGCCCGTGCCGAGCCGGCGTTCGCGCCGAGGTCCTTGCTGACCGCGTTGATGACCGGCAGGCCCTTGGCGGTCTTGTCGGTGGTGATGTCGAACTTGCCGATGGCCAGCGTCGTCAGGTACGTCGCCTGCGGCTTGTCCGAGCGCCAGTTGTAGCGCGTCCAGCCCAGCTTGGAGGACTGCGAGGCCAGCACGCCGTTGCTGAGCGCCTGGGTGCCGTCCGGGACCGCCACCGAGACGTCGTAGGTCGCCTTGTCGGTCGGGTGGTCGTTGCTCGGGAACCACCACACCGCGGCGTCCGGCTCCTGCGCGATCACCGCGCCGTCGGGCGTACGGGCCCAGGCGCTGAAGTTGTCGATCTTCAGCTCGGAGGGCTTGCCCGCGTAGCGCACGACGACGCTGATCTGCCGGCCCTTCTCCAGCGGCGTGGCCGGGGTGACCTCCAGCTCGTGCTTGCCGGACGTGGCGAAGGAGGCCTTCTTGCCGTTGATCCGGATCTCGCTGACCTTGAGGCCGAAGTCCAGGTTGAAGCGCGACAGGTCCTGGGTGGTCCTGGCGAGCAGCGTCGCCGTCCCCTCCAGCAGGTCCGTCTTCGGCTGGTACTTGAGTCGCAGGTCGTAGTGGGAAACGTCGTATCCGCCGTTTCCGCTCTCGGGGTAGTAGCTGTCGCCCACACCCGGAGCGCCCGGGGTGAAGCCGGCCGCGGAGGCCGGGATCGCCAGCAGCAGGCTGAGTGCGGCGGCACCCGGGACCAGGAGTCTGTGACGCACGAGTCCTCCAACTCGTAGGGGGATGGCTCGAGTCCGACCTTATGTACTGCGACCGGGCGGCGTCATGTACATGGCCTCATCTGACACATGACCGACATGAACCACCCCGGGCCGCGCCGGCGGGGCGCACCGGCCCGGCAGGGCCTCCCGCGTGCGCGGTCGCCCCCCTGCCCTCCGCATCCGCCCCCGGGTGCCGCCCCTCGGCGGCGGCCGCGGCAGCCGGGGTTCCGGGACGGGCTCTTACGCACGGGAGTTGAGCCGCGCTACCGTCCGCCCGTGACGAATCCTGCGCGGATCCTCCGCACCCCCTTCACCGTGCTCGTGCTGACAGCCGTCGTCGCCCTGCTGTCCGCCCTGACCGGGCCGGCCGCCGCGCAGGCGGCGCCCCGGGAGAGCAGACCCGTCTACTCCTACGACCACGCGATACGCGAATCGGTCTGGGTGGACACACGGCTCGACGGCGACGCGGACGGCAGGACCGACCGCGTCGCCGTCGACATCGTGCGGCCCGCCGAACCCGCGCAGCAGGGCCGCAGGATCCCCGTGATCATGGACGCCAGCCCGTACTACTCCTGCTGCGGCCGCGGCAACGAGAGCCAGAAGAAGACCTACGACGACCACGGCCGGCCGGTCCAGTTCCCGCTCTACTACGACAACTACTTCGTGCCGCGCGGCTATGCGACGGTCCTCGTCGACCTCGCGGGCACCAACCGCTCGGACGGCTGCATCGACATCGGCGGCCGCTCCGACATCGGTTCGGCCAAGGCCGTCGTCGACTGGCTCGGCGGCAGAGGCCGCGCCTACACCTCCCGTACCGGGGGCACCCCCGTCACCGCCGGCTGGTCCAACGGCAGTACCGGCATGATCGGCAAGAGCTGGGACGCCACCATCGCCAACGGCGTCGCGGCCACCGGCGTCAAGGGGCTCAAGACCATCGTCCCGATCGCCGGCATCTCCTCCTGGTACGACTACTACTTCGCCCAGGGTGCCCCGCTCTACGACTCGGGCCCCGACACCCTCGCGGATCTCGTCAACAGCCCCGAGGCGCACAAGCGTTGCGCCGCGATGCAGAAGAAGCTCGCCGACGGTGCGCCGCGCAGCGGCGACTGGACCGGGCTGTGGACCGAGCGCGACTACGTGCGCCATGCGGACAAGGTCCGGGCCAGCGTCTTCCTGGTGCACGGCATGCAGGACCTCAACGTCCGCACCCGGCACGCCGGACAGTGGTGGGACGCGCTCGCCCGGCACGGCGTCGAGCGCAAGATCTGGCTCTCCCAGACGGGGCACGTCGACCCCTTCGACTACCGCCGCGGGGACTGGGTCACCACCCTGCACCACTGGTTCGACCACTACCTGATGGGCTACGACAACGGCATCGACCGCGCCCCCATGGCCGACGTCGAGCGTTCCCCCGGCACCTGGTCCACCGACCGGCAGTGGCCCGCCCCCGGTACGCGGACGACCACCCTGCGCCCGCGCGGCGGCACCGCACCCGGCGTCGGCGTGCTGGGCACCGCCCGGGCCCCGCACGGTGCGACCGCGGCCTTCACCGACGACCCGAAGCTGAGCGAGGCCGACTGGGCCGCCCGGATCGATGAACCCACCCCCGCCAAGGCCGGGTTCCGCACCGCGCCGCTGCGCGCCCCGCTGCGGCTGTCCGGCTCCGGCAAGGTGACGGTGAGCGCCACTCCGAGCACCTCCACCGCCCATCTCTCCGCCGTCCTGGTGGACATCGGGCCGGACACCATCCGCAACTACGCGGCCGACGGCGAGGGCATCACCACCCTCGACAAGCGCACCTGCTGGGGCGCCGGAACCCCCGGCGACACCGGGTGTTTCAAGGAGACCGCGGCCGACACCGAGAAGGTCGGATACACCGTCTTCAGCCGCGGCTGGGCCGACCTCGGCACCTACGCCGACCCCCGCAAGGGCCGCCCGCTCACCCCGGGCAAGCGCTACACCCTCACCCTGGACCTGGCCGCCTGCGACCACATCGTGCCCGCCGGGCACCGGCTCGCGCTCATCGTCGCCGGTACCGACGCCGGTCTGATCGACCCGCCCGCCTCCACACCGAAGCTCACCCTCGACCTGTCCCGTACCTCCGCCGTGCTGCCGCTGACCGGCGGGGCCCCGGCCTTCGCGCGGGCCACCGCGGACGCGCCCCGGCACGACGCCGGGGCCGCACCGCTGGACGGGATCGCCCCGCCGCGCTCGATCAGCCGGCTGCCGGCCGGGGACTGACCGCCCGACCGCCCGGGGCCGCCCACCGCGGGCGGCCCCGCACCGGACCCACTTCCCCCCACCGTTCACCCAAGGGAGGCCCCTCGTGATGTCCCGCTCCTGCCGCCCCGCCCTGGGGACGCTGGCCGTCGCCCTGACGGCGTGCCTCGGCGCGACCCTGCCGGCCCCTCCCGCCCGCGCGAGCGGGACCCCCGTGCCCCGTACGGGATTCGAGATCAGCCACGGTGCCCGCTGGACCAGCGGGAGCGAGGAGCAGGCGTTCCTCTCCGCCGTCGACCGCGCCTCGGCCCGGGTACGGATCGACCGGATCGGGACCACGGAGCAGGGCCGCCCGCTCCGGCTCGTCAGGATCGGCGCCCCGGCCCCCGAGCGCCCGGCGGCGGTCCGCCGCGGCAACTCGGTGCTGCTGGTGTGCTCCCAGCACGGCGACGAACCCTCCGGCCGCGAGGCGTGCCTGACCACCGTCCGCAACCTCGCCTACAGCAAGTCCCCGGCCACCCGTCGCTTCCTGGCGCACACCAGCGTGCTGGTCGTGCCGACCGCCAACCCCGACGGCCGCGCCGCGGACACCCGTGGCAACGCCGACGGCGTGGACGTCAACCGCGATCACCTCGCCCTGCAGACCGCGGAGGCCCGCGCGGTGGCCGGGGTCATCCGCGACTACCGCCCCGACACCCTCTACGACCTGCACGAGTACGGGCCGACCGTGCCGTACTACATGAAGGACCTGCTGTCGCTGTGGCCCCGCAACCTCAACACCGCGGACGGGGTGCACCGCGAAGCCAGGGCGCTCTCCGAGGACTTCGTCGAACCCGCCGTCCACCGGGCCGGCTTCTCCACCGGCGTCTACGGCATCTGGACCGACCCGGAGACCGGTGACCCCGTCAAGCAGGTCGCGGGCGACGGCCAGGAACGGATCCTGCGCAACACCGCGGGGGTGAAGGGCTCGCTGGGGCTGCTCGTCGAGACCCGGGTCGACCCCCTCACCGCCGCCGAGAAGGCCGACCCCGCGCTCAACAACCGGCGCCGGGTGAGGTCCCAGCTGGCCGCGCTGCACGGCGCGTTCACCTTCTTCGACCGGCACCGCGCGCGCATCGAGGCGGCCACCACCGCCGCCCGGCTCGCCGGGGCCACCGACCGCGGCCCGGTCTACCTCGGCGGCGCGGACAACGAACCCGCCGGCGACGGCCAGGTCCTGTCCGACCCGCCCTGCGCCTACCGTCTCGACGCGGCCCGGTTCGCGCAGGTCAAGGAGGCACTGGCGCTGCACGGCGTGCGCTGGAAGCGGGACCGCGGCGGCGCCGTCGTGCCGCTGCGCCAGCCGCTGCGCAAGCTCGTCCCGCTCCTGCTGGACGAGCGGGCCGGTTATCACCTTACGGTCGCAACCCCCATGAACGTCTGTCGTCGTGTGGTAGGGGGTAACGGGTAAGGAAAATATGGCCCATTGAAAGGTTGACACGTGTCGGAGACAGTCAAGGAAGCCAGAGACGGGGGTGGCACCCCTTTGCTGGCGGATCTTCCCGAAGACCCGCGGCGGACCGGGCCCCCGCAGACCGACCGTGTGGTCTTCGGTGTGACCGCACTGCTCACCCTCGCCTTCATCGCCTGGGGAGCGACCTCCACCGAGTCCCTCAAGAGCGCCTCGACCGCCATGCTGAACTGGGTGATCGACAACGGGGGCTGGGCGTTCGTGCTCTCCGCCTCCGGTTTTGTGATCTTCGCGATCTGGCTGGCGGTCAGCAAGTACGGCCGGATCACGCTCGGCAAGGAGGGCGAGGAGCCCGAATTCCGCACCGTGTCCTGGATCGCGATGATGTTCAGCGCGGGCATGGGCATCGGCCTGATGTTCTACGGCGTCAGCGAGCCGCTGGGGCACTTCGCCGCGCCGCCGCCGGGCACCGATCCCAAGGACGCCGCGCAGGCGATGGACACCGCGATGGCGACCACGATGTTCCACTGGACGCTGCACCCGTGGGCCATCTACGCGGTCGTGGGGCTGGCGATTGCTTACAGCTGCTTCCGGCGGGGGAGGCGGCAGACGATAAGCGCGGTGTTCACGCCACTGATCGGGACGCGGCGGGCGAACGGCTGGGGCGGCCAGGTCATCGACATCCTGGCCATCTTCGCCACCCTCTTCGGCTCCGCGGCCTCGCTCGGGCTCGGCGCGCTGCAGATCGGCAGCGGCATCAAGGTGCTGGGCTGGATGGACAACGTCAGCACCAGTCTGCTGGTGATCATCATCACCGTGCTGACCATCGCCTTCATCCTGTCCGCGGTCTCCGGCATCGCCAAGGGCGTCCAGATGCTGTCCAACATCAACATGGTGCTGGCGGTGATCCTGGCGGTCTTCGTGTTCGTGGTCGGCCCGACGGTCCTCATCCTCAACCTGCTGCCCACCTCCCTCGGCTCGTTCCTCGGCGAACTGCCGCAGCTGGCGGGCCGTACGGAGGCCAGCAGCGGCGCGGACGTGGGCAGCTGGCTGCGCAGCTGGACGGTCTTCTACTGGGCGTGGTGGATCTCCTGGACGCCCTTCGTGGGCATGTTCATCGCCCGGATCAGCCGCGGCCGGACGATCCGGCAGTTCATCGGCGGCGTCATCCTCGTCCCGAGCGTGGTCAGCCTGGCGTGGTTCGCGGTCTTCGGCGGTTCGGCGATGAAGCTGCAGGCCGACAAGAAGCTGAGCGGGTCGAGCACCCCCGAGGGCCACCTCTTCGACGTGCTGCACCAGTACCCGCTCGCCACGGTCATGAGCATCCTGGTCATGGTCCTGGTCGGCATCTTCTTCGTGTCCGGCGCCGATGCCGCGTCCATCGTCATGGGCACCCTCTCGCAGAAGGGCACCTTCGAGCCGACCCGGCTCGTGGTGGTCTTCTGGGGCGTGGTGACCGGCGCGGTCGCCGCGATCATGCTGCTGATCGGCGGCGGCTCGGGCGACGCCCTGACCGGACTGCAGAATCTGACGATCCTGGTCGCGGTGCCGTTCATGGTCGTGATGATCGCCATGTGCTGGGCGCTGATGCGCGATCTGCGCAGCGACCCGCTGATCGTGCGCGGCCAGAAGGGCGAGGAAGCCGTCGAGATGGCCGTGATCGCGGGCCATGAGCAGTACGACGGCGACTTCGAGTTCCGGATCGGGCCGGGCGGCAACGGGACGTCCGAGGACCGCGCGGACGACGACGGCGCCGGGTCCGGGAGCGGCGACAGCTCCCGGGACACGACTCCTTGACGAGGTGTTCACCTGACGGACGCGTCCTGCGGCGAGCGTGCGCCGAGACGCACATCAGTGCAGGTGGGGGCCGGTCGGACAGGTTTCCGGCCGGCCCCTCCGGCTGTCCGGGGCCCGCGCCGCGGCCCGTGTTCCCGCCGTCGGCCGGTGCGGGCCAGGGGGAGTGCGGAGCGGATTTGCCCCGGGCCGGGGGCGGTATGTCACAGTGGGCCGTCCCGGTCGGCCGGGCGCGCGCGTGCGCAGCCGCCGCCGGGCTCCCCCTGTACCCAGATGGACGGAATCCGGTCGCGCCTGTGCGTGTCCGGGCCGTTCGCCTCCCCCTTTACTTCCTCAGAGAGCGATGCAGGCAACGACTCTTCTCCCCCGGACCGCGGACCTGTTCGACCAGGGCCTGGAGCGGCAAACCGGCGCCGCGCTGCTGCGCTTCGGCGCGGCGCGGCGGCGTCCGGCCGACCGCGTCAGCTGGTCGGGCCACGGCGCTGCCGCCTGGCTCGACGACGCCCGCGGGCATCTGTGGTGCGTCGGCGAACCGGATCCCGCCGCCGGGCTGGTGCTGCGGGCCGCGCAGGGCCTGCCCGGGCACGTACGGGAGTTCACCGGGCCGCGCGGCACCGCCTCGCAGGTCGCACGGCATCTGCCGGTGGCCGATGTCGTGGAGTGGATCTTCCGCTGGACGCTGGAGGAGCCGGCCGTCCACCCGGCGGAGGAGCGGGTGATCACCCTCGACGCTTCGCACCACGGGGAGCTGCTCGACTTCCTCAACGAGCACAGCCCCGCCCACTCCACCGGGCCCGGCTCCAGCGACGTCACCCTGTGGGCCGGGATCCGCGGCGCGGAAGGGCAACTGGTGGCCTGCGGCGCGCTGAGCAGCTTGCGGGACAGCGGTGCCCCGCTGATGGCGTCCGTCGCCACCGACGCCCGCCAGCGCGGTCAGGGCCTGGGCGCGGGCCTGACCTCGTGGCTGACCCGGTACGCCGTACGCCACCACGGCTTCTGCACGCTGTGGCAGCTCGCGGACAACGCCCCCGCCGAACGGCTCTACGACCGTCTCGGCTACCGCAACGAGGACCCCTGCGTGTCGGCGCGCCTGGCCGCCGGCTGACGTCCGCAGCGTGCGCCGGCGACGCCATGACGAAGGGGCCCGTGCGCGGCCGGACGGCTGCGCACGGGCCCCTCGTTCGCCCCGGACTACTTCTTGAAGCCGTAGTCCATCAGCTTCTTCGCGTCCGCGGTGCGGTTGACCACCGAGGAGGAGGCCAGAACCGTGCCGATGACGGTCTTGCCGCCCCGGGTGGCCGCGAAGACCAGGCAGTACTTGGCCTCCGGACCCGAACCGGTCTTGACGCCGATGGTGCCCGAGTAGCTGCCGAGCAGGGCGTTGGTGTTCTCCCACGACATGTAGCGGTAGCCACCGCTCTTCGTCGCGACCTTCTGCTTGGTCGCCTTCGTCTTCACGACCGTACGGAAGGTGGAGTACTTCATCGCGCTGCTCGCCAGCTTGGTCAGGTCGCGCGGTGTCGAGTAGTTCGCGCCCTTCCCGATGCCGTCGAACGAATCGAAGTGCGTGTTCTTCAGGCCCAGCGCCTTGGCGGTGGAGTTCATCTTGCCGATGAACGACTTCACGCGCGCGGCCCGGGTGGAGCCGCTGCCGAACTTGTCGGCCAGCGCGTACGCCGCGTCGCAGCCGGACGGGAGCATCAGCCCGTACAGCAGCTGGCGGACGGTGACCTTGTCGCCGACGATCAGCTTG
>Ga0207426_1002265_pt1 | contig 12710 bp, 10 predicted proteins | sample AraplaMF_Cvi_mMS_FD_184265 | JGI IMG/M metagenome (GOLD analysis project Ga0207426, IMG submission 184265) | Arabidopsis root microbial communities from the University of North Carolina, USA - plate scrape MF_Cvi_mMS (SPAdes) (version 2) | ecosystem: Host-associated > Plants > Roots > Endosphere...
ACGATGGCCGGCGCCTTCACGACACGATGCTCCGGCGCGACCGCCGAAATCTTGATGACGCCGCGCCCGAGCTTGCCCTGCATCAGGCGCAGACCGCCGTCCGGCTGGAACGGCTCGCCGATGCCGCGCAGCACCTTGGTGTCGTGACTTTCCTGCGCGCCGTCGACCCAATGCAGCTTGCCGTCGATGAGCTTCGGCTCCTTCGTATAGTGCGAAAGTCCCTTGCCCGCGACCGTCTGCACGTCCTCATGCAGCAGTCCGCCTTCGAGCAGATTGCGCACGAGGAACGCGACGCCGCCCGCCGCGTGGAAGTGATTCACGTCGGCCTTGCCGTTCGGATAGATCTTCGCGAGCAGCGGCACTACTTGCGACAACTCGTCGAAATCGTTCCAGTCGATCACGATGCCCGCCGCCCGCGCGATCGCCACGAGATGCAGCGTGTGATTGGTCGAGCCGCCCGTTGCCAGCAGCGCGACGATGCCGTTCACGATTGCCTTTTCGTCGACGACATGGCCGATCGGCGTGTAATTGCCCCGCTCGAGCGTGATATCGAGCACGCGACGCGCGGCTTCCGCCGTGAGGGCGTCGCGCAGAGGCGTGTGCGGATGCACGAACGCCGCGCTCGGCAGATGCAAGCCCATCACTTCCATTAGCATCTGGTTGCTGTTGGCCGTGCCGTAGAACGTGCAGGTGCCGTGGCCGTGATACGCCGCCGACTCCGCTTCCAGCAACGCGGCGCGGTCGCATTTGCCAGTGGCGAATTCCTGCCGCACCTTGGCCTTATCGTCGTTGGTGAGACCGCTCGTCATCGGGCCGGCGGGCACGAAAATGGTCGGCAAATGACCGAACTGCAAGGCGCCGATTGCAAGTCCCGGCACGATCTTGTCGCAGACGCCGAGGCACAGTGCCGCGTCGAACATGTTGTGCGTGAGCGCGACGGCCGTGCTCATCGCGATGACTTCTCGCGAAAAGAGCGACAGTTCCATGCCGGCGTTGCCTTGCGTAATGCCGTCACACATGGCGGGCACGCCGCCCGCGAATTGCGCAATGCCGCCGTGCTCGCGCGCGGCCTGCTTGATGATGTCCGGGAAGCTCTTGTAGGGCGCGTGCGCGGAAAGCATCTCGTTATAAGACGAGACGATGCCGATGTTCGGCTGGCGAATCGACTTGATCGCAATCTTCTCCTCACCTTCGAGGCCGGCGAAACCGTGCGCCAGGTTCGCGCAGGACAGCGCGCCACGCGCCGGGAACAGGCCGTGTGCGGCGTCGATGCGCGCAAGGTACGCCGCGCGCGTCGGCTTGCTGCGCTCGATGATGCGACCGGTGACTTTTTTGAGTTGCGAATGCAGGGAAACCATCGAAGCTCCTTCGTCTCACTCCCGGCGCGCCCGCCGTTGAGGTTGGATTGATCATTGCGGGAGCGGCGTTTGGACTTGTCGTGTAGCCGCGTTTCGAATACTAGTAGAAAAACTACATCAAGACAATGACAAAATAGCGCAGACTTTCGTCTGCAAACGAGCCAAGCGCCTTCCCGTTCAATGCCTCAGGGATTTCCCCGACACTCGACTCCGCATTTCTGTAGTATTTGTACAAGCTCCTAATCGGCTATAGTCGCAAGCAATTTTCAGCATAGGCGAGATTTCCGATGTTGCTGTCCCAAGTCGAAGCAAAGCGCGAGCAACTGCGGCCATCCGAGCGCAAGTTGGCCGACTACGTGCTCGAAGCGCCGCGCGAGGTGCTCGATCTGTCGATGACCGACTTCGCGAAGCGCGCCGGTGTCAGCCAGCCGACCATCGCACGGTTTTGCCAGGCGCTCGGCTTTTCGGGCTTCCGGGAGTTCAAGATCCGCCTTGCACAAAGCGTAGCAGCGGACGTTCCCACGGTTTATCGCGACGTGCGCACGGACGAACCGCCCGCGGGCCTCGCCGCCAAGGTGCTCGACCGGACCATCGGCGCGCTGATCGGCGTGCGCAATACGCTGTCTTCAGACAGCGTCGCGGCGGCCATCGCGATTCTCGCCGCAGCGCGTCGTATCGAGTTCTACGGCGCGGGGGGATCGGGCATTGCCGCGCTCGATATGCAGCACAAATTTTTTCGATTAGGCGTACCGTCTGTCGCATACTCCGACCCGCATACGTACACCACTTCCGCAGCGCTGCTCGGCGCGGGCGATGTCGTCGTCGCGATTTCCAACACCGGGCGCACGAGAGACATTCTCGACGCGTGCAAATCGGCGTTAAACGGCGGCGCCAAGGTCATTGCGATCACGCACGGCCATTCGCCGCTCGCGCGCATGGCCACGGTCGGATTGTTCGCGAACGTCAACGAAGACACCGACATTTTTTCGCCAATGACATCGCGCGTGTCACATCTCGCGATCGGCGACATCCTTGCGGTCGGACTCGCGCTGGCTCGCGGGCCAGCGCTTGCGGACAAGCTTGCTCAAGCGAAGGACGTGCTCGAAGGGCGGCGGGTGGGCGCGTAGGCAGCGAAGGCTGCGTCGCCCTCCAAAGAGCGGCGAACGTTCGCCTGCGCTGTTTATCACTCACTCCCTCACCGGGAGCACCCATGAGCAGTTCCTTTTCCGTCGAGCATTTCGAATCCTGCGTTTACGGCGCGAAGCCGGATGAAGCCATTGCACAGCTTCCGAACTCCACGCGTTGCTCACCGAAAGACCATTCGTCGACCTGCTGACTTTAATGGCGCCTTCGGATGCATGGCCACGTCCCGGCATAAACGGGTCGCTCGACAGTTTTGCGAGTCGCACGGCGACAGCCATCATTGCGCTTTTCGGGCACACCAGGTTCACTCTCACCGATGAGCGGTTCTCGCAACTGGCGGGCTCCCGTTCGCTAATCCAGCATTTGCTCGGCGCCGCGGTTCTGAAGAACGCCGATTATGTCGCCCGCCGGTTCCTTCCCGTCATTGCAGAAGATGGAACGGTTCAATTGCCGGTTCGGATTCGATGGGACGGCTCAGCATTCCATGCAATGCGCAATCGCGCCTGCCGCTGGATTATTTTGCGTGCATTCGCGCGGATGCCGTGCCCGCGCTGAATCTCGCCATTGCGAACGCCGGTGAAATACTTTCCGGCAGTGCCGACGCGCATCGCAATCGCGAAGCGCTCCCCGACTGGCTCGACAAGGCGCTTGGCGATCAGAGCGATCTCCCCGACATCGAAACAAGTCAATTGTTCGCGTTGTACTGCATTGCACCTATGCCGAAATGGAGCATCGGCACGCGATCAAACGAAGCATCAACAAACTCGTGCGCAGGACACTCGCGAGCACGGTAGTGACCGATCTAAACCCGGAGCTGACCGCCCCAACGACGCGCTGGACGCCCGCGCTCCCTCACGCTCGTCACATGCTCCTGAGCCCGTTCCCCTTCGGCAATACAAACGGAATCGTGGATGCGTTCACGGTCGGGTTGCCGGACATCTGCAAGACCGGTCGGGAGGTGTTCGAGCGGATCGACGGCGCCATGTTCATGCGCACCTATATGCCCGGCTGGATGGTCGCGGATACGGTCGAGGAATACGTCGAAGCGGCGGTCAGGCTCGCGAACAATCACGAAGAACGAGAATCGCTGCGCAGCTACATGCTCGAAAAGAACGTGGTGCAGCGATTCTTCGAAGGGCGTCCGGAAGTCTTCGGCGAAATGGTGCTCGATCTGGTGAATAAGCAAAAAGCCGAGCACGCGTCAGTCAGAACGGCTTGATCACCACGAGCAAGGTCGCGCCGAGCAGCCCAAGCACCGGCAGTTCGTTGAACATCCGATACCACTTGTCCGAGCGCCTGTTTTCGCCGCGTTGAAACGTGTGCAGCAGGCGCCCGCAATAAGCGTGATAGGCGATGAGCAGAACGACGATCGTCAGCTTCGCGTGCAGCCAGCCCTGTCCCGCGCCGATCCCGACGACGAGCCACAGCCACAGCCCGCACGCGAGCGCCGGCACCGCGATGAACGTCATGAACCGAAACAGCTTGCGCGCCATCAGCAACAGACGCGCGCTCGCGGCGGGATCCGTTTCCATCGCGAGGTTCACGAAAATGCGCGGCAGATAGAAAAGCCCCGCGAACCACGAAGCGACCAGCACGATATGCAGCGATTTGATCCAGAGCATCGTTCTTCTTGTTCGAGCCTGCTTATTGACGGACTTCGCCGCGGCCGAGCACCACGTACTTGAGCGATGTCAGCCCTTCGAGCCCGACAGGACCGCGCGCATGCAGTTTGTCGTTCGAAATGCCGATTTCCGCGCCGAGGCCGAATTCGAAGCCATCGGCGAAGCGTGTGGACGCGTTCACCATCACGCTCGCCGAATCCACTTCGCGCAGGAAACGCATCGCGCGGTCGTGATCTTCGGTGACGATCGCGTCGGTGTGATGCGAGCCGTAGGTGTTGATGTGGTCGATGGCTTCATCGAGCCCGTCGACGATCTTGATCGCCAGGACCGGCGCGAGATATTCCGTGCTCCAGTCTTCGTCGGTCGCATCGACGAGGCCGCCGATCTTCGCTGCTTCGAGCACGGCGCGCGCTTGCCCGTCCACGCGCAGTTCGACTTCTTTCGCCTGATACGCGCGCGCGAGTTGCGGCAAGGCCTGCTGAGCGATGCCGCGCGCGACGAGCAGCGTTTCCATCGTGTTGCAGGTGCCGTAACGATGCGTCTTCGCGTTGTCGCAAATGACTGCCGCCTTGTCCAGATCGGCGCGATCGTCCACATACACATGGCAGATGCCGTCGAGGTGCTTGATCATCGGCACGCGCGATTCTTCCATCAACCGCGCAATCAGGCTCTTGCCGCCGCGCGGCACGATCACGTCGACGAATTCGGTCATCGTGATGAGCTTGCCGACCGCCGCGCGATCCGCCGTTTCGACGACCTGCACCGCGTCCTGCGGCAAGCCCGCTGCTTCCAGCCCGACGCCGATCAGCTTCGCGAGCGCCGTGTTGCATTCGAGCGCCTCGGAGCCGCCGCGCAAAATGGTGGCGTTGCCGGATTTGAGGCACAGCGCGGCGGCGTCGATCGTCACGTTCGGCCGCGACTCGTAGATGATGCCGATCACGCCGAGCGGCACGCGCATCTGGCCGACCTGGATGCCGCTCGGACGAAACTTCAGCCCGCTGATTTCGCCGATCGGATCGGCCAGCGCGGCGACCTGGCGCAAGCCTTCGACCATCGTGTTGATCGCCTTGTCGGAAAGCGTCAGGCGGTCGATGAACGCCGCATCATAGCCCTTCTCCCGCGCCCGCACGAGGTCGCGCGCGTTCGCTTCCTCGAGCGCATCGCGCTCGCGTTCGATGGCGTCCGCCACGGCGTTGAGCGCCGCATTTTTCGCCGCCGTCGACGCCCGCGCCATTGCGCGCGACGCCGTGCGGGCGCGGCGGCCGAGGTCGGTCATGTATTGATCGATGTTCATCGTGGGTCTCTTCCGTGATCCGCTTTCTCGAGCGCTTCCAAGGCCGAAGCGTCAGTGCATTCATTCTAAGCCGTTGCACAACTTGCAACAGCGTGTGACCAAAGCGTCCTAGCGGCGCGGTCGTGGCGCTGGCGTAGCCTGCGCCGGCGTGCCGCCGTGCGCGACCGCCATCGCGAGTTCGAACATGCCGGCCCACGGATCTGGCGGCGGCTCGCTGCCGCGCGTTCCCGTGCCGCCGGAAAGCCCTTTCACCTGCCGATCCAGCCGCGCCGCGAGCGACAGCGCCTTTTCCAGCGCGTCGTCCGTCACGCGCGAGAGCGCCGGGCCGATCAGCCTTTCGCGCGGCCCCCAGACGCGGTTCTCGCGCATGAGCGTGGCGAGCGGCTTGCCCGCCGCGACGCCGCGCTTGATGCGCAACAGCGTGCGCACTTCCTCGACGAGCGCCCAGAGCACGAGCACGGCCGCTTCGCCTTCGCCTTTCAGTCCGTCGAGCATGCGCGCGAGACGGCCGACATCGCCCGTCAGCATCGCTTCGTTGAGCTTGAACACGTCGTAGCGCGCGACGTTCAGCACAGCGTCGTGGATCTGCTCAAACGTGAGCACGCCCTCGGGATAGAGCAGCCCGAGCTTCTGGATTTCCTGATGCGCGGCGAGCAGATTTCCTTCCACCCGTTCCGCGATGAACGACAGCGCGCGCCGCCCTTCCTCGCCGGGTGCGACGCGCTGCCCTTGCTGCGCGAGCCGCTGGCCGACCCACATCGGCAATTGCGCGCGTTCGACCGGATCGATCTTCAGCGCGACGCCCGCGCCGAGCAACGCTGTGAACCAGCCCGACTTCTGCGTCGCGCTGTCGAGGCGCGGCAGCGTAACGAGCGTCACGACGTCGGGATTATCGGCGCCGGCAATCGCCTTCAGCGCTTCCGCGCCTTCCTTGCCGGGCTTGCCGGTCGGAATGCGCAGTTCGATCAGTTGTCGGTCGCCGAAGAGTGACATCGACTGGGTTGCGCCGATGAGCGCGCTCCAGTCGAAACCGCGCTCGACAGTGAATACCGTGCGGTCGGTGAAGCCGCCCGCGCGCGCGGTGGCCCGGATGCGGTCGCACGCTTCCTGGGCGAGCAGATGCTCGTCGCCGTACACGACGTACAGCCCCTTCAGGCCTTTCGCGAGGTGCGCTTCGAGCGCGTCGAGCTTCAGTTGCATGATGCTGGCGAGCGTCCGCGTTTCAGAGCGGCGGCACCGGCAGCGGCGCGCGCGGCGCGACGCCCGGTGTCTGCTCGCCCGGCGCCGGATGCAGCGAACGCACTGTCGCGAGACGACGGGTCAACTGGTCCACGGCGTCGTTGCGCATGTCGTTGTAAAGCAGCGTGGATTCCTGGCTTTTCGCAAGCGTGTATTGATCGCTATAGGTCATCGAACGATTCAATATGATTGCGCTCGGCGGAATCAGCAGCGTGCCATCCGCGCCCATCAGCGAATAGTTCACGTTGTAGACAAGCTCGTATTCCTGCACGACACCCTGCGCATTCAAGCTCAGCGTGCGCAACCCCTGACCCTCGGACAAATTGAGCGTCGCGTCGGGCTTCTCGTAAGGCTTGACGATCACCGTGTCGCTGCCACCCTGAACCATGCGCTCGAGGCGCGCGACCATCTGCGGCGTGCCGCCTGTGATCGCGAGCCGCTTGAACGCATAGTCCTGCTGGCCGCGCAGTTGGAAGCCGCATGCGGACAGCGCGGCCGCGCCGCCCACGAGCGCGAGGAACGAACGCCTGCTTACGCCTTTCTCGACGGCTTTCCGGGTCACATCGACTCCCTTGGTTTTGCGCATCAGACGACCACGTTGACGAGACGCCCCGGCACCACGATCACCTTCTTCGGCGCGCGGCCTTCCGAGAACTTCGCGAACATTTCGTGCGCGATCGCGGCCTTTTCGATGGCTTCACGCGATGCATCCTTCGCGACCGTCAACGCGCCGCGCACCTTGCCGTTCACCTGCAGCACGAGCTCGATTTCGGATTGCTCGAGCGCGGCTTCGTCGACCTTCGGCCAGGGCGCATCGAGCAGCGGGCCGAATTCCTTCTCGTAGCCGAGCTCCGACCACAACTGGAACGTGACGTGCGGCACGACCGGATACAGCACGCGCAAGAGCACGCCGAAGGTTTCGTTCAGCACGCCGACGCCCGCGTTCTTCGCGCCTTCGACCGCGTTGAGCATTTTCATCGCCGCGGAAACCACCGTGTTGTACTGCAGGCGGCCGTAGTCGAAATCGGCCTGCTTGAGCACGGTGTAGATTTCACGGCGCAGCGTTTTGTCCGCGTCGCTGAGCGTCGATGCGTCGAGCTTCGCGTGCTGGCGCAGCGCCTCGGCGTTGTCGTGAGCGAAATGCCACACGCGGCGCAGGAAGCGGCTCGCGCCTTCCACGCCCGCGCCCGACCATTCGAGCGACTGCTCCGGCGGCGCCGCGAACATCACGAAGAGGCGCGCGGTGTCCGCGCCGTACTGATCGATCAGCGTCTGCGGATCGACGCCGTTGTTCTTCGACTTCGACATCTTCTCGACGCCGCCGAGCACGACCGGCTGACCGTCCGCGTTGAGCGTCGCGCCGGTCGGACGGCCCTTGTCATCATGTGCGACGGTGACTTCGAGCGGGTTGTACCAGGTCTTCTTGCCGGCCGCGTCTTCGCGATAGAACGTCTCGTTCAGCACCATGCCCTGCGTGAGCAGGTTCTTCGCGGGCTCGCCGAACTTGATGAGGCCCATGTCGCGCATGACCTTCGTCCAGAAACGCGAATACAGCAGGTGAAGAATCGCGTGCTCGATGCCGCCGATGTACTGGTCCATCGGCATCCAGTAGTCGGTGCGCTCGTCGACCATCGTCTGAGCGTCCGGCGCGCTGTAGCGCGAGAAGTACCAGGACGAATCGACGAAGGTGTCCATCGTGTCGGTTTCACGCTTCGCCGCCGCGCCGCACTTCGGGCACGTGCAGTTCAGGAAGGCTTCCGACTTCGCGAGCGGATTGCCCGAGCCGTCCGGCACGAGGTCTTCCGGCAGCACGACGGGCAGATCTTTTTCCGGCACCGGCACGTCGCCGCAGCTCGGACAGTGGATGATCGGAATCGGCGTGCCCCAGTAGCGCTGGCGCGAGATGCCCCAGTCGCGCAGACGCCAGGTGATCTGCTTGTCGCCGAGGTCCTTCGCCTTGAGGTCGGCGGCGATCGCGTCGATCGCTTCCTCGGTCGTCATGCCGTCGTACTTGCCGCTGTTGATGAGACGGCCCGCGGTCTTGTCGCCGTACCACTCTTGCCATGCGTCGGTCGAATAGGTCTTGCCAGCGACTTCGATCACCTGATTGATGGGCAGGCCGTACTTCTTCGCAAACGCGAAATCGCGTTCATCATGCGCGGGCACACCCATCACCGCGCCTTCGCCGTAGGACATCAGCACGTAATTGCCGATCCACACTTCGACCTGCGCGCCCGTCAACGGATGCGTGACGAAGAAGCCAGTGGGCACGCCCTTCTTTTCCATCGTGGCGACATCGGCTTCCGCGACGCCGCCGCGCTTGCATTCGTCGATGAACGCCTGCAAGTCCGCATTGTCGCGCGCGAGGCGCGTGGCGAGCGGGTGCTCCGCCGCGACCGCCGCGAAGGTGACGCCCATGATGGTGTCGGCGCGCGTGGTGAAGACGCGCAGCAGCTTCGCTTCGCCGTCGATTTCATACGGGAAGCCGAAATTCACGCCGAAGCTCTTGCCGATCCAGTTCTGCTGCATAATCTTGACGCGCTCGGGCCAGCCGAGGCCGTCGAGATCGTCGAGCAGTTGATCCGCGTAATCGGTGATGCGCAGGTAGTACATCGGGATTTCGCGCTTTTCGACGAGCGCGCCCGAGCGCCAGCCGCGCCCGTCGATGACCTGCTCGTTCGCGAGCACGGTCTGATCGACCGGATCCCAGTTCACCGTGCCGGTCTTCTTGTACGCGATGCCCTTTTCCAACATCTTCAGGAACAGCCACTGATTCCACTTGTAGTAATCCGGCGAGCACGTGGCGACTTCGCGCGACCAGTCGATGGCGAGGCCCATCGACTGCATTTGCTTCTTCATGTACGCGATGTTCTCGTACGTCCACTTCGCCGGCGGCACGTTGTTCGCCATCGCCGCGTTCTCGGCGGGCATGCCGAACGCGTCCCAGCCCATCGGCATTAATGTGTTATGACCGTTCATGCGCAGATAACGGTACATCACGTCGTTGATGGTGTAGTTGCGCACGTGCCCCATGTGCAGCTTGCCCGACGGATACGGCAGCATCGAGACGCAATAGAACTTGGGCTTGGCCGACGTCTCGGTCGTCCGGTAGACGTCGTTCGCGCGCCAGTTGCTCTGCGCGGCGGATTCGACGTCGGCGGGTACGTATTTATCGTGCATGGTGTGTGGTTTGGCTTTCGGCAAATGCTGGGAACGGACTTTGAACCAGCCGCTACCGATATGAGCGACGAGTCCAGGCGCTGCGGCATCGCTGACACGGCGCGGCGTCGGAATTCGGGCCCGCTGGCTTCCTGCAGGGCCCGCCGAACGGGGAAATGGCGATTATACCGTTCGATGCGCGGCAACTCGCGCGCTTATCTCGCGGGCGCCGGTGCCTGCGGCCGCCCCGGCTGCGTGACGAAGCCGATGCGTTCCAGCCCCGCCTGCTGCGCCGCGCCCATCACCTGCGCGATGACGTCGTAGCGCGTCGCACTCGAGGCCCGCAAATGCAGTTCGGGTTTCTGCGCCGCCTTGCCTGCATCGGCGAAGCGCGCGCGCATCTGCTCGAAACTGACCGGCGTGTCGTTCCAGAAGAGCTTGCCGGCGTCGTCGATGGAAAGCGTGATGGTTTGCGGCGTCTCGCGCGCGGGCTGCGACGCGACTTTCGGCAGATCCAGCCGGATCGCGTGCGTGAAAAGCGGCGCCGTGATGATGAAGATGACCAGCAAGACGAGCATGACGTCGATGAGCGGCGTCATGTTGATGTCAGACATGGGCGCGCCGTTAGATTTCTTGTCGAGTCCGCCGAAGGCCATCGCCGCGCGCTCCTATTCGGTCGGACCGCAGACGAAGGCGTGCAGATCGTGCGCGAAGCCGTCGAGCTCCTCGGAAATCTGCCGCACGTAGCGGCCGAGCACGTTGTACGCGAGCACGGCGGGAATCGCGACGACCAGCCCGAACGCCGTCATGATGAGCGCCTCGCCGACCGGCCCGGCGACGTTTTCGATCATCGCCTGCCCACTCGACGCGATGCTGACCAGCGCGTGATAAATGCCCCACACGGTGCCGAGCAGGCCGACGAACGGTGCCGTGCTGCCCACCGATGCAAGCAGAACCTGGCCGAATTCGAGTCGGCGTTGGGAGCGGAGCAACGCATGACGTAGCGCGCGCAGGACGCGTTCACTGCGCTCCACGCGCGCGAGCAGCGCGCCCGGCATTTCAGCTTCCGATGCATGCCACGCTGCTTCGGCGAGCGGCAGAAACACGCGCTCGCGATCGGCGCGCTGCAATGCGCCGATCCCGTCTTTCAGACTCGGCGCCTGCCAGAAGCGCTGCAGCGCACGCGGCCCCTGCCATTTGGCGCGCGCGAGAATCCACGCCTTCACGAGCAGGAAGCACCAGCTCGCGAGCGACATCGCGAGCAGCAGGCCCGCGACCGCGTGCGTCACGGCATCGCCCGATTGCAGATAGTGGATAACGCCCGTTGCCGCCATTGTCACGAAGATGAATCAGCGCAGGCCGAGAACGTCCTGCATGTCGAAGAAGCCCTTTTCGTGCCCTTGCAGAAAGCGCGCGGCGCGCAGCGCGCCTTGCGCATAGGACAGACGGCTCGCCGACTTGTGGGTGATCTCGACGCGCTCGCCGATGCCCGCGAAGAGCACCGTGTGATCGCCGACGATATCGCCGCCGCGAATCGCGGAAAAGCCGATGGTCGACGGATCGCGCTCGCCCGTCACGCCTTCGCGCGCGTACACGGCACAGTCCTTCAGATCGCGGCCGAGCGCGTGGGCGATCACCTCGCCCATGGCGAGCGCGGTGCCCGACGGCGCGTCGACCTTGTGCCGGTGATGCGCCTCGATGACTTCGATGTCGTAACCCTGCGCGAAATGCTTCGCGGCGAAATCGAGCAGCTTCAGCGTGACGTTCACGCCCACACTCATGTTCGGCGCGAACACGACGGCGATCTTCTCGCCCGCCTGCTTGAGCTGCGCCTTCTGCTCGTCCGAGAAACCCGTCGTGCCGATAATCATCTTCACGTTGTGGCGCAGCGCGGCTTCGAGGTGCGCCATCGTGCCTTCGGGGCGCGTGAAGTCGATCAGGTAGTCAGCGTCGGCGAACACGCGCTCGATGTCATCGGTCAGTAGAACGCCGGTGGTTTTGCCGAGGAATGCGCCCGCGTCCTGCCCGAGCTGCGGCACGCCGGGCCGGTCGAGCGCGCCGACGAGTTGCGCGTCCGAATCGTTGAGAACGGTTTCGATCAGCATCCGGCCCATGCGGCCCGATGCGCCGGCGATGGCGATCTTCATGGCAGTCTCGTGTTGAACCGCGCGCAAGACGCGCGATGGATGATGCGGATTGGCGATGCGGCTGAAGCGGCGCCGCGTCGAAACGCGTTGGGCGGCTTCGGCTCCGAATGGCTGAACTGCTTACTGGCTTTGCTGCGGCAGATAGAACTGCGCCTGGCTGCCCGCGTTGGCCGGCGTCGGCGACGAGCCCGCCGGGCCTACCGCGCTGCTGTCCGGAATGTTGATCGTCTGCGGCCGGCGTTGCAATTGAATCTGCGAGTTGCTGCCGCTCTGGCCGCTCGAACCGGGCGCGCCGCCTGCCGTCTGCGGCACGTTCACGCGCACCGACGACTGCGTGCGGCCCGTCGGCGTGTCGACCTGCGCCGTGGCGCGGTTGGCGGCCTGTGCGGCCTGCTGATTGGCGTCGCCCGCGAATGCGGCTGCGGTATTCGGCTGCGTGGACGGCTCGCCGGACGGCGCGGTCACGGCTGCCGTCGACGCCACCGGCGCCGACGCCGCTGCCGTCGCGACCGGCTTCGCGACCTTGACGCCCTTGTCGCCGTCGATTTCCGCGAGCAGTTCGAGGTTGGAAGGCAGGTTCTCGCCGCCCGACCAGCTCACGACGCGATCGCTCGCAAAGTTCACGACGAAGTCCCGCTGCTGCACGATGGACGCGGACCCGCGTTTGAAATAGAACACATAGTCCCAGCGATCGGCGTGGAACATGTCGGTCAGAAGCGGCGTGCCCAGGAGCTGCTTCACCTGATCA
>Ga0207426_1002266_pt1 | contig 12701 bp, 8 predicted proteins | sample AraplaMF_Cvi_mMS_FD_184265 | JGI IMG/M metagenome (GOLD analysis project Ga0207426, IMG submission 184265) | Arabidopsis root microbial communities from the University of North Carolina, USA - plate scrape MF_Cvi_mMS (SPAdes) (version 2) | ecosystem: Host-associated > Plants > Roots > Endosphere ...
CGGGCTCGTTGGCGATGACCCGCAGCGGTCCGGCCGCCAGCGCGGCGTCGATCAGCCGCTGCGCGGTCGCGTCGAAGTCGACCTGTACGGCGCGCAGTTCGAAGGCCCGGTGCACCCGTGAGGCGAACGAGGTCAGCAGGATGCCCAGGATGAACAGCAGGGCGATCTTCAGGCCGTCCGGCCGTTCGATGACATTGGTGATCAGGGTGTAGCCGAAGACGACGGTGATGGCGCCGAAGCCGACGGTGGCCGCCCGGTGGCGGCGGTGGCGGGCGGAGACGGTGGAGGCGAAGGACGCCGAGAGCATCAGCACCAGCACACCGGTCGCATACGCACCGCTCTGCTCATCGACGCTGGCGTTGAACAGGACGGTGATACCGAAGGCGATGGCCAGGAAGATCAGCACCAGCGGGCGCACCGCCCGCGCCCACTCCGGGGCCATGCCGTAGCGCGGCAGATAGCGCGGGACGAGGTTGAGCAGTCCCGCCATCGCCGAGGCACCGGCGAACCAGAGGATGGCGATGGTGGAGAGGTCGTAGACGGTGCCGAAGGCCTCGCCGAGGTACTGGTGCGCCAGATAGGCCAGCGCCCGCCCGTTGGCCGAGCCGCCGGCCTCGAACTCGTGCTGCGGGATGAGCAGCGTGGTGGCCAGGCTCGACAGCAGCAGGAAACCGCTCATGACCAGCGCGGCGGTGGTCAGCAGCCGGCGGGTGCCGCGGATCCGGCCGGCCGGGCGCGCCGCGGTGTCCGCGGCATCACCCTGGACCTGCGGCATGACCGCGACGCCCGTCTCGAAGCCGGACATGCCCAGCGCCAGCTTGGGGAAGACCAGCAGCGCCACCCCGACGATCGCCAGCGGCGAGGAGTGCCCGGCGGTCATCGCGCCCCACCAGTCACCGACCACCACCGGATGCGACAGCACCTGCCAGGCCGAGGTGGCCAGCACGACGACGTTCAGCACCAGGTAGGTCCCGACGAGTCCGACGGCTATCCCGATCGCCTCGCGGAAGCCCTTGAGGAACACCGCGCCCAGGGCGGCCAGCAGCACCAAGGTGATCCACAGGTTCGCGCCGTGCAGCAGCGGCGGGGCGAACGGGTTCTCCACGACATGCGCCGAGGCGTCCGCGGCGGACAGCGTCATGGTGATGACGAAGTCCGTGGCGGCGAATCCCAACAGCACCAGCACCAGCAGCTTCCCCGCCCACCAGGGCAGCAGCCGCTCCAGCATGGCGATCGAACCCTCGCCGTTCGGGCTCTCCTTGGCGACCCGGCGGTACACCGGCAGCGCGCCGAGCAGCGTCAGCGCGATCAGCACGAGCGTGGCGAACGGCGACAGCAGCCCGGCCGCCAGCGCGGCGATACCCGGCTGGTAGCCCAGGGTCGAGAAGTAGTCGACACCGGTCAGGCACATGACCCGCCACCAGGAGTGCCCCTTGTGCTCGGCCGGCGGAGTGCCGTGCGGCCCGGGGTGGCGGGCGGCCTGGCTGCTCAGTCCGTCCAGAAGCCAGCCGCGCCACCGTCGGCGGGCGGGGGCGGCGGGAGGCGTCGGGTCCGCCTGGACACTGGTCATGCGGGTACGTCCTGCCGATCATCGGTCGTCGGTTCGGGCAACGAGGAGCGAGTATGCATCACCGCGCGAGCGGCGCCCCGCCCCACCCCGCGTCCGGCGACATCGGCCGGTTCACCCCCTGGCGTCAAGACGGTGTCAGAAAGCGTCCACCGCCCGTACGCAGGACGTTAAGAACTGCGCCACGGTGCTCCCGCCCCGCCCCCGGGGCGCAATCTGGCCCGCAAGGGCCCACCGCGGAACCACGGGACCGGACCACACCGGTCCGCCGCACGGGGCCGCAGCAGGAGGTGCTCCCCATGACCACCTTTCACCGCCCGGCGCCCCCGCTCCGTCCGTACCGCCCCCGGACCACGCGGTTCCCCCAGGTCAGCCCGCAGGCCACGCAGCCGGCCCACCGGGTGCCACCGGACCGCCCCCTCGCCCGTGACCTCGCGCTACCGCTCGGCGCCGTCGGTGCGGCGCTGCTGGTGACCGCCCTGCTGCTGACCGGCGAGACCGCCCACACCTCCGCCGTACTGGCCCTCTTCGCCCTGCTGACGCTCGCCGTGGCACTCCGCACCCGCCCGGCTCTGGCCCCCGTCGCGGCCCTGGTCTCCTGGATGTTCTACGACGGCTTCGTCCTCCACCAGCACGCCGAACTGGCCTTCCGCACCCCGGACCGGATGAGCCTGCTGATCCTCCTCCTCACCGCTGCCGTGGGCGCGGGCTGCGCGGCCGAGGTACGGGGCGTGCGGCGGAGGGGGTAGCTGAGAGGCCGGCCGGTCAGGTGGCCGTCTCCTGATCGGCTCCAGCGTCCGATGACTGCTCGGCTTCCCGCTGCGGGACCTCCACAGGGAAGTGGATCGGGCTGAGCAGGTACTGCGCCCGCTCGGGGCTCGGCCGGTGTGCCAGCCGCGGTGCGATGGCCGCGCGCAGCTCACCGATCATCTCCTCCAGCTCCGCCGGGCTGAGCCAGAGCGCATGCTGCCGGTACCCCACCTGGTCGGCCACCGGGTCGGCGCCCTCGCGGTCGAGGTAGGCGTTGAACTCGGCCAACAGGGCGGTCATCGCGGTGGCGAAGGCCTGCCGATGGTCCTCGGGGGTGAGCGCGCGGACCGCCTCGGAGCCGATCACGGCCCGGTCCTGTCGCAGCCGGTAGTGCCGTTGTACCGCGCCGCGCACCCTGCGCTCCTCGGCCACCTCCAGGATTCCGCCGCCCACCAGCAGATCGATGTGCCGGTAGACGGTGGCCTTGGAGGCTTCGGGGATGCGTGCGCAGAGTTGAGCGGTGGTCTGAAGCCGTCCACCGCCCATCGCATGCACGATCCGCAGCCGGATGGGGTGGGCGAGCAGCTCCAAGGAGTCCATGCCTCAACCTTCTCACGGCTGCTACCTTTCTCAATCATGAGAATGGATGCGGATGCTGATAGCAGGGCACTGGAAGTGGCGCGTGGCTTCGCTGCGCTGCTGCGGGCCGAGTGTTTCGACGAGACCGTGGAGCTCTTCGCGCCCCCACTGCGGGCCGCGGTCTCCGCCGAGGCGCTGCGGCTGGCGTGGGCGGCCGAGGCTGCCGGACACGGCGGGGTCAGGGAGGTCGAGGAGCCGGCGATGGAGGCCGGCGAGGCCGGACCGGTGCGCGTGCGCATCCCGGTGGCCTGCACCAACGGCCGCTTCACCGTGCTCACGTCGCTCGGTGACGACGGCCTGCTGCACGGACTGCGGATCGATCCGCACGGTGACGCCGAATGGCAGCCGCCGCACTACGCGGACGAGGACCGGTTCACCGAACGGGACGTCATGCTCGGGACGGGGCCGCTCGCCGTGCCCGGCACACTCAGCCTGCCCGTAGGGCCCGGACCGTGGCCCGCCGTGGTGCTGCTCAGCGGTGGCGGCGCTTTCGACCGGGACGAGAGCAGCGGTCCGAACAAGCCACTCAAGGACCTCGCCTGGGGACTCGCCACCCGGCACGTGGCCGTGCTGCGCTTCGACAAGGCGACCTTCGCGCACCCGGATCGTCTGCCCTCGGACTTCACCATGGCCGACGAGTACCTGTCACCCGCGCTCGCCGCCGTCCAGCTGCTCCGGCAGCAACCCGAGGTGGCCCCGGACCGGATCCATCTGCTCGGCCACAGCATGGGTGGCAAAGTGGCGCCCCGGATCGCCGCCGCCGACCCGTCGATCGCGGGCCTGGTCCTGCTCGCCGCGGACACGCAGCCGATGCACGAGGCGGCCGTCCGGGTGGCCCGCTATCTCGCGGAGCTCGCCCCCGGGCCGAGCGCGGACGAGATGGTGTCGGCGCTCATACGGCAGGCCGCGTTGGTGGCCGGGCCGGAACTCACCCCTGACACCCCGTCAAAGCTGCTGCCACTGGGTTTCTCCGCTGCCTACTGGCTCGACCTGCGTGCCTACCAGCCGGTGGCCACGGCAGCCGGATTGGTCTGCCCGATGCTGATCCTCCAGGGCGGGCGGGACTACCAAGTGACCGTCGCCGACGACCTGATCCACTGGCAGGACGGCCTTTCGCACCGACCCGACGTGACGATCCGGATTCACCAGGACGCCAACCACCTCTTCTTTTCCGGCAGCGGCCAACCCAGCCCGGCCGAATACGCGCGCCCAGGGCATGTTGACCCGGCGGTGGTCGACGAGATCGCGACCTGGCTGGGGCGCCAGTAGGGGGAGGCCGGGCGCCGGCCGGCGTACGGGCGTGCGGCGGAGGGGGGTTGGCTGACGGCCCGGCCGGTCGACGGGCTCGTACGGGGCGTGGGCCGGGGGAGGTTCAGCCCCGGCACCAGCACCTGCGGCGCCGGGAGAGGGTCGCGCGGCGGTGCCGGGCGGCCGCGGCCCGGCGTCGGCGGCTCGCCGCGCCCAGGAACCCGAGGCCGATGCCCAGCATCCAGACGTCCTTGGCCAAGGGGATGCCGTTCTGGGTCGGCCGCAGGCTCCCCGGCTTCCGCATCCCGGGAGTCCGCAGATAGAGCCCGACCAGTCCGCCGGAGAAGCCGGTCAGCGCGAGTCCGGCCAGCCGGGTGGGGACGAACGGTGCCAGCAGCGCACCGCCGACCGCGAGTTCGGAGCATGCCAGCAGCCGGGTGAACTGCTCGGCGGGGATCTTTTCCAGGAACGGATAGGCCACCTGTGCCATACCGTGCACGCCCTCGGCGGTCGCCGCGTCCGCCCGTAGCAACGTCAGCCCGGAATCCAGGATGAACGCACCGACGGCCAGCCGCGGAGCCAGATCACGCGCTTCGGGCAACTGCACCATGGGAGCCTCCAAGATCAGTCGTCGGCCCCCTCAACGAGCTTAGCCAGGGGGGAGGGGGGCTGCATCCGGCAGCAGTGGGGGAGAGGGGGTGGGGCGAGGGGGTGTTACGCGGTGGCATCCTGCGATCCGCGACCTCCGCGATCCGCGACCTCCTGCGATCCGTGCCCCGGCCCGCGGCCTGCGCCTCGACCCGCGCCCCGGGACCCGCCTCAGCGCCCCCGCCTCAGGCCCCCGCCCCCTCACAGCGCCGGCACGTCGTCCCACTGGTCGAGGACGTCCTCGGTCGAGTCGGGGCCGGGCTCCGGGCGGCCGCCGTCGAGGGACTGTTCGGTCCAGATGACCTTGCCGCCCGGTGTGTAGCGGGTGCCCCAGCGGTGCGCGAACTGGGCGACGAGGAAGAGGCCGCGGCCGCCCTCGTCCGTGGTCGCGGCGCGGCGCAGATGCGGGGAGGCGCTGGTGCCGTCGGAGACCTCGCAGATCAGGGCGCGGTCGTACAGCAGCCGGACCCGGATCGGCTGGGCGCCGTAGCGGATGGCGTTGGTGATCAGTTCGCTGAGGATCAGCTCGGTGGTGAAGTCGATCGCCGCCAGGCCCCAGGACTCCAGCATGCGCAGACAGGCCGCCCGTACGGGGGCGACGGCCGCCGGGTCGGAGGGCACCTCCCATTCGGCGACCCGTGTGGGGTCCAGCAACTGGGTGCGGGCCACCAGGAGGGCGATGTCATCGCTGGGGTGCGCGGGCAGCATCGCGTCGAGGACCGCCGTACAGGTCTCCTCGGGGGAGCGGTCCGCCCCGGTCGCCAGGGCCGTACGGAGCAGCTCCAGACCGGTGGCGATATCGCGGTCGCGGTTCTCGACCAGCCCGTCGGTGTAGAGCACCAGCCGGGAGCCCTCGCTCAGCGTCAGCTCCGTGGTCTCCACCGGCACGCTGCTGCCCAGGCCCAGGGGCGGGGAGACGGGCACCTCGGGGAACGAGACGGTGCCGGCGGGGCGGATCACGGCCGGTCCTGGGTGTCCCGCGGTGGCCAGGGTGACCCGGCCGGTGACCGGATCGTAGATGGCGTACAGACAGGTCGCGCCGGTGATACCGGTGCGCCCCAGGTGCGCCGGCATCACCGGCGCGGGGTCGCCTTCCGTGCCGCCGGGCCACGTCCCCGCGCCGTGGAGGCGACCGTTGCCGCCGGCCCCGGCCCCGGCCCCGGTGCCTGTTCCGGTCCCGAGGCCGGCCGCCCGCGCCTCGTCCGTGTCGATGTGGGTGACCAGTTCGTCCAGGTGGTTCAGCAGCTCGTCGGGCGGCAGGTCGAGGGCGGAGAAGTTGTGGACCGCGGTCCGGAGGCGGCCCATGGTGGCGGCGGCGTGCAGACCGTGTCCGACGACATCGCCGACGACCAGTGCGACCCGGGCACCGGGCAGCGGGATGACATCGAACCAGTCACCGCCGACCCCGGCGTGCGCGGGCAGATAACGGTGGGCGACCGCGAGAGCGGACTGCTCGGGCAGGGTCTGCGGCAGCAGGCTGCGCTGGAGGGTGACGGCAGTGGTGTGCTCGCGGGTGTAGCGGCGGGCGTTGTCGACCGCGACCGCGGCCCGAGCGGTCAGCTCCTCGGCGAAGGCCAGATCCTCCGCCTCGAAGGCTTCGGACGCGCCGGACCGCCAGTAATTCGCCAGCCCCAGGACCACGCCGCGCGCCTGAAGCGGTGCGGTGATCAGCGAGCGGATACCGGCGTCCAGGACCCGCTGGGTGCCGTCCGGATCCTGCTGCCGCCAGGCGTCCGAGGTGCGCAGATCGCCGACGAGGACCGGCCGGCCGCTCGCCAGACCCGTCGCCATCGGCGTACCGGGCACATAACGGATCACCTCGCCGACCCGGTAGATCGCCGATTCCTCGGCGACCCCCTTGACCGCCATCCGCTGGAGGTCGGCGCTCGCCCCGGCCGTCGGTTCATCGCCGCGCAGCACGGGCTCCAGCAGCTCGACGGTGACCACATCGGCGAACCGGGGCACCGCGACCCCGGCCAGCTCCTCGGCGGTCCGCCCCACGTCCAGCGTGGTACCGATCCGCAGTCCCGCGTCATAGATCAGCTTCAGCCGCTCCTGGGCCACGCCCGCCCGGCCGGCCAGCACCCGCAGCTCGCTGGTGTCCCGCAGTGTCACCACGGTCCCGGCGGGCCGGCCGCGCGGGGCGGTCGGCCGGACGTTCACCGCGAGCAGCCGGTCGCCCGCCAGCAGCACCTCGTCGGTCGCCGCCCGCCCCGACGCGAGCAGCGTGCTCAGCTGCGGTTCCAGCCCGAGGTCCGCGACCGGGCGCCGTTCCGCGTCCGCGGGCAGTTCGAGCAGCCGCCGGGCCTCGTCGTTGGCCAGCAGCAGCCGCCCGTCGCTGCCGATGATCAGGACGCCCTCCCGTACGGCGTGCAGCACCGCGTCGTGGTGGTCGTACCTCCGCCGCATCTCGGCCGGACGCACCCCGCCCGTCTGCCGCCGCAGCCGCCAGCCCACCAGGGCCGCCCCGCCGGCCACCAGCAGCAGCACCCCGGCGGCGGTGCCGAGCAGCACCGGAAACTGGTCCTCCCCCTGTGCGCCGGTCCGCTCCGGGGGCGCCGCTTCCCGCGGCTGGTGGGGGTGGGTGGCGCGTACGGCGGTGTCGGGCGCCCGGCCGGAGGTCTGGGCCCCGACGGCCGCGAGCTGAGGGTCCTCCCGGGCGCTCGCGTCGGGGGCCTGGAAGGCGAGCGCCAGGACGGCCACCACCCCCAGCAGCACCGCGCGGGCAAGCTGCCGTACGGATACCCGGCCCGCGGCGCGATGACTGTTCAGCGGCGAGCGCGGGCGCGTTCCCGGGGAGCGTGGTGACGCTGGTGCATCGTCACCTTCTCGCCCGAAAATTTCCGTCATGACCCATATTTAGCATTGTGCTCCACCGTGAGGTGGTCGGCCGGGTGGCGCCAGGTGATCGGCCGGGTGACCCGTGGCGCTGCCGAGGCTTCCTGGGTACGCGCTATTGAGCAACGCTCAGCGGCTCTCTATGCTCGGCGCGTCCGATGCAGTCCGTGGTACGAGCCGCCGCACGCCAGGAGCCCGGATGACCTTCAATCTCGCGACCGCCCTTCGTGAGTCCCGTCTTTCCCACCCCGGCAAACCCCTGTGCCACCTGGGCGACCTGACCGTCACCTACGGCCGGGCCGACGAGGCGTCCGGCCGGATCGCGGCCACCCTGCGCGGGCTCGGCCTCCGGCGGGGCGCCAAGGTCGCCGTCCAGCTGCCCAACGTGCCGCAGTTCCTGTTCACGTACTACGGAATCCTCAAGGCGGGACTGGTCATGGTCCCGCTCAACCCCCTCCTGAAGGCCGCCGAGATCGCCTACCACCTCCAGGACTCCGAGGCCGAACTCCTCATCGCCCACGAGGATTTCGCGGCCGAAGCGGTCAAGGGCGCGGAGCTGGCCGGTGGCGTCGGGACCTATGTCGTCCACCCGCCGGGCAGCGACCGGCGGATCGCGGGCACCCGTCCGTACGACGAGCTGTACGCCGCCGACGACACCGGCGAGACCGCGCCCACCAGCGCGGACGACACCGCCGTTCTCCTCTACACCAGCGGTACCACCGGTCGCCCCAAGGGCGCCGAGCTCACCCACTTCCAGCTCCATATGAACTGCACCGTCTCCGGTGAGCTGTTCGGCTTCCGCCCGGACGACATCGCCCTCGCCGTGCTGCCGCTCTTCCATGTCTTCGGCCTCTCCAGCATCCTCAACATGGCGGTACGCCACGGCGGCACCCTCGCCCTGGTGCCGCGGTTCGAGACCGGCGCGGTCCTCGACGCCCTCGAACGGCATCGCTGCACGGTCTTCGCGGGTGTCCCCACCATGTACGCGGCCCTGCTGCAGGCCGACACCGGTACCCGCGACCTCGGCGCCCTGCGCGTCGGAGTCTCCGGCGGTGCGGCGATGCCCGGCGAGGTGATCCGCGCCTTCGAGGAGAAGTTCCCCGGTGTGGTGATCCTGGAGGGCTACGGGCTCTCCGAGACGGCCAGCACCGCGACCTTCAACATCAGCGCGGAGCAGCGCAAGGTGCTCTCGATCGGCAAGCCGATCTGGGGCGTCGAGGTCCGGATCGTCGACGCATCGGGCACCGAACTGCCGCCGGGCCCCGAGCATGTGGGCGAGATCCTCGTCCGCGGCCACAACGTCATGAAGGGCTACTACCGCCGCCCCGAGGAGACCGCCGAGACGCTGCGCGACGGCTGGCTGCACACCGGAGACCTCGGGCACCGCGACGAGGACGGCTACTTCTTCGTCGTCGACCGCAAGAAGGACCTCGTCATACGGGGCGGCTACAACGTCTATCCGCGCGAGGTGGAGGAGGTCCTGCACACCCACCCCGCCGTTGCCGAGGCCGCGGTCATCGGCCGCCCCGACGACCGGCTCGGCGAGGAGGTCATCGCCGTGGTCAGCCTCAAGCGGGGCACGGCCACCACCGCCGAGGACCTCACCGCCCACTGCAAGGAGCGGCTGGCCGCCTACAAATATCCCCGCGAGATCCGCATCGTCGCCGAACTGCCCAAGGGCCCCACCGGCAAGATCCTGAAGAAAGCCCTGCGCGCCGGGTGACCCGGGCGGTCGACCGGGGCCGTACTTCGGAGGCGCCCCCGCCGTCGCGCCGGTCCGCTCGCCCGGGCCGCTCGTCCACGCCGATTGTCAGTGGTCCGTGCGAGGCTGAGGAGCATGGGAATGACACCGGACGGGCGGCTCGTTCCGCCCCCGCACGCCGATGAACGCGCCATGCTGGAGAGCTGGTTGGAGTTTCACCGTGCCACGCTCCCGCTGAAGTGCGCGGGACTGGACGACCAGCAGGTCCGCCTGGCCTCGGTGGCCCCGTCCACCATGACGCTGCTGGGCCTGGTCCAGCATCTGGCGGAGGTCGAACGGAACTGGTTCCAGCGGGTGTTCGCCGGCCAGGACATACCGCCGGTGTACGAGGCGGAGAAGGGCGACGGGTTCACCCTCGCCCCGGACCGCGGGATCGACGAGGCGCTGGCCGACTGGCGCGCGGAGGTCGCCCGGAGCCGTGAGCTGATCGCCACCGCCTCCCTCGACGACTCCGGCAGGCTTTCGGAGCGGGAGGCCGGGTTCGTCGGGGACCAGCGGGTTTCGCTGCGTTGGATCCTGGTCCACATGATCGAGGAGTACGCCCGCCACAACGGGCATGCGGATCTGCTCAGGGAGCGCATCGACGGCGTCACGGGCGCCTGAGGCCGGAGGGCTTCAGGGGGAAGGCCCGCCGAGCGATGGCTGCCGCGGCTGCCCGGCCGTGCCGTCCGGGCGGCCGTGGCCCGTGGGCCGCTGCGCTCCCGCGGCGCACCGCTGGACACCGGGCCGGAAAATGGTTGGTGCCGACGCGCGGCGCCGGTCTACAGTCGCAGCGTTCGAGCGGACGGCCCGAGGCTGTCCCCTGGCCTGTTGAGATACGCGGAGGTGAGTACTGATGACTGTCGCTGCGCAGGGTGCTGCCCGCATCCAGAAGATCATCAACTTCCTCCCGGTGGTCTCCGGCTGACTCGACCTCACTTCTTCGCGCGCGTATCGCGCGCCCAGCCGGGACCGCTCCTTCTCGAAGGGCCATCCCGTTGTTCGACCTCGATTTCTCCGCTGTGCACCCGCTGACCGCCTATGGCTGGGACGACGGTTTCGCGCGGAGCTTCACTCCCTTTGCCGGGCAGGGGCTCGTGCCCGGCCGTATCGTCCGCGTGGACCGCGGGCGGGTGGACGCCGTCGTGGCGGACGGCGACGGCATCCGGACCGTTCTGGCCGACACCGCGCTGGTGGCGACCCGGGACCCGATGCGGGTGCCGTGCACCGGCGACTGGGCCGTGCTCGACCTGGAGAACGGACGCAGCGGCGATCATATCGACGGTGTCGTAAGGGCGTTGCTGCCGCGCCGGACGGCGTTCGTGCGCTCGACCTCGTCGAAGCGGTCCGAGGGCCAGGTGCTGGCCACCAACATCGACCACATCGTCATCTGTGTCTCGCTCGCGGACCAGCTGGACCTCGGGCGGATCGAGCGGTTCCTCGCGCTGGCGATGTCCGGCGCGGGCGATGCGGCGCCGTTGCACGACTCCGCGGTGGCCACCGAGGGCGGCCCCCAGCCGGTGGTCGTGCTGACCAAGGCGGACCTGGCCGGGGACCCGGCCGGTCTGGCGCATATCGTCGAGGACGCCGAGGCCGCGGCGCCCGGGGTGCAGGTGCTGTCGGTCAGCTCGGAGACCGGCGACGGGATCGATGTGCTCGCCGCCGTGCTCGCGGGCGGTACGTCCGTACTGCTCGGGCAGTCCGGTGCGGGCAAGTCCACGCTGGCCAACGTCCTGCTCGGGGAGCGCCTGCAACGGGTGCAGGCCATCCGCGATCGGGACGGCAAGGGCCGGCACACCACGACCACCCGGGATCTGCGGCCGCTGCCCGGCGGCGGGGTGCTGATCGACACCCCCGGGCTGCGCGGCGTCGGGATGTGGGACGCCGGGTCCGGGCTCGCCCGGACGTTCTCGGAGGTCGAGGCGCTGGCCGAGGAGTGCCGCTTCCACGACTGCGCACACCGGTCGGAGCCGGGCTGCGCCGTGCAAGAGGCCGTCGAACGCGGGGAGTTGTCCGACCGGCGGCTGGAGAGCTACCGGAAGCTACAGCGCGAGAACCAGCGCATCGTGGCCAAGACGGACGCCCGGCTGCGCGCCGAGATCCGCCGCGACTGGAAGCAGAAGCAGGCCCTGGGCCGGCATCTGATGGAGCGGAAGCGGGGTCCGCAGCGGTGAGATGAGAGGTGGGGAGGGCCGTCCGGGGCCGCCCTCCCCACCCCGAACGCCATGTCCGATTTCCGCCAGCCCGGTGCGCAGCGCCCGGCGCACACTGGGGGCGTGAGGGACGACGAGGCCAGGTACGAAGCGGTGACCAGCCGGGATGCGCGGTTCGACGGGGAATTCTTCTTCGCTGTGGTGACGACCGGAATCTACTGCCGGCCGAGCTGCCCCGCGGTCACTCCCAAGCGGGTGAATGTGCGGTTCTTCCCGTCGGCCGCCGCCGCGCAGGCGGCCGGGTTCCGGGCCTGCCGCCGCTGCCGGCCGGACGCCGTACCGGGGTCCGCGGAGTGGAACGTACGCGCCGACCTGGTCGGCCGGGCCATGCGGCTGATCGGGGACGGCGTGGTCGACCGGGAGGGCGTCGGCGGGCTGGCGCGCCGGCTGGGCTACAGCCCGCGCCAGGTACAGCGGCAGCTGACCGCCGAGCTCGGCGCGGGCCCGGTGGCGCTGGCGCGGGCCCGCCGGGCGCACACCGCGCGGGTGCTGCTCCAGACCACCGCGCTGCCGGTCACCGAGCTGGCGTTCGCGGCCGGGTTCGCCAGCATCCGGCAGTTCAACGACACGATCCGGGAGATCTACGCGGGCACGCCCAGTGAACTGCGGGCGGCGGCCGGGAACAGGGGTGCCGCCGCCCGCCACACCGCCCCGGCCGGTCCGGGCACCGCGACCGGCCCGGAATCCGCCTTCGCAAGCCGCTCCGCATCCACCGGCATTCCCCTCCGGCTCGCCTACCGCGGACCGTACGCGGCCGCCGAGATCTTTGACTTCCTCCAGGTACGGGCGGTGCCGGGGGTCGAGGAGATCCGCGGCACCCGCGGCGGGCGCACCTACCGCCGTACGCTGCGGCTCACCCATGGCAGCGGTATCGCCGAGGTCGACGAGCCCGCCGGGCCGCGCCGGCGGCGTCGGCCACCGGCGGGCCTGGTGTGTCCGGCGGCGCGCGGGACGGACGGCGGCTGGCTGGAGTGCCGGCTGCGGCTGACCGACCTGCGGGATCTGTCGACGGCCGTCCAGCGCCTCCGCCGGCTGTTCGACCTGGACGCCGACCCGT
>Ga0207426_1002267_pt1 | contig 12698 bp, 8 predicted proteins | sample AraplaMF_Cvi_mMS_FD_184265 | JGI IMG/M metagenome (GOLD analysis project Ga0207426, IMG submission 184265) | Arabidopsis root microbial communities from the University of North Carolina, USA - plate scrape MF_Cvi_mMS (SPAdes) (version 2) | ecosystem: Host-associated > Plants > Roots > Endosphere ...
TCGTTCTCCGCCTACGCGGACCGGGCGCTCGGCCGCTGGGCCGGATTCTCGATCGGCTGGCTGTACTGGTTCTTCTGGGTCGTGGTGCTCGCCGTGGAGGCGACCGCCGGTGCCGCCATCCTCACCAGCTGGGTCCCGGCCGTCCCGCAGTGGGCCTGGGCGCTGATCGTGATGGTCGTGCTCACCGCTACCAACCTCGCCTCGGTCGCCTCGTTCGGTGAGTTCGAGTTCTGGTTCGCGGGCATCAAGGTCGTCGCCATCGCGGCCTTCATCGTCATCGGCGGTCTGGCGGTCTTCGGTGTGCTGCCCGGCTCCGACAACGCGGCCACCGGCTTCGCCAACCTCACCTCCCATGGCGGCTTCCTGCCGCACGGCCCCAGCGCGATCCTCACCGGTGTGCTGATGGTCGTCTTCTCCTTCATGGGCAGCGAGATCGTCACCCTCGCCGCCGGTGAGTCCGAGGACCCGCAGCGCGCGGTCACCAAGGCCACCAAGAGCGTCATCTGGCGAGTCGGCATCTTCTACCTCGGCTCGATCCTCGTGGTGGTCTCCCTGCTGCCGTGGAACGACCCGTCGATCGCCAAGAAGGGCTCGTACGTCGCGGCCCTGGACTCCATAGGCATCCCGCACGCCGGCCAGATCATGAACGTCATCGTGCTGACCGCGGTGCTCTCCTGCCTCAACTCCGGCCTCTACACCGCCTCCCGTATGGCCTTCTCGCTGGGCCAGCGCGGCGACGCCCCGAAGGCCTTCGCCCGGACGAACTCCCGAGGCGTCCCGCAGGCCGCGATCCTGGCCTCCGTGCTCTTCGGCTTCATCGCGGTCGGCTTCAACTACCTCTGGCCGACCACGGTCTTCCAGTTCCTGCTGAACTCGTCCGGCGCGGTGGCGCTGTTCGTCTGGCTGGTCATCTGCTTCTCCCAGCTGCGGATGCGCGGGATCATCCTGCGCGAGAACCCCGACAAGCTGGTCGTCCGGATGTGGCTCTTCCCGTACCTGACCTGGGCGACGATCGCGATGATCTCGTTCGTGCTGGTCTACATGCTCACCGACGACAGTGAGGGCGGCGGCCGGATCCAGGTCGTGCTGTCGGTGCTGCTCGCCATCGTGGTCGTCGTGGTCTCCCTGGTCCGCGAACGGCTCGGCCGCGGCGCCCCCGAGAAGGAGGCCGTCACCTCCCGCTGACCGAACGGTCTGCCATACGGGCAGGGGTATGCCTATGCATACCCCTGCCCGTAGTCTTCGCCTGAGCGCCACTCTCAGCAGCGCCCCGGTTCATCTCCGTATACGACCACCAACGGAAGGCCCCACGAACAGATGCCCGTCTTCAGACGCCGCAAAGGCAGCCTTCCCCGCCTGGTCCCCGAGCTCGACGACCGCACACTGGGACAGGTCCGGCGCCGCGTCGAGACGTGCTGGTCCCGCGGGTCGCTCGACACCGCCGTGATGGCCTCGATGGCGGACGTGATCAACGAGGCGGGCCAGGACTGGGACCGCAAGGCCCACCGGCTGGCGGTGCTCGCCCGGGCCGCGGGGCGATCACTGCCCGGCATCTGGCGGCAGCACAACCCGCAGGACCAGAACGCGCTGCTGCTGCACGCCTGGTCGGATCTGATGCAGGCGCGGCAGGAGGGCTCCGGCGTCGATCTGTACGAGACCCGGGAGACCTGCCGGCTCGCGGCCGACATGCTCCCCGCCGACCCCACACCGTGGACCCTGCACCTGGCCACGCTCCGCCTGGAGCAGCGCCCCTCCACGGAGCTGTCGGCGATCTGGCGCGAGATCAAGGCCCGCGATCCGTGGAACCGCGAGGCGCACCTACAGGCGCTGGGGTACCTGTCGCCGGACGAGTGCGGCTCCAGCGCACTGGTCCTGGATCTGCTCGACGGTGTCCGCGCCGCCATGCCGCCCGACGCCCCGGCCGCCGGGCTGGAGCTCACCGCGCTCATCAGCAGCCACCAGCGGGCGGTGGGCGGCGGCGGCCTGATGGCCGTCGGCGCCGGGGAGATCTGGCGGCGGCCCGACGCCGCCAAGGCCCTCGACCATGCGGCGCACTACTGGCCGGGCCCGGGCTTCCTGACCCACGCGGCGGCCCTGGCCGATCTCAACCTGCTGGCGTACGCCCTGATCAAGGCGGGCCGGACGACCGAGGCCGGGACCGTACTGCGGGCCACCGGCGGCGTGGTGACCCCTTGGCCGTGGAGCATGGACGGGGACGCGCTGGAGCGGTTCTCGCACTACCACGGCCGCTATGCGACCGGCGATCCCGACGGCGGTTCCACGGGCCGACGGCGCTGACGGGCAGCACCGACACCGGCAACCCACCACGGGCAGAGCGGACATGCGTACGAAGCGCGGTGCGCATGTTGCGGGCAGATAGCCGGAACGGGTGGTTTTGTCGGCTCTTGCGGCCTATCTGGCGTGCCCTCACCCCTTCCAGGGGATCCCCTCCTGGAAGAGGGTTGGGAGATTCGCATGCGCCACACCGTCAGCACCGGCCGCTCCGCGGCAACTGGCGGCCGGCGCGTGCTGGTGTTGCTCGCGTTACTGGCCCTGCTGCACGCCGCACTCACCACCGGCTGCCCCGAAGCCCTGCTGACCGAGGCCGGTTGCCGTCTCCAGAGCGGCCCGCCCGCCGTGACCGTCCCGGCCGAACGGCCCTGCCTTCCGGCGGGGCCGGTGCTGGCGTCCACGGAGGGTGACGGGAAGCATCCGGGCAGCGGCGTCCGGCACAAGTGCGACGCCTCGGCCTGCCATCTCCGCCATCAGATCCCCACGGGCGCCGGAGGCAAGGCGCTCGGGGACGCCCTCGTCGAGGAGACCATCGGCGCGTCGGAGAACGCCTCCGCCACGGCTGTCGTCACCGCCGCCGCCCCCGCATCGCCGAAGCGCGTGGCCATCCTGCGCTGCTGAGCGAGCCCGGCCGCACACGCCCACCCCTCCCCGCACCGGGGCCCGGGGCGACTGCGGCCTGCCGTCATCAGCTCTCGGGACCACCACCGCAGGAGATCCGGCATGCCCCTCGACGTCTTTGCCGCTCTTGGCGCGCTCGTCCGCGCCGAGGCCGCACGCAACCGCACCAAGCCCGCGAAGCCCCCCACGGACCAGCCTCCGGCACAGCGCTCGCACAGTCCGGCACCCCCGCCGGTCGAACCGCCGGACACCGCCGCCGCCCCCGCTCCCGCTCCCGCTCCCCCCGCCAAGAAGAGGCATCCGCTCGCCAGGCTGATGCAGAAGCTGACCACGCTCATCGGCTGAGCCGGGCGACGCGCCCCCGGCGGCCCGTTGCCCGTGGGCGACGCCGCGCGGCCCACCCGGCCGAGGGGCGGCGGGGCCCGGCGCGCACCGTTTGTCCGGCTCCCCGGTGGGCGCCATCCTGGAGTCATGGCCCCCGATTCAAACCCGGACACCCTGTCCGGGTGGGCCGTCCGGCAGCCCGGCCCGGTTGCCTCCGGGCCGCTGACGCCGGTCCGCCGCCCGGCTCCCGAACCGGGTCCCGATGACCTGTTGCTCAGAGTGGAGGCCTGCGGTGTCTGCCGTACGGATCTGCACCTGGCGGAGGGCGACCTGGCCCCGCACCGCCCGTCGACCGTGCCGGGCCATGAGATCGTCGGCCGGGTGACCGCCACCGGCGCGGCGGTGACCCGGTTCCGGGCCGGGGACCGGGTGGGCGGGGCGTGGCTGCGCGGTACCTGCGGAACCTGCCGCTACTGCCGGGCGGGCCACGAGAACCTCTGTCCGGCCTCCGTGTACACCGGATGGGACGCCGACGGCGGTTTCGCCGAAGCCGCCGTCGTGCCCGCGGACTACGCCTATCCCCTCCCGGACACCGAGGACGCCACGCTGCTGGCGCCGTTGTTGTGTGCCGGGATCATCGGCTACCGCGCGCTGCGCCGCAGTGCGCTGCCCACCGGCGGCCGCCTCGGCATCTACGGTTTCGGCGCCTCGGCGCATCTGGCCGCGCAGGTCGCCCTGGCCGAAGGGGCCACCGTCCATGTGCTGACCCGGTCCGCGCAGGCCCGTGAACTCGCTCTGGAACTGGGCGTGTCCTCGGCCGGCGACGCCTACGGCCGGCCGCCGGAACCGCTGGACTCGGCGATTCTCTTCGCGCCGGTGGGCGACCTGGTGCCGGTGGCGCTGGCTGCACTGGACCGCTCCGGCACCCTCGCCGTGGCCGGGATCCATCTCACCGACATCCCGTCGCTCACGTACCAACGCCATCTCTTCTACGAGCGGAACCTGTGCAGCGTGACCTCCAATACCCGGGAGGACGGCCGTGACTTCCTGGCGACCGCGGCGCGGATCGGCATCCAGGTCACCGTCAGCCGCTACCCGTTGAGCCGCGCCCCGGAGGCGCTCGCGGACCTGGCCGCGGACCGGGTGCACGGGGCCGCCGTGCTGACGCCGGGCTGACCGGAGGCGAGGCGGCCGAGACGAGGCGGCCACCAGGCCGTGCGCACCTACGGCGGGCGTCAACCTCGATCCACGAGGTGACGCCTTTCGAGTACTCGCAACGCCCACAACCGTCACGGATAGTAGTCATCAGCTACGCAATGCTGTCAGTTCGCGGGTTTCGAGCGTGAGGACGAGAGGAGCCACATGGCCGTCGAACAGATCCAGGCCGGAGTCGAGTGCGGGATCGAGGTGGGCCGGGGCGACGCCCGCTACGAGGCCCTGCGGAGAGGGTTCAACCAGCGCTTCATCGCGACACCTGACTATGTGTCGGTGGTCAGCGCGACGGGTGAGGTCGTCGCCGCGGTCAACAAGTATCTGGCGAGCCACCGTGCCGACGAGGATCTCCACCGGCGGCTCACGGTCCGCTCGGGCGGCCACTGCTACGAGAACTTCGTCTGCGGCAACGACGTGGGCGTGATCGTCGACATGGGGCAGCTGGACCGGGCCTACCTGGACCAGGAAATGGGCGCGTACTGCGTGGAGTCGGGGGCGAACAACTGGCATGTCGCCACGCACCTCTACGCACCGTTCGGGGTGGCCCTGCCCGGCGGCTCCTGCTACTCCGTCGGCGCCGGCGGCCATGTGGTCGGCGGGGGCTACGGACTGCTGTCCCGGCAGCACGGGCTGACCGTCGACTACCTCTACGCGGTGGAGGTCGTCGTGGTCCGCGACGGGCAGCATGCGGAGGTCGTGATCGCGCGCCGCGACTCGCCCGAACCGGAACTGCGCGAGCTGTGGTGGGCCCACACCGGCGGGGGCGGCGGGAACTTCGGGGTCGTCACCCGGTATTGGTTCAAGGGCTTGCCCGAGCCCCCCTCCCAGGTCCTGCTGCACGCCGTGGCGTGGCCGTGGGAGGAGTTGCTGGAGCGCCCGGAGCGCCTGAAGTCGCTGGTGCGCAACTACGGGCTGTTCTTCGAGTACGAGAACACCACCCGGCTCCCGGCGGCCCTCCGCGGCGACTACAGCGATATGTTCACCCTGCTGAAGCTGAACCAGCGCGCCAACGGCAAGATCGGTCTGATCACCCAGCTCGACGCCACCAGGCCGGACAGCGTGGAGCGGCTGAACGCCTTCCTCGACTGGATCACCCAGGATCTGGACGTCGAGCCCACCCCCATGGACCGGCGGATGGGTGAACACGCCCCCATGTGCGGCCTGGTGGTGCCGACCCGGCTGCCCTGGCTCACCGCCACCCAAACGCTCAACGGCTCCGGCGACAACCAGTGCGGCAAGTACAAGTCGGCGTACATGCGGCGCGGTTTCACCGAAGCACAACTCGACGCCATCTACCGCCACTTGTCGACCGACGACTATGACAACCCGCAGGCTCTGCTCCAGGTCGACTCGTACGGCGGCGCGATCAACCTCCCCGACAGCGGTGCCACCGCGGTCTACCAACGCAGTTCCGTACTCAAGCTCCAGTACCAGACGTACTGGAGCTGGGATCAGGACGCCAACCACGACGGTGTCACCGACTATCTCGACGCCGAGATCGACCCCGCGATCGCGGCGCCGCATCTGCGCTGGATCCGCGAGTTCTACCACGACGTCTACCAGGACACCGGCGGAGTGCCGATCCTGGCGCCGACCGACGCCCCGGCGGGCGGACAGCCGGAGCCGGTGACCGACGGGTGCTACATCAACTACCCCGACACCGACCTCGACGACCCCGAGTGGAACCGCTCCGGCGAGTCCTCGCACCGCCTGTACTACGGCGACAACTACGCGCGCCTACAAGCGGTCAAGGAGCACTGGGACCCGCGCAATGTGTTCCGTCACGCCCAGTCCATCCAGCCGTACACCCGCTGACCGCGCCACGGCGGTCCGCCGGGATGATCCGTCCGTTCCGCTGCCGTGAGCACGGCCGATCGGCACAATGGAGGGGTGCCCCAATTCTCGGAATTCAGCCTCGCCGACGGGACGTCGGTCCGCCTCGAACTGGCCCCGGCGGCCGCGGCCGCACCCCCGGCGCAGTCCCCGGAGGCCGACCTGCCGGACGGCATGGGCCCGACCGTGCCGGTGGCCCGTGGCGGGGCGGCGGCCGGAGCCGGTGCCGTCGCGGCGATGCGGACGACGCTGCGTCCGCTCGGGCCCCTGCTCCAGGAGATCCACGACGCGGTCACCGCCTCCGAACGCCCGCCGAGTGAGATGTCGGTGCAGTTCGGGGTGCAGGTCGGCCAGGACCTCAAGTTCGGCATCGTCGGGGCCAACGGCCATGCGAGTCTGACGATCACGGCGACCTGGCAGCCCCAGCGGGCGGAGTAATGGGCTGGTTCCGCGCCGTATCGGGCACCGACGATCCGGCGGATCCCCGGTTCCGGGTGGCGTCGGTGCTGCATGCCGGGGACGGCAAAGCGGCGGGCGCGGCCGTGGTGCTGACGCCCCATCATCTGCTCACCTGCGCCCATGTGGTCAATGACGCGCTCGGGAAGGAGCTCTTCGACGACAGCCTGCCGGAGGGGGTCACGCTGCGGGTGCAGTCCCACGGCCCGTCCGGTGCGCAGCTGCACGAAGCGCAGACCGTCCACTGGATCCCGCCGCGGCGGCTCGACGGCGGCGATGGTCCGCCGGGCCGCGGCGCGCTGGAGTGGGCGGGCGATCTGGCGGTCCTCAGGGTCGGCGCCGCGTTGTGCTGCCCGGCTCCGCCGGAGTTCCGGCGGATGCGGGTGGGCCAGTCCGTGCGTGCGTGGCACGGCGGCGCGCTGAGCGGCTCGTACGCCGATGTCCGGGTGAAGACCTGTGACAGCCGGGTCGGTTACCTGGACGGCGCGCTGTCCGGGATGGCGATCGGGCCCGCCTACAGCGGCGGCCCGCTGTGGTCGGAGGCCGAGGGCGCGGTCGTGGGACTCGTCGCCGCCTGCATGCTGCCGCCCGCCGACCAGGGCTACGACTCCCGGCATGTCACCCGCCGAAGTTGGGGCATCCCGTGGCAGCGGATCGAGGCGGAGCTGCGGGCGGCCGGTGCCGGGGCCCTGCTCGACCGGCCGGTGTGCGACGACGATCCCGCGCAGGCCGTCCTCGCCGATCTGCTGGCGAATGTGCTGCCCGCGCCGATGTTCCGGGCCGACTACGCCAGGGCGGTCGCCGAACGCTGCGGTCTCGGGCACCCCACGGACGGGTCCGCCCCGTCCCCGGAGGAGTTCGCGCGGATCCTGGTGACCGAGGAGCGGGCGCTGGCCGCGCTGACGGAGGCGCTGCGTTCCAGGGATCCGGGAGCCGTGACCGCGCTGATCGCGGCGGGGAAGCTGTCCGCCGTGCCCCGGCTGCTGTCGCCGCGGGAGCACGACCGGCTGCTGGCCCTGCTGACCGGGCTGCCGGAAGAGCTGGTGGACCTGCTGCCGGAGGCCGTACGGGCCGCGCTGCCGCTGGTCGCCGAACTCCCCTGTGACGCCGGGTTTCCCGCGCTGCTGGGGAGGCTGGAGCAGCTCTCCGGCGACAGCCGTTCCGGGCCGGGCGAACTGCGGGTGCCCGGCCTGCTGCGGGCGGTCGAGTTCGTGGCGGTGCTGTGTCCCGCCCCGGAGCGGGCCCGGCTGCGGCTGTGGGCCGACGGTGTCGCCGCCCGGCTCGGCCTCCCGGCGTCCTCGCTGCGGGAGCGCCGTGCCGACGCGGACGAATGGGCTCTCGGACGGCGCCGGCGCACCCGGCCACCGAGGCTGCTGGTGCATCTGGTCAAGGCCGGTACGGACGCCTTCCATCTGCGCCTGTGGAGCGATGACGGGATGGGCCCGCACCGGGCGCCGACCGAGACCGGCCGCCGGTACAGCGCGGCCGAGACCGCCGGGGCGGTGCTGGAACTCCTGGAACGGCTCTGCCGGTCCGCTCCCGAGGGCGTCCGGCCGGTCGTCGAGGTCCTCCTCGACCGTGACTGCCTCGAACTCCCCGTGGACGAGTGGGAGTTCGCGGATGCGGACGGGCTGATCCCGGGGGTGCTGGGTGCGGAGTACGCCCTGGTGGTGCACTGCCCGGAACTCCTGCGCCGTAATGAGCGTTTTCTCACCGACTGGCGCCACCGCTGGGAACATCTGGAATCCTCCGGCCCCCTTCGCATCACCGGTCCGTCCACCGGAGTGCGCGAGGTGTACGGCAAGTTGCTCGACCGCCGCGATGCCGCCCGGGTGTCGGTCGAGGTGTCCGCACGGGCCCGGATGGAGATCATCCAGGTGTGTCTGGCCATGGGCGTTCCCGTCGTGCTGTGGGACCGCGGTCCGGCGCACGAGGTCTCGCATGCCGTCCAGCAGGTCTCGGACGCCCCGGCCCGGGCGCTGCCCGAGCAGGTCCGTTCCTACCGCGCCAAGACCCTGCACCGTCCCGCCGACCATCCGGGCAGGCCCGTCCTCGCCTGGGCCGATCCCGACCGTGCGCTGCCCGAACTCCAGCTTTCCGAACCCACGGAGCTCTTATGAACGCCGAACCGGCCGCCGACTGGCGGCTGTTCCAGGGAGACGGCACCCAGCGCCGGGTCACCCTGCCGCAGGCCCCGCCCTGGCGCAGGTTCGGCGGCTCGCGGCGCGGCGCCGCCGGGCCGCTGCCGTATCTGATCGCTCCGGAGCACGCCGATGTGGTCAATGCCGCGCTGCATCTGCGCAGGCCGCTCCTGGTCACCGGCCCGGCCGGCACCGGCAAGTCCTCGCTCGCCCGGGCGGTCGCCCATGAGCTCGACCTCGGTGAGGTGCTGCGCTGGCCGGTGAACAGCCGGGCCAACGTCCAGGACGCCCTGTACCGCTACGACGCCATCGGGCGGCTGCGGGAGACCACCCTCAGCCGGGACCGCGGGGAGGCCGAGCCCTCCATCGGCAGCTTCGTCCGCCTCGGCCCGCTGGGCACGGCGCTGGTGCCGGGCCCGCGGTCGCGGGTACTGCTCGTCGACGAGCTCGACAAGGGAGACGTCGATCTGCCCAACGATCTGCTGACCGTGTTCGAGGAGGGCGTCTTCGAGATCCCGGAGCTGGCCAGGCTGCCCGAGGCACAGTCGGTGATCCAGGTGCTGGCGGCCGACTCCCAGGACCCGGTCACGGTGGAGCGGGGCAAGGTGCAGTGCACCGAATTCCCGGTCGTGGTGATCACGAGCAACGGGGAGCGGGACTTCCCCCCGGCGTTCCTGCGCCGCTGTATCCGGCTGGATCTGCCCACTCCCGACGAGGAGCGACTCCGCGCCATCGTGGCGGCCCACCTCGGCGACGGGGCGCTGGACGGCGTCGAGGATCTGCTCCGCTCGTTCCTCCAGCGCCGCGGTCCGGGCGAACTCGCCACCGACCAGCTGCTCAACGCCGTCTTCCTGCGCGCCGGCGGCGTCGATCTGGACGCCGACGGGCTGCTGGACGCCGTGCTCCACCAACTCGGCGGGACCGTCTGAGCGATGACAGGGGGAGGGGGAACGGACCGGCTCCGGGAGGTGCTCGCGGTCTTCGCGGGGGCCGGTGTCGAGCTGGACCGGCACTCCCTGCTCGACGCGCTCTGGCTGGCCGGACGGCTGCCGACCGGACCGCAATCGGCGCCTCTCGCACGGGTGTTGGGCCCCGGGCACCGTTCGGTGGCCGGTGAGCCGTGCCCGGAGCCACCGCCGCCTCCCCCGCCGGACGACAGCGCCCTGGCGAAAGCGGAGCCGCCGGACGTCCTGCCGCTGGACGACCTCGGCGGCGATCTGCACGCCGCGCCGGAGACCGGGACGGTGCCGCGGCCGCCCCGGCGGGAGTACCCGCTGCCGCCGAAGACGAGTGCGGCGATCCCGCTGCGGGTCCCGGAGAACAAGGCGCTCCTCGGCGAGCTGGGCATCGGCCGCGCCCTGCGCCCGCTGCGGCAGCGCCGGGCCACCACCCGTATCCAGGAGTTCGACGAGGCGGCGACGGCGGCCGCGCTGGCCGAGAGCGGGCTGCCCGATGTCGTGCTGCGTCCCGGGCACGAACGCTGGCTCGACCTCGCGCTCGTGGTGGACGACGGCATGTCGATGCTGCTGTGGCGGCGGCTCGCCGTCGAGTGGCGGACAATGATGCAGCGGGTCGGGGCGTTCCGCATGGTCCATGTGCACGGGCTGGACACCCGAGGGCCCGATGCCCCGCTGCTGCGCGGCCGCCCGTTCGACCCGGACACCACCTCGCTGCCGCCGACGGTGCTCGCCGACCCGTCCGGCCAGACCCTGATCCTGCTGCTGAGCGACGGGATGGGGGCCGCCTGGCGGGACGGCCGGATGCACCGGGTGCTGGGGCGCTGGGCGGCGAACGGGCCGGTGGCGGTGCTGCACGCGCTGCCGCCGCGGCTGTGGGGCGGCTCCGGTATCCAGGCCGGCCGCTGGCGGGTGACGACGCGCCGGCGGGGTGCCGCCGGGGCCTCGTGGAGCGTCAGCGATCCCGTTCTGCCTGCCGACCTCGCGCCGTTCCACGGGCTGCCGGTGCCGGTGCTGGAGACCTCCGCGGGCCCCGTCTCGGCCTGGTCCCGGCTGCTCGCCTCGACCGGCGGCACGGTCCAGCTCCCGCTGCTGCACGCCCCGGCCGGGCGCCCCGTCGTCCCGTCCGGCGACGGTACGGACTCCGTGCGGCACTTCCGCGCGGCGGCCTCGCCCGAGGCGTACCGGCTCGCCGCGCATATCGCGGCGGTGGCGCCCGCTTCCGTGCCGGTGATGCGGCTGGTGCAGTCCGCGGTGCCGTGGTCCGCGGACACCGCCCATCTGGCCGAGGTGTTCCTGGGCGGGCTGATGCACCCCGTCGAGGCGCCGGTGGCCGGCCCGCTGCGGGACCAGCACCGGATCTTCGACTTCCCCGAGGGGGCCAAGTCGGCGCTCCTGGACGCGGTGTCCACGCCCGAACTCCTGCGCACCGGGCGGCACATCGGCCGCCGTCTGGAGCAACTGGCCGGACGCTCCCCGGACTTCCCCGCCTGGCTCGCGCATCCGGACGGGATGGATCACCTCCCGGCCGGCTCGCGCGCCTTCTCCTCCGTGGAGCGGCGGCTGATGGCCCGGCTGGGCGCTTCCGTGCAGGTGGCGCCGCCGGACGACGACACGGAGCCCGCGGGCCCGGACGGCTGGCGCCCCCTCACCTCGCGCGATCCGCGGCGGCTGGGCCCGTACACCCTGCACGGCCGACAGCCCGGTGCGCGTTCGCTCGTATACCTGGGCCGTGATCGGCACGGCAAGGAGGCCGCGGTCCGGGTGATCAGGCCGGGCGCGCCGGACGAGGCGGCGGCGATGCTCGCCACCGAGGCGGAGGCGCTGGGGCGGATGGCCGGGCAGTATGCGCCGCTGCTGCTGGCGACCGACCCGCGCGATGAGCCGCCGTGGCTGGCCATGCAGCTCTACCGGCCGTCCGGGCAGGACCAGGGCGGGCCGCCGCCGCAGCTCAGCAGCCTGCTGCGGGCCGCCACCGGCTCCCAGCTGCGCCGCGACACCCTGCTGTCCATCGCCTACGGATGGCATCTGGCGAGCGCCGTCAACCTCTGCCACCTCAAGGGGCTGGTGCTGCCCGAACTGACGCCGCAGAGCGTGCATGTCGTCGGTCGCTCCCTGATGCTGACCGGGCTGGGCCGGTGCGGCATCGACGGGGAGTTCCGGGCCCGCGGGGCGGAGGCCGTCCCCACGATGGCGGACAACGTCGAGTCCCTGGGCCAGATCCTGCGCCGGCTCGGGGACAAGCACCATGTCCCGGTGTCCGTGGAGAGCGGGGACATGGCGCTGTGGCAGGGCGACACCTGGCGGCCGTTGCGCGAGATCGTCAAGGCGTGTCTGTCGGAGGAGCCGGGCCGCCGTCCGACCGCCGGTGAGGTCGCCGAGGCGTTCGCCCGTTACGTGCCGATGGCGGCGGAGCTGCGGACGGGCGGTGGCGAGGCCGGTGGCGCGGACGGCGCCCGGAGCGCCGCGCACTACTCGTTCCGTCCGGGGCCGCAGATCCCGCTCGACGACGGCTCCGCGGCGCCCGACGCGGTGGCGGCCGGGCCGTCGCGGGGCGGCGCGCCGGTTCCCCGGCTGGGACGGCGGCGGATGGGGCCGGAACAGCTGCGGAAGCTGGAACTGATCCGGGCCCGCCTGCGGTTCAGCTACCGGACGACCGTTGTCGGCGTCGACGGTGAGGTCGGCCGGAGCACCGTCACGGTCGCCCTGGGCGCGCTGCTGGCCGCGGCGCGCGGCGGGCGGGTGATCGCGCTCGACGCCGGCCACGCGGTCGGTGAGCTGGCCGCCCGGCTGAACCGCGGCGGCACCGCCGGTCTGCGCCACAATCTGCTCCGTACGCTGCCCGCGGTCGACAGCTACGAGG
>Ga0207426_1002268_pt1 | contig 12691 bp, 9 predicted proteins | sample AraplaMF_Cvi_mMS_FD_184265 | JGI IMG/M metagenome (GOLD analysis project Ga0207426, IMG submission 184265) | Arabidopsis root microbial communities from the University of North Carolina, USA - plate scrape MF_Cvi_mMS (SPAdes) (version 2) | ecosystem: Host-associated > Plants > Roots > Endosphere ...
TGCACCGCGCGCAGCACGCGCTCTTCCTCGCCTTCCGCGAACACGATGCGCTTTTTCTCCGGCTCGACGCTGCGCGCGAGCTGGAACACGGGCTTCATCGTCGTGCCGCTGTGATAGACGAACTGCTGCAGATGCTGCTCGTAGGCGTCCATGTCCTCGATCGGACGCGTCGCCACGCCGCAATCCATCGCGGCCTTCGCCACGGCCGGCGCGATCTTCACGATGAGACGCGGATCGAAGGGCTTCGGAATCAGATATTCGGGGCCGAACGACAGATCCTGAATGCCATAAGCCGTCGCGACGATATCGCTCTGCTCCTGACGCGCCAGTTCCGCAATCGCGTTCACAGCCGCGATCTCCATTTCCTTCGTGATCACGGTCGCGCCAACGTCGAGCGCCCCGCGGAAGATGAACGGGAAGCACAGAACGTTGTTGACCTGGTTCGGATAATCCGTGCGGCCCGTCGCCAGCAGCGCGTCCGGGCGCACTTCGAGCGCGAGTTCCGGCAGGATTTCCGGCGTCGGGTTGGCGAGCGCGAGAATCAGCGGCTTCGCGGCCATCTGCTTGACCATGTCCTGCTTGAGCACGCCGCCGGCCGAGAGACCGAGGAACACGTCCGCGCCTTCCATCACTTCGGCGAGCGTGCGCGCGCTGGTTTCGCGGGCGAACAGTTCCTTGTCCGGATCCATCAGTTCGGTGCGGCCCTTGTAGACCACGCCGGCCAGATCCGTCACGTAGATGTTCTCGCGCTTCATGCCGAGATCGACGAGCAGGTTCAGGCAGGCCAGCGCCGCCGCGCCAGCGCCCGAGGCCACGAGCTTCACTTCGCCGATGTCCTTGCCGACCACCTTCAGACCATTGGTGATCGCCGCCGCGACGACGATCGCGGTGCCGTGCTGGTCGTCGTGAAAGACTGGAATCTTCATGCGCTTGCGGCATTCCCGCTCGACGATGAAGCAGTCCGGCGCCTTGATGTCTTCCAGATTGATGCCGCCGAAGGTCGGTTCGAGCGCGGCGATCACATCGACGAGCTTGTGCGGATCGCTCTCGTTCAGCTCGATATCGAACACGTCGATACCGGCGAACTTCTTGAAGAGCACGGCTTTACCTTCCATTACTGGCTTCGACGCGAGCGGCCCGATGTTGCCGAGACCGAGCACGGCCGTGCCGTTCGATACGACGCCCACGAGGTTGCTGCGCGCGGTGAAACGCGCGGCGTTCAGCGGGTCTTCTACGATCGCTTCACACGCGAACGCGACGCCCGGCGAATAGGCCAGCGCGAGATCGCGCTGGTTGATCATCTGTTTGGTCGGCGCGATCGCGATCTTTCCGGGGACCGGAAATTCGTGATAGTCGAGTGCGGCTTCGCGCAACTTGGTATTGGCGTCGGTCGTCATAAGGCGGGCTAGCAGTGCGGGAATTAGAATAGAAGTTCGAACGCATTGTAGCGCCAATCAGGGGCGGTTTCGGACCGCGCTCCATGCATTTCGGCTACAAGTGCCATGACCGGAAAAGGTCTGATCGCCTCGCGGAGCAAGGCTCGCGGCACACCGTTCGATTTTTTCGAGATGCGGGACGGACACATTCGCGCGCCATCGCGGGTCCCGCGCTTTCCTCTTGCAGCGCACAAAAAGACACTTCTCGCCGACGATGCTCTCCGAGTTTTCTCTGATCGACCGATTCTTCGCACGCCGCGCGACGGCGCCCTCGCCACGTCACGAAGACGAGGCTGCGACGCCGCTCGGCATCGGGGACGACTGCGCGCTCATCGCGCCGCCCGCCGGCCATCAGCTCGCCATATCGACGGACATGCTGGTCGAAGGCCGCCACTTCTTTCCCGATGTCGATCCGCACGCGCTCGGCCACAAGGCGCTTGCCGTGAACCTGTCGGACCTCGCCGCGATGGGCGCGAAGCCGCATGCATTTACGCTCGCGCTCGCGTTGCCGCGCGCCGATGAAGCGTGGCTCGAAGCGTTCAGCGACGGCCTCTTCGCGCTCGCGCAGCGTCACGACTGCGCGCTGATCGGCGGCGATACGACGAGCGGTCCGCTCAACCTCTGCATCACCGTGTTCGGCGACGTGCCGCATGGCGCGGCATTGCGCCGTGACGCCGCGCGGACCGGCGACGACATCTGGGTGTCGGGCACATTGGGCGATGCGCGCGCAGGACTCGGCGCGATTCGCGGCGAATGGCGCGCGCCCGATGACGCCATCGCCGCAGGCTGGCAGCGCGCGCTTACGCGGCCCGAGCCGCGCGTCGCGCTAGGCCTCGCCTTGCGCGGCGTGGCGCACGCAGCGCTCGATATTTCCGATGGCCTCGCTGGCGATCTCATGCATATTCTGAAGCGCTCGGGCATGCGCGCCGTCGTCGATGCCGATGCCGTGCCGTGCTCGGAAGCAGTGCGCGCGCTGCCCGACGTCGCGCGCCGCGCATGCACACTCGCGGGTGGCGACGACTACGAACTGTGCTTCACCGCGCCCGTCGATGCGCGCGACACGCTCGCGAATATCGCGACGACCGTGAAAGTGCCGCTGACTCGGATCGGTACAATCGAATCATCCGGTGCGCCGGGAATTGCCTGGCGCGATGCCTCGGGCGCCCCGCTCTCTCTGACGTTGCAAGGCTTCGATCATTTTCATGCAGACTGACCCGACTCTCGCGGGCGAACCGAACGATTCGCGCAATCCGCCGCGCGCCGCGCCGCGCAAGGCGAGCGCGCGCTTCATGCTCACCCATCCGCTTCATATTCTTTCGCTAGGCTTCGGCAGCGGGCTTTCTCCCATCGCGCCGGGCACGGTCGGCACGCTGTTCGCGTGGGCGTCGTTCGTCGCGTTCAATCGGCATCTGACGGTCGCCGAATGGGGCGCGCTGATCGTCGCCGGCTTCGTCGCCGGATGCTGGTTCACCGGCTTCACCGCGAAGAAGATGGGCATCGCGGACCCGTCGCCGGTCGTGTGGGATGAGATCGTCGCGTTCTGGCTCGTGCTGCTGCTCGTCACCCCCGCGACTTTTACCGGCCAGTTGTGGGCGTTCATCGTGTTCCGTTTCTTCGACATGGTGAAGCCGCCGCCCATCCGCTATTTCGACCGCCATTTGAAAGGCGGCTTCGGCATCATGTTCGATGACCTCGTCGCGGCATTCTTCACGCTGCTCGTGATCGCGCTCTGGCGCATGACCGTCTGATTTCCAATTCTTCGAGAACATCACCATGTCAACCGACACCGTCGTTCACCAACTTGCGATTCGCGTCAGCAACAAGCTGCGCGACGAACGGCTGATGCTCGCGACCGCCGAGTCGTGCACGGGCGGCATGGTCGCGAGCGCCATCACCGATATTTCCGGCAGCAGCGCGTGGTTCGAGCGCGGGTTCGTCACATATTCGAATCTCGCGAAGATCGAGATGATCGGCGTTCCGGCTACATTGATCGAGCAGCATGGCGCGGTGAGCGAGCCCGTCGCGAAAGCAATGGCCGAAGGCGCGCTGCGCAACAGTCGCGCGCAGGTGTCGATCGCGATCACCGGTGTCGCCGGGCCCGCGGGAGGAAGCGAAGCGAAGCCGGTGGGCACGGTGTCGTTCGCGTGGAGCAACCGGCTTCATACCGGGGTCGAGACGCAACTGTTCAAGGGCGACCGCGAGCAGGTGCGCACGCAGGCCGCCGCGCACGCGCTGCGCAAACTGCTGGAGTTTCTGGAGCAGCGCGAGCGGTGAGAGGTGAGACCATCGCATGCGAAAACAGACCGGCCAGTCGGCGGACTCGCCGATATACACCAAAGAACAGGTCGCCCGCTGGGTAGGCCCCGTAACAATCGACAAGGCGCGCGGCTACGTCCGTGCCGTCAGCGGTATCGTCTGGACGGACAACACCCTGCGCGCGCGGGTGGCGGGTACGCAACCGGCGCCGTACACGGTCGAGATCTCGTTCAGGAACAAGCGGCCGTTCGGCTATTGCTCGTGTCCGGTCGGCTTTGAATGCAAGCACGTCGCCGCGACGCTGCTCGCCTATCTGGAAAGAAAGGAAGGCGCTGCCCGAACCGGCGTGAGCGTGGAGGTCGAGCAATGGCTGTCTGACTTTCGCGCAAAGGTCGTGGCGACGCGGCACGCGCGCGCGAAAGCGGCCAGGCCCGCGACCGGCGCGGTGTTCCGGATTCTGTACGTGCTCGCGCCGTCCGCGCTAGGCCAATCCGCTTTCGAACTGGTGACGTACAAGGCGCGACTCGGCGCCGATGGCACGATTCGCGCGACCGAAAGCTGGTACCCGAACTACACGGCCTGGAGCAGTCCGCCGAAATTCGTGACCCCGGATGACGAGGCCATCATTCGCGCGCTCCGGGCCGAGCGCGGCTATTCAGGCAACAGCTACGTGTTGCGCGGCAAGCGGGGCGCGGCGATCTGGAGCATGATGCTCGCGACCGGCCGTCTCTATTTCGAACCGCATGGCCGCGATCTGCGGCTCGAAAAGCCATTGAGCGAGGGCGCGCGTCGCCGCGGCAACATCGAATGGATTCCGCACCATGACGACATGATTTTCGCGTCGCTCGAAACCGATCCGGAAGGCGGCATCGTGCTTCCGACCGAACCGCCCTGGTATTTCGACGCCTTCACGAACGAAACCGGAACCGTCGATACATCGATTCCCGATGAGTTCCTCGCCGACTATCTGGAGATGCCGGTGCTCACACTCGAGGATGCGGCCGTCGTGCGCGCGGCGCTCGCCGAATTCGCGCCCGCGCTCCCGGCGCCGCCCATGCGAGGCGACACGGACATGCGGACAATCGACGCCCCGCCCGTCCCCGTGCTCACGCTCGACACGCTTCTGCTCGATGCGCCTCGCAAGCTGAACATGCCCGCGACAGAACTCGACATCGCCCTGCTCGAATTCGACTACGACGGCTTCGTGATCGCGGCGAACAGCCCCGAGACACTCATAAGGCTCGCGAACGGCGAACTCGCTCGCATCGCGCGCCGGGACGACCTCGAGAACGCGGGCATCCAGCGCCTGGGCAAAGCGGGACTCAAGCCAATCTCCGCTGCGCAGGTCAGTCGCGACGAATCGCCGTATGCCGGCGGCTTCATCATGCCCGCGCGCGAAGCATGGCCCGCGTTCGTCACCGACGAGTTGCCCGCGCTGCGCAATGCCGGCTGGCGCGTCGTCATCGTGCCCAATTCGCGTTTCGACGTCGTCGAGATCGACGAAATAGAGGCGGCCGCGCGCGCCGCTGAGCACGGCTGGTTCGATCTCGAACTGGGCATCATGGTCGAGGCTGAGCGCGTGCGCCTCGAACCGCTCCTCGCGGAGCTGTTCGCCCGCGACCGCCGCTGGCTCAGCGGCGCGATCGATCTGATCGACGACGCGCACGCGGTCGAATTCCGCACGCAGGCGGGCAGGCGCTTCAAAGTGTGCGCCGCCCGCATCAAGCCGCTCGTGCGCGCGCTGATCGATCTGTTCGACCGCGCCGACCTTCGCGCGGATTCGCCGTTGCGGCTTTCGGCGCTCGAAGCCGGCCGCCTCACCGGAGCCGATGAAACGCTGCGTTGGCAATTCGGCGGCGACGCGTCGATGGTCGAACTCGCGCAACGGCTGCGCAAAGCCGCAGGGCCGCGCCGGATCGACGCGCCGAGCGGCCTGAAAGCGACGCTGCGCGATTATCAGCGCGAGGGGGTCGACTGGATGCAGTTCCTGCGCGAGCACGAGCTCGCGGGCGTGCTCGCCGACGACATGGGCCTCGGCAAGACCGTGCAGACGCTCGCGCACATCCTCGTCGAAAAGGAAGCCGGCCGCCTCACGCAGCCGGCGCTGATCGTCGTCCCGACCACGCTCGTCAACAACTGGCAGGAAGAAGCGCGGCGCTTTGCGCCCGGCCTCAAAGTGCTGGATCTTCACGGGCCGCTGCGTCACGAACGCTTCGCGCGGATCGCGGAGCACGAGTTCATCATCACGACTTATCCGCTCGTCTGGCGCGACCACGAAGCTCTGTCAGCGCACGACTATCATCTGTTGATACTCGACGAGGCGCAGTACGTGAAGAACGCATCGAGCAAGGCGGCGGGCGTCATCCGCACGTTGCGCGCGCGGCACCGCCTGTGCCTCACCGGCACGCCGCTCGAAAACCATCTGGGCGAACTGTGGTCGCAATTCGATTTCCTGCTGCCCGGCTTTCTCGGCACACAAAAAGACTTCGCCGCTCGCTGGCGCAAGCCGATCGAGAAGCACAACGACCAGACGCGCCGCAGCCTTCTCGCGCGACGGATCCGCCCCTTCATGCTTCGCCGCCGCAAGGATGATGTCGCGACCGAACTGCCGCTGAAGACGACGATCGTGCGCAGCGTCGAACTGGAGGGCGCGCAGCGCGATCTCTACGAGACCGTGCGCACCGCGATGCAGAAGAAAGTGCGGGACGCCATCGAGAAGCAAGGTTTCGCACGCAGCCATATCCTGATGCTCGACGCGCTGCTGAAGCTACGACAAGTCTGCTGCGATCCGTCGCTGGTCAAGCTGCCGGGCGCGAGGAAGACCCCGGAATCGGCCAAGCTCGCGCTGTTGCTCGAGATGCTGCCGAATCTCATCGAAGAAGGCCGGCGCGTGCTCGTGTTCTCGCAGTTCACGAGCATGCTTGCGGTCATTGCCGGCGCGCTCGATGAAGCCGGTCTGACGTACGTCACGCTGACCGGCGAGACTGCGGATCGCACGACGCCCGTGCGGCGCTTTCAGGCGGGCGAGGTGCCCGTTTTCCTGATCAGCCTGAAGGCAGGCGGCGTCGGCCTGAACCTCACCGCCGCCGATACCGTCATCCACTACGACCCGTGGTGGAATCCCGCCGCCGAGAATCAGGCGACGGATCGCGCGCATCGCATCGGGCAGGACAAGCCGGTGTTCGTGTACAAGCTCGTCGCGACCGGCAGCATCGAAGAAAAGATAGTGTCGATGCAGGAGCACAAGGCAGCACTCGCAGCGGGCATTCTGTCCGATGACGCGCGCGCCGTGGAGAAGTTCTCCGTCGAGGATATCGACGCGCTGCTCGCGCCGATTCCCGATGCCTGACGCGCGTTTAGCGGTATGCGTTGATCGTATCCCGCGTCTTCTTTGCCGCGTCGGCCGCGGCTTGCGCGTAATCATCGCCCTTGCCCGCGTAGATGATCGCGCGCGACGAGTTGATCAGCATGCCCGTGCCGTTCGCGGTGCGGCCCGCGCGCACGGTCGCTTTGACATCGCCGCCTTGCGCGCCGATTCCCGGAATCAGCAACGGCATATCGCCGACGATCCCGCGCACCGTTTCGATTTCCTTCGGAAACGTCGCGCCGACGACCAGCCCGAGCTGGCCGCTCGCGTTCCACTTTTCCGCGGCGAGCGTCGCGACGACCTGATACAGCGGCTTGCCGTCGGTCGTCAGGAATTGCAGATCCGAACCGCCCGCATTCGACGTGCGGCACAGCACGATCACGCCCCGGCCTTCATGCGCGAGATACGGCTCGATCGAGTCGAAGCCCATGTACGGATTCACCGTCACGGCATCCGCGTTATAGCGCTCGAACGCTTCCTTCGCGTACTGCTCGGCCGTACTGCCGATATCGCCGCGCTTCGCATCCAGAATCACCGGAATGCCGGCGTGTTTCTCGTGGATATGCGCGATCAGCGCTTCGAGTTGATCTTCCGCGCGATGCGCCGCGAAATACGCGATCTGCGGCTTGAACGACGACGCATACGGCGCGGTCGCATCGACGATGGTTTTGCAGAACTCGAAGATCGCATCGGCGCGGCCGTTCAGGGCGCCGGGGAATTTGGCGGGTTCCGGGTCGAGGCCGACGCACAGAAGCGATTGCGTCCGCGACCACGCGGCGTTGAGAGACTGGATGAATGACATGGCGGGATTTCGTTGAACGTCGATGCCACGCATTTTAACGTGCGAGGCATCGCGTCCATTGGCTGGCATCAGCGCGCAGCGTCCCGCGCCCGCGCCTTCGCTCCGGCTCGCGTGCGCGGCCTTCCCCGCCGCGCCGCCTCCCCGGTGCGCTCGACGGTAAAGCGAAACTCACGCGAAAGCCGCTCGCCCGGTTCGAGCACGGTCATCCCGTGGGCATCCCCGCCGCCGGGCAGATTCACCGCGTTGATCGGATGATCGACGGGCTCGAAGCAGAAAAAGCTCTCGCCGGGCGGCGCATACAGCACGTAGTAATCGGTGTCGGCGGCGATCGTGAGCGACAGGCGGCGCTTCGGCCATAGCACGCTCGTGCGACCGCTCCAGCCGGTGAACGCGTTGTTCACCATCTCCGACGGCATCGGATACGCGACGCCGAATTGCCACGCGGGCGGCGTCGGCACGTGCCGCACCGGCAGCCAGTCGTCGCCGCAAAGCCACACGCCGCCCGCCGCCGCGGACAACTCCGTGTCCGCCTCGCGCATCAGGAACGGATGCAGCCCGAGGCCGAACGGCAGCGCTTCATCGCCGGTATTTTCCACATCGAGCGACACGGCGAGCGTGGCGTCGTCGAGCGCGTAGGTCTGCGCGGCGCGAAAGGCATAAGGCTTGCCGTCGCTGCGATCCAACGTCAGACGCACGCGCGTGGACGCTTCCTCAGCGACTTCCCACGCGCCGAGCCAGCCATCGCCATGCAGCGGCAGCGGTTCGCCGGCGCGGTTGCACGGCACGTCGATCGAGCGTCCTAAAAACTGAAAGTGCCCGTTGCCGATACGGTTCGAATACGGCAGAAGCGGATAGCACGCGAGCTGATTCGGATCCGTATCCGGACCGGGATCGACGCACGGCCGGAAGATCGGCACCAAGGTGCCCTGGTGCCGCCAGTCGAAGCGCGTGATCCCGCCGCCGAGCGACGGCGCGAGTTCGAGCCGCAGATGCGCGTTGGCGAGTGTGATACAGCCATCGGCATCGCGGCCGCCCATCGCGACCATCGCGGTGCCCGGGCCGGGCCGGACCGGTGGTTCGGTTGCAGCGGCGAGCCTCGAACGCCGGGCGTTCGCCTGTGCCTTGGACGTCGATGCAGAATTCGGTCTTTGCTCTGTGCGCGCACCAGCCATGACTCGTGCTCCATCGAGAGGCGAAAAACCCGGCGTCGCCGGGGTGTGTCGGGCGGTGCGTCGATCGCGCGCCGCCTCGCTATTTTCGGTTACGCCTTGCCCGCGAATACCGCTTCGGCGATGCCGCGTGCGCGGGGCGTCGCGACGAACACGCCGCCTGCGTGCGCATCGCTTTTCAGCGCCTCCTCAGAAAGGCCGATGCGCGCGCTCGTGACGTACAGCGTGCCGAAGTCCGCGCCGCCGAACGCGACGCAACTCGGCTGCGCGGTCGGCACGTCGATGCGCGCCGTCTCGCGGCCGTCGCGTCCATAGCGCACGACGCGCCCGCCGCCCCACTGCGCATTCCACAAGGCGCCTTCGGCATCGACGATCGAGCCGTCGGGCACGCCGGTCGCATCCGTCAGCGCGACGAACACGTGGTCGTTGGCGAACGTCGGATAGTCGCAGACGCGGATCTCGCGCGTCGGCGAGTCACAGTAGTACATCGTCGCGCCGTCGGGGGAGAAGCCGATGCTGTTCGAAATCGCGCAATTGCCGAGCGGGAGGCGCTCCAGAGACAGATCCGGGTTCAGCCGATAAAAGCCGCCGATCGCCTGCGCATCTTCCACGTCGTGCTTCGTGCCGAACACGAAGCGCCCTTCGCGGTCGCAGCGGCCATCGTTGAGACGCGTCGGCAGATCGGCTTCGACGTCCATGATCGTGTCGATGTGACCCGTCGCGATCTCATAGAAGGCGAGCCGCGACGCGAGGCCCAGGAGCAGGAAACGCGCATCGGCGCAGGGCGTAAAGCAGGCGAGCCGCTCGGGCATCGCGAACGATTGGCTCGCGCCGTCGCGCGGGTCGTAGCGCCACAGCGTCTTGCCTTCAATATCGGTCCACCAGAAGCAGCCGCTTTTGGCGCACCACGTGGCGCCCTCGCCGAGCGAGCATTGGCTGTCGACCAGAAGCTGCGCGCGCATCGAGTTCATCAGGCCCATCCTCCGTCGACGATGATGTCTTGCGCCGTAATCATGCTGCTGTCGTCCGAAGCGAGAAAGAGCGCCGCGCGCGCGAGATGCGCGGGCAGCAATTCCCCGCCAATGCACTGGCCTTGCTTAATCGCTTCCTTGCCGGCCTCGTCGAGCCACAGGCGCTTTTGCTTCTCGGTCATCACCCAGCCCGGCACGAGCGTGTTCACGCGAATGCCGAACTTGCCGAGATCGCGCGCGAGGCCGCGCGTCATGCCCTGCACCGCCGACTTCGACGTCGTGTAGACCGGGAAGTTGCCTTGCTTGAGCATCCAGCTGATCGAGCCGAGATTGATGATCGAGCCGCCGCCCAGGCGCTTCATGTCGTCGATCACGGCCTGAGCCGCGAAGAACTGATGGCGGATGTTGACCGCGATGCCCGCATCGTATGACTCCGGCGTGACGTCCTCGATTGCGTGGCGCTTGTCGTTGGCGGCATTGTTGACGAGCACGCTGATCGGGCCGAATGCGGCGCGGGCGTCGTCGATGCCTTTTCGCAGTGCGTCGATGTCGGTCAGGTCGACGCGCAGGAACATCGGGCGGGTCTGGGTTGCTGTCAGGGCTGCGCCCAGGCGGTCGGCAAGCGCTTCGCCCGCGTCGGTGTCGATGTCGAAGAAGGCGACCTTCGCGCCCTGATCGAAGAAGTGTTCGACGAAACCCTCGCCGATGCCGGTTGCTCCGCCGGTGATCAGGACCGTTTTGCCTTCCAGGCTTGGGTATCTTGCTAGCGACTTGTTGATCGGTGCCATGTTGGTTGTCCCTTTGCTTTTTTTGCGCTTGCTTCCGTGGAATCCTGGTTTCGTGTCGGTCTATTTGCACGGCCCTTGGGCGGGGCAGTGCTGATAAACCAACGCGAATACGGGATCCGCGAAAGCCCAACGTTATCCAACATCAATCCCGCGAGCCGCGATTCTTCAACTGATCGAGCAACACGGCAGCGAGCAAAATCGCCCCTCGCACGAGGTACTGATAAAACGCATCGATATTCAGGAGATTCATGACGTTTTCAACAGTGCCCATGATGAGCACCCCGATCACGACGCCAGAAATCGTCGCCCGCCCGCCGAGCAGTGAAACTCCTCCCAGCACGCAAGCCGAAATCACGTTCAGCTCGAACCCCTGTGCCGCATTCGGCTGCCCGGACGTGATGCGCGAAGCGAGAATGACGCCCGCCAGCGCCGTCACCGCGCCCTGAATCAAAAAGATCCACACGCGCGTGCGCTCGACATTGATACCCGCGAGCCGCGACGCTTCCGGATTGCCGCCAATCGCCAATGTATTACGTCCATACACAGTCTGATTGAGCAATACGCCAAAAACGATGAAACACGCAAGCGTCACCCAGATAGGCAGGGAAATCCCGATCATCGACAAGCCGCCGAGCGCGATAAACGTGTCCGACGATACGCCGACCGCCTGCCCGTGCGACACGATGAACCCGAGCCCGCGCACGATTTCCATCGTTGCGAGCGTGGTGATCAGCGCATTGATGCGCAGATAGGCGATCACCGCGCCGTTCACGAAGCCGATCACCGCGCCCGCCGCCACCGCCGCGACGATCGCGATCGCGGTGCTGTCGGTCGCGTTGAGCACCATCGCGCAAAGCACGCCGGCAAACGCGATCGTCGAACCGACCGACAAGTCGAAGTCGCGCGACGCGAGACAGAACATCATCGTGCACGCGACCATGCCGATCTGCGAGATCGACAACGCCAGACCAAGCATGTTCTCGATCGAGAAAAAGTGATCGACGGTCAGCGACATCGTCAGGAACATGACGATGAAGATCACGATCAGGCTGTACTCGGTGATCTGCTGCCACCACTTCTGTTTGTCGTTCTTTTGCGGGATCAGCGCATTCGCGACGGTTTCCGTCGCCTGCCCCACGATGTTTTCTCTTGCTTCCATGATTCGCTCCTCTTGTCCTTACGCCGCCTGCGCGACGGTGTCCGACTGCGGCAGCGCGAGACCCAGCACCGCCTGTTCGCTTGCCTCACCGCGCGGCAATTCGCCCGCGATCCGCCCCTGCCGCATCACGACGATCCGGTCGGACACGCCGAGCACTTCCGGCAACTCCGACGAAATCATCACGATCGCGCAGCCGCGCTCGGCGAGCTGATAGATCACGTTATAGATTTCGTGCTTCGCGCCGACGTCGATGCCGCGCGTCGGTTCGTCGAGAATCACGACCTTCAGATCCGGCTCCGCGAGCCAGCGCGAAAGAATCGCCTTCTGCTGATTGCCGCCCGACAGGAAGCGGATGCGCTGCTTGCGGCTCGGCGTCTTGATCTTCAGAAGCTGAATGAAGCGCTCGGCCGTCTGCGCTTCCTTCTTGCGATCGAGAAACAGCCCGCCACGCAGATAGTGGCGGCGGCACGAGATGTTGATGTTCTCCGCGACCGTCGCCATCGCGACGATGCCTTCTTCCTTCCGATCTTCCGGACACAGCACGATGCCGTGGCGGATCGCCTCGCCGGTGCTGCGCACGCGGATTGCCTCGCCGTCGAGCGTGATCGTGCCGCCCTTCTTTTTGTCCGCGCCGTAGACGAGATGCATCAGTTCGCTGCGGCCTGCACCGACCAGGCCGAAGAAACCGACGATCTCACCGCGCTTCACCTCGAAGTTCGCGGGCGCGCTCAACGCGTCGCCCT
>Ga0207426_1002269_pt1 | contig 12687 bp, 10 predicted proteins | sample AraplaMF_Cvi_mMS_FD_184265 | JGI IMG/M metagenome (GOLD analysis project Ga0207426, IMG submission 184265) | Arabidopsis root microbial communities from the University of North Carolina, USA - plate scrape MF_Cvi_mMS (SPAdes) (version 2) | ecosystem: Host-associated > Plants > Roots > Endosphere...
ACACGATCAGCGAGGTGGCGGAGCACACCGGGCTCAGCGCGCACACCCTGCGCTGGTACGAGCGCATCGGCCTGATGCCGCACGTGGACCGCACCCACACCGGGCAGCGGCGCTTCAGCAACCGCGACCTGGACTGGCTGAGCCTGGTGACCAAGCTGCGGCTGACCGGCATGCCGGTCGCGGACATGGTCCGCTACGCCGAGCTGGTGCGGGGCGGGGAGCACACCTTCGCCGAGCGCGAGGACCTGCTGACCGCGCACCGCGAGGACGTACGGCAGCGGATCGCCGAGCTGCAGAGCACGCTGGACGTACTCGACTACAAGATCGACATCTATGCCGACGCCCGACGGGCGTCCGAGAGGTTCTGAGGTCTCATGGGTAGCGACAAGATCGAGACGGTCGGGCTGGGCACCGGCGGGCCGCGGGTCGGGGTGCAGGGCCTCGGCTGCATGGGCATGAGCTTCGCCTACGGCCCGACGGACGCCGACGAGGCGCGGGCCACGCTGGAGCGGGCCCGGGAACTGGGCGTGACGCTCTTCGACACCGCCGACATGTACGGCAGGGGGGAGAACGAGAAGTTCATCGCCCCGTTCATCCAGGCGCACCGCGACGAGGTCGTGGTGGCCACCAAGTTCGCGATCTCCCCCGACCCGGACCACCCGGCCGACCCGACCAAGCGCGTCATCCGCAACGACCGGCCCTACATCCGGCAGGCCGTCGAGGGCAGCCTCGAGCGCCTGGGCGTCGACGAGATCGACCTGTACTACATGCACCGGCGCGACGTGAACGTCCCGATCGAGGAATCGGTCGGCGCGATGGCCGAGCTGGTGGCCGAGGGCAAGGTCAAGCACCTGGGGCTGAGCGAGGTGACCGCCGCCGAGCTGCGCGCGGCGCACGCCGTGCACCCGATCGCGGCCCTGCAGTCCGAGTGGTCGCTGTTCAGCCGGGACATCGAGGACGGTGTGGTGCAGGCCGCGGCCGAGCTCGGGGTCGGCGTCGTCCCGTACTCGCCGCTCGGCCGGGGCTTCCTCACCGGTGCGTTCGTCAGCGCCGACAAGGAGCTGACGGAGGGCGACTTCCGGCGCACACAGCCCCGCTTCACCGGCGACAACGCCGCCGCCAACGCCGCGCTGCTGGAGCCGGTCCGCACGATCGCCGACGCCCATGGCGCGACGCCGGGCCAGGTCGCGCTGGCCTGGGTGCAGCAGCAGGCCGCGGTCCGCGGGGTCGCCGTCGTGCCGATCCCCGGCACCCGTAAGCGCAGCCGCGTCGAGGAGAACACCTCGGCCACCCGGATCCGGCTGAGCGAGCAGGACCTGGCGCTGCTGGAGCCGATCGCCGGGCAGGTCGCGGGGGCGCGGTACGCGGACATGTCGCACACCTCGCAGGGACGGTCGTAGGGCGCACGGGGCGGGGCCGCGTGGCGCCCCGCCCCCTCGGGACCCGGCCGTGCCGCGCCGGCCGGGTGCTCACGCCAGCCGCAGCGCGAAGACGGCGAACCCGGCGGCCAGGAGCGCCGCGGCCGCCCGGCGGGCGCCGGTGACACCGGTCCAGGGCGCCTCGAAGCGACGGGTGGTGCGGCCGATCAGGAGCAGCGCCGCGGCGAACACCGGCAGCCAGGCGAGCCGGGTGAGGAGCCAGGCGGCGGTGTCGGGGGACGCGGTCAGCCCGGGCACCTCGCCCAGGAAGGACGCGGGCACGGCCGCCGAGAGCAGCGCCGTCTGATGCCAGCACAGGACCGTCATGGCCGAGAGGTTGACGACGGTGACCGGTGCCCACAGGGCGGGCCGGCGCAGCAGCCGGGCGAGCCGGTCCCGGAGCAGGACGGCGGCGCCGGACTGGGCCGCGGCCAGCGCCACGACCAGCAGCGACGGTGGGTGGGAGTTCGTCCGGTCCTGGCCGGGGACGCCGACCATGCTCGCCGGGTAGTGGAAGAACAGCAGCAGGGCCGCGAACAGGGCGGCGCCCCCGAGCAGCAGCGTCCAGGCGGCGCGCCGGCCGAGCCGCCGCTCGCCCCAGGACACCCCGAGCTGATAGGCGAACAGCCAGCCGGGCAGGAGGTTGAGCAGGCCGAGCCAGGCCGGCACGGCCTCGGCGAACGGCCCGTAGCGCAGGAAGTCCACCACCGCCACGGCCGCCGCCAGCGGCGCCGCGGCCCCGACGCCCCACCGCCGCGCGGCCCGCAGGCAGTACGGGGTCAGTGCGGTGACCGCCGCGTACACGCCGACGAACCACAGCGGCTGGATCACCAGCGTCGCCCCGGTCCGCAGCGTCGCCTCCGGCACCCCCAGGCCGTACAGGACGGGCAGCAGCATCGCCCAGACGGCCGTCACCCCGAGCACCGGGCGGCCCAGCCGGACGATCCGGCCGCGCAGCCAGGCCCGGACGGGCTCGCCCCGCTCGCCGGCGCGCCGCAGCGAGCGCACCGACGCGTGGCCGCCGACCAGGAAGAAGATGCCGAGCATCTGCAGCACCCAACTGGCGGGCGCGAGCGCGCCGACGGCGGTCAGCACGCTGCTGTTGTGGAGTGCGCCGTCGGCGTCGCGGGTGAAGCCCCCGACCAGCCAGTGGCCGGCGGGCACCGCGAGCAGCGCCAGCGCGCGCAGCCCGTCGAGGGCGCGGTCGCGGTCCGCGGGCGTGCGGTCCTCGATGGCGCGGACCGTCGTGCGGACGGCGTCTCTGAGAGGCGCGGGGAGGGCGAGAGCCATGAGGCGTCCTTGAGTGAGAGGGCCGAGAGGGTGAGGAGCGGCGGAGCGCGGGCGTCCGGCGGCCGGTGAGGCGGAGCCGGTCCGGCGGCCCGGCCCGGCGTCAGCGCACGGCGCCGTAGCGGCCCAGCACGATGGCCGCGAAGCTGCGGAGGGAGTCCGTACCGGGGGCGAGGTAGCCGGTGTGGCCCACGGCGCGGGCGGCGGAGACCCGGCGGGCGCCGAAGGCGGGGTCGGTGGGGTCGGTGCCGTGCCCGAGGCCGAACAGCTCGACGTTCGGGACGTCGCCGATCCAGTCGGAGGCGTCCCGCGCCGCCCAGACCCGGGCCGCGGTGCGCAGTTGGGCCACGTTGTCCCGGCGGACTCCGGGGGAGCCGAAGAGGACCAGGTCGGCGAGGCGGCCACCGTCCGGACGCGCCACGGCCAGCCCGCAGACCACCGAGCCGTAGCTGTGGCACAGCACCGCCGGGGCCGGGGCGCCGACGGCGGCCAGGCCGGACAGGAAGCGGGCCAGCCGGGGCGCCCCCGCCTCGGCGAGCCGCCCGGTCATGGCGTCCGGGCCGACCCCGACCGGTGTGGTGTACCCGGCCCAGGCGACGACCGCGGTACGGGTCCCGGGCGCCTCGGCGGCCAGCCGGGTCCGCAGCGACGCGGCCATCCCGGCCGGCGTGCCGTACGGGTCCCGCGCGCGGTCGAAGGACCCCAGGTCGATGTCCGAGCCGGGCACGATCACGGCGGTGCGCTCGGCCGCCGCCAAGTCGCCGTACACCTCGGCCACTTGGCCGCGGCCGCGGGGGTCGAAGGCGAGGATGTGCCGGCCGGGGGAGAGGAGCGAGGCGCAGCGGGCGGCCGCCTTCCCGGCCCGCCGGCGGTCCTCGCGGGTGCCGGCCGGATCGGCGGCCCGGGCCCGCTGGCGGTCCCGCTCGGCGGCCAGCGCACGGGAGTTGGCCGCGTACCGCACGGCCGGGGGCACGCCGTCGAGGTTGCCGACGGTGAGCGGATGCCGGGCCACCAGCGCTCGCCGCTGCCCGTCGGTCAGCGCGGCGAAGAAGCGGGCGACCTCGGCGGGGCGGGCGGTCGCCGGGTCCGGCAGCCGGATGCCGAGCGAGTGGTCGGCGCGCCAGGCGGCGGCGCCGGGCGCCGGACCCGTGACGGCGTGCTGTGCGGTGCCGGCCGCCCAGCCGCCGGTGCCGGCGACCACGGTCAGCGCGAGCGCGGCGCCGATGAGCGTGCGCCGGCCGCGCCGGGCGATGGTTCGCAGCCTGGACATGGTGGTGTCTCCCTCTCCCGTTGGTGTGGCGGAGGGAAACGTAGGAAGAGGGCGTATGACGCAGCGTCACACCGCGGAGCCAACTGCCGGGTGCTACCCCGGTAGGGGGGAGGGGGCTCTCTCGTTCTCCAGGAGGAGAGCCCGGCGTCGGGCTGGGGCGCCGGCCGCGGGGCCGGCGCCCGCGGCCGCTACTGCTCCCCGGGCGCGACCAGCCCCGACTCGTACGCGAAGATCACGGCCTGCGCGCGGTCGCGCAGCGCCAACTTGGCCAGCACCCGGCTGACATGGGTCTTCACGGTCTGCTCGGCGACGATCAGCGCCTCGGCGATCTCCTGGTTCGACAGGCCGCGGGCGACCAGCTCCAGGACCTCGGTCTCCCGCGGGGTGAGGCCCTTCAGCCCGAGCGCGGCCCGGTTCTTGCGGGGCGCCGGCCACCGCCGGGCGAAATCGGCTATCAGCCGCCGGGTCACGGACGGGGCGAGCAGCGCCTCCCCGGCCGCCACGACCCGGACCGCGGCGATCAGATCGCCCGGCGGCGCGTCCTTGAGCAGGAACCCGGACGCGCCCGCGCGCAGCGCCTCGTAGACGTAGTCGTCGACGTCGAAGGTGGTCAGCATCAGCACCTTCGGCCGGTGCAGCACACCGGCGGGCGGATCGAGCAGCTGCCGGGCCGCCTCCAGGCCGTCCATCTCCGGCATCCGGACATCCATCAGCACCACATCGGGGTGCGTGCGGCGGCTCAGCTGCACGCCCTGGACCCCGTCCGGCGCATCGCCCACCACATCGATGTCGCTCTGCGCGGCGAGCAGGGCGGCGAAGCCCGCGCGCACCATGGCCTGGTCGTCGACGATGATCACGCGGGTGGTCATACGGAGTCGGAGTCCTTCGGTGAAAGGGGAGTTGCCGGGTCGGGCGGCGGGGAGAGGGGAAGCTGGGCGGCGACCCGGAAGCCGCCGTCGGGGAGCGGTCCGGTGTCGAGCGCGCCGTCCACCAGCCGCACCCGCTCCCGCATGCCGATCAGGCCGTGGCCGGTGCCGGAGGGCTCCAGCGGCGCGGACGGCGCCGGCGGCGGGGAGTTGACGACCAGCACCGTCAGCAGGGAGCCCTCCGCGGCCGTCGTCACCGACACCCGGGTCCGTGCGCCCGGGGCATGCCGTACGACGTTGGCCAGCGCCTCCTGCACGATGCGGTACGCCGACAGATCCACCGCCGGCTCCAGCGGCGCGGAGTCCGCCGGCAGTGACAACTCCACCGGCACACCGGCCCGTACGGTCCCCTCGACCAGCTTCGGCAGCATGCCGATACCGGGCTGCGGGGTCTTCGCCGGGCCGCCGTGCCGCTCCGCCTCCTCGCTGCGCAGCACCCCGAGCAGCCGCCGCATCTCCGCCAGCGACTCCCGGGCGGTCGCCGCGATCGACCCGAACTCCTCCTCGGCCTCCCGGGGCATCCCGCTGATGCGGTACGGGGCGCTGTCGGCCTGGACCGTGATCACCGACATGTGGTGGGCGACGACGTCGTGCAGCTCACGGGCGATGCGGGTGCGCTCCTCCAGCAGCGTCCGGCGGGCCCGCTCGGCCTCGCTGATGGTCTCCTGCTCGATCAACTTCCGCCGGGCGTCGCCGCGTTCCCGCAGCGTGGCGCCCATCATCAGCACCACTCCGGTGAGGACGAACAGCAGCACCCAGGTGCCCGTGCTCCCGTCCGGGGTCCACGGTTCGAAGAGGATGCCCGCCAGGCCGGTCGTCAGCCAGACGGCGATCAGGGTGCGGCCGCGCTCGCGCAGCGACAGCGCCACCATCAGTGCGAGATAGCCGACGATCGCGGTGGGCGGCCAGGGCCAGGAGCGGCCTTCGATGCCGGACGCGTGGATGAGCGCCAGGGCGCCGAAGATGTCCGCCGTGAAGATCACCCACCAGGCCTGCAGCGGCCGGGTCACCGCGAGCAGCAGCGGCGCGACCTGCGCGGTGGCCAGCGCGCCGGACAGTCCGCCGTCCAGGCCGTAGTCGTGGCTGAGGAGGGTGATGGTCGTCGGCAGCAGGGACACCGCGAACGCGAACGCGACCAGGTACGGCAGCCGGCGCAGCCAGGCGCTCCGGACGCTGCCGAAGAGCGGGGTGCCGGGTTCGGTCGGCGTGCCGAGCTCGACGGCGAGGAGGTGCAGTGCCTGCCGTACGGCGCGCAGCACCCGCCGACGGGTCGGTTCGTGCGCGGGGTGGGAAGAGGGTCCGGTCATCGCGACTCCATCCAAGCGGACCGCCGCAGCCGTGACGTCATACCAGGGTCCGGACTTCCACCCCCTACCACGGTATGAGCCCCCGGCCGCCGCCGTGCCCTCACCCGGCCCGCACGGACCCCCGGGGCCGCCGGGGCCCTGGAGTCCCCCGGACCAGGCGGCCTAGAGCTCCGCGAGCAACTCGGCCTTCTTCGTGCTGAATTCGTCGTCGGTCAGCAGGCCCGCCCCGTGCAGCTCGCCGAGGTGCCGTATCCGGTCCGCGATGTCGGCGGGGTCCCGGCGCGCATCCCCGGTCCGGCGCCGCGGTTCGCCCTCCGCCGGGTCCTGCGCCGGGTCGGCGGCGCGTACGGCCTGCAGCACGGCGGCCGCGAACGGCAGCGACTCGTGCACCGGGCCGTACCCCAGCCCGAAGACCACCGCGGCCGGATCCTGGTCCGCCTCGCCCGCCCCCGGCTCGCGCGCGCCGCGCTCCAGCAGCCGCAGATAGCCGTTGAGGATCTCCGGGGACCGCCACTCGACCCCGGCCAGCTCGCCGACCGGGAAGGTCTGGTCCCCGCACTTCCACTTCGCCGAGGACGCGCCCGTCCAAAACCACCGGAAGGCGACCGACCGGCCGTCGAAGGACGCCTTCCCGTCGTACGCCTTGAAGTGCAGCGGAGGCTCCGGCGCGGCCACCAGGTGGCGGTCGGCGGGCTCCTTCGCGTCGGGGCCGAGCACCGCGCGCAGCTCGTCGGCGTAGTACTCGGCCAGCGTCTCGCGCTCGGCCGGGAGCACCAGCCGGTACGGATCGGCGTCCTCCTTGAGCTGTCCGTCCGCCGCCTCCATCAGGGGGTCGGCGCCGGGCCGGGGCACGGCGTGCAGCACCACCGTGCCGCGTCTGCCCCCGCTCACCTCGACGGAGCTCAGCGCCTCGTACGGAATGCGTCGCTCGCCGAGCGCCTGGAACAGCTTCGGCTTGCGGATCCCCCGTTCGAAGCGGATGAGTACGGAGTCCGTGTCGAACTCCCAGACGGCATGAAAACCGGCCAGCACATCACCCATGCGGCTCATCGTATGCGGGCGGTTGCCCGCCCGTCCCCCTTCCGGACACCTCGGGGGCGGCTGCCGGAGCTACGCGCGTCACCCCGGTCACCCGCTGTGTTCCCTGCCTGGTGGACGTCGCCGGTGCCGGGTGCGGTTCCCGCAGGCACGGCCCGTCCCCGGGCGCCGGGCCGTGCCTGCGGCACCGGTCGTACGGCCCGGCGGCCCTCAGGCCAGGTCCGAGCTGCAGTGCGGGTCGTCGGAGGCGCAGGAGACCGTGCTGGTCGCGCCGACGCCGACGAGGGCGAAGTTGCGCAGGCTGCGGGTGCCGGGCGCGAAGTAGCCGGCGTGCCCGACGGCGCCGTCGGCCGACAGGACCCGTGAGCCGAAGGACGGATCGACGGGATCGGCGCCGTGGCCGAGCCCCCCGACCTCCAGGTAGGGCACGTCCGCGATCCAGTCGTCGGCATCCCGCATGGCCCAGACGCGGGCGCGGGTGCCCAGCCCGGCGAGACTGCCGGCCCGCATGCCGGGGCTGCCGGCCACGGCGATGTCCTCGACGTTGGACGGCAGGGTGCGGGCCGCGAGCCCGCACACCACGGACCCGTAGCTGTGGCAGAACAGCGAGACGGTGTCGGAGGAGGGCAGCGCGTCCACCAGGGCGCGCAGCCGGACCGCGCCGTCCGCGGCCAGCTTCCCGGTGGCGGCCTCGACGCCCATCCCGGCCGGGGAGGTGTAGTCGGCCCAGGCGATCACGGCGGTACGGGTGCCGGGACGGGCCTCGCGCTCGGCGCTGTAGAGGGACCGCGCCATGCCGACGGGGGCGCTGGTGGCCCGCGCGGTGCGCTCGAAGGTCGACAGGTTGGTGTCCACACCGGGCACCACGACCGAGACCCGCTGGGCCGCCGGGAGGTTGCCGAAGACCTCGGCGGCCCGGCCGTCACCGGCCGGGTCGAAGGCGAGGATCTGCCGGGCGGGACTCATCATCGAGGCGAAGCGGTGCATCAGCCGGCCCGCCTCCTGGCGGCCGACGGGGGTGAGCCGGCGGTCGCCCATCCGCTGCTTCTCGACGGCGCGGGCGTCGTCGAGCGCCATCCGGTTGGCGCGGTAGCGCAGCCGCACGGGGGCGCCGTTCATATTGCCCACGACCAGCGGATAGCGGCGGGCGAGCCGCTGTTTGTCGCCGCCGGTGAGCTTGCCGAAGAAGGCCCGGAGCGTGGCCGGCGGACCCTTGGGGTCGGGCAGCGGGCGGCCGTGGAAGGTGGCGTGCTGCCAGGCGGTCCTGGCGGTGGCCAGCGGGTTGGCGTCTTCCTTGGTACCTCTGACGGCGGTCCAGCCGGTCAGCGCAAGCATCACGAACACCACCGCCAGGGCGAGCGCGGCGCGCCAGACGGAGGACTGCAGAAAGCCGGAGGAGGGGGCGAGGCCCGGGAAAGAAGTCACCGCGGGCCACCCTAGGAGACGCGGCAGCATGCTCGCTGTGACCGTGAGTGAGATCACGTTTCACGGTGGGTATTTCGACCAAACCGGACACGTGTCGTCCGTTTTCGGTGCTCAGTCGTGCATACGCGAACTCATGAGGGGGCCGGAGCCCTCGCGCAAAGATGGATGGCCGTTACAGGGAGTAGGGGGTGGCGGAGGTCGCCGCGGGCCGCTCCCGGCCCGTCCGCCAGTCGTCGTCCATCGCCGGCCCGATGTGGTCCAGATAGGACCGGGTCAGCTCCCGGATGGAGGCCACGGTGCAGTCCTGTCCCTCGCCCCACACCTTGCCGGCCACCCGCATCACCCCGCTGAACGCGGCGACCAGCACCCGCGGCCGCGGATCGGTGTCGACGTCCAGTCCCTCGCGCCGGGCGATCAGCCGCGCGATCTCCTCCTCCAGCTCGGAGGAGCGCCGCAGATGCGCGGCGACCAGCGCGGGCGTCGACTCGATCATCCGGTACGAGCGCATGTGCAGCTCCACCGGGATCACCGACTCGATGGCGCTGCCGATGTCGTCCCAGGCCACCATCACGGCGCTGCGCAGGGCGGTCAGCGGCGCCTCCGTCGCGGGCCGCGCGAGCAGCTCGTCGAGGAAGCGGGCCTCGACCATCGTCTGGACGGCGAAGGCGACGTCCTCCTTGTTGGCGAAGTAGCGGAAGTACGTCCGCTGGGAGACGTCCACCGCCTCCGCGATCTCGTCGATCGTCGTCGCCTCGTACCCCTGCTCGGTGAAGAGTTCGAGCGCCGCGCGGATCAGGGCGTCGCGGGTGCGCTGCTTCTTGCGTTCGCGCAGGCCCGTGGGTGCCGCATGCGGCATCGGGGTCGCCATCCTGAGCCGCCTTTCCCTGGTGTTCTCGCTGCTCAGGTTACCTGTGAGCGAGATGACAGTTACCGACTCATGAAATGCTTTGTCAACTGTCAGTGGCTGACATTAGCCTCGTCGTATGAGTTCCCAGACCCCGGTTGCCGTCGCAGCGCCGGACCTTCCCGCACCACAGGCCCCCAAGGGGCTGCGCGGCCATCCGTGGCTGACTCTCTTCTCCGTCGCCATCGGCGTGATGATGGTCGCCCTGGACGGCACGATCGTCGCCATCGCCAACCCGGCCATCAAGGAAGACCTCGGCGCCTCGCTCGCCGACGTGCAGTGGATCACCAACGGCTACATGCTCGCGCTGGCCGTCTCGCTGATCACCGCCGGCAAGCTCGGTGACCGCTTCGGCCACCGCCAGACCTTCCTCATCGGCATCCTCGGCTTCGCCGCCGCCTCCGGCGCCATCGGCTTCTCCCACGAGGTCGCGCTGGTCATCACCTTCCGCGTGCTGCAGGGTCTGTTCGGCGCGCTGCTGATGCCGGCCGCGCTGGGCCTGCTGCGCGCCACCTTCCCGGCCGAGAAGCTCAACATGGCGATCGGCATCTGGGGCATGGTCATCGGCGCCTCCACCGCCGGCGGCCCGATAGTCGGCGGACTGCTGGTGGAGCACGTCAACTGGCAGTCCGTGTTCTTCATCAACGTCCCGGTCGGCGTGCTGGCCCTGGTCCTCGGCCTGGTGATCCTCAAGGACCACCGTGCGGTGAACGCCCCGCGCTCGTTCGACATCCCGGGCATCGTGCTGCTCTCCAGCGCGATGTTCTGCCTGATCTGGCCGCTGATCAAGGCGTCGGCCTGGGGCTGGGGCGATCAGAAGACCCTGGGCTTCCTGATCGGCGCCGTGGTCCTCTTCGCGCTGTTCGCCGTCCTGGAGACCAAGGTCCGCGAACCGCTCATCCCGCTGCGGATGTTCCGCTCCCTGCCGCTGACCGCCGGCACGGTCCTGATGGTGCTGATGGCCTTCGCCTTCATGGGCGGCCTGTTCTTCGTGACGTTCTACCTCCAGAACGTCCATGGCATGACCCCCGTCGACAGCGGTCTGCACCTCCTTCCGCTCACGGGCATGATGATCGTCGGCTCGCCGCTCGCCGGGGCCCTGATCACCAAGTTCGGCCCGCGCATCCCGCTGGTCGGCGGCATGGTCCTCACCGCCGTCGCCATGTACGGCATGTCCGGGCTCGACACGGACAGCACCACCGGCCCGATGTCCCTGTGGTTCGCGCTGCTCGGCCTGGGCCTCGCGCCCGTCATGGTCGGCGCCACCGAGGTCATCGTCGGCAACGCCCCGCTGGAGCTCTCCGGCGTCGCCGGCGGCCTCCAGCAGGCCGCGATGCAGGTCGGCGGCAGCCTCGGCACGGCCGTGCTCGGCGCGGTGATGGCCTCCCGCGTCGACAACGAGCTCCCGGGCAACTGGAAGTCGGCCGGCCTCCCGCCGGTCCCGCCCGGGCAGGCGTCCCAGCTGTCCGACGCGGTCTCGGCCGGTATCGCCCCGGTCCCGAAGGGCACCCCGCCGGCGTTCGCCCAGAAGATCGTTTCCGTCGCGCACGACACCTTCGTGTCCGGCATGGGCCTGGCCTTCACCGTCGCCTGCGGCGTGGCGGTCGTCGCCGCCGTCGTCGCCGTCTTCACCAAGCGTGGCGCGAACGCCGAGGCGGGCGCGGGCGTCGGCCACATCTGATCCCGGTCCCTGGCCCCCCGGTCACCGGCTCGGGACCCAGGCTCCCGGCGCGCGGCAGGCGCGAGGCTCATCCTCGCCCTGCCGCGCGCCGTTGCGTGGTGCCCATGTGCCGCCCGCGTGCTGTCGTCAACGGCGGGCGTCAACCGGCCGGCCCGGCCCGCGCCCGGCCCCTCCCGCCGTACGGCCGACGGGAGTTGGCCCCTGCCGGAGGGCCGAATCCCTCATCCGGATGAGCCGACCGGGGAACCGAACCGGGCACCGGCCTCCTCCGGGGCGTCAGCTGCCTCCCCGCCCCCGGCAGGCCATGGGGCGAACGGTTTCCGCACCACGCCCCGCCGGCGCCTCCCCCGTCAACGCCGTGCACCGGCGCCCCGCTCCGGGCCTCTCCGTCCGTCCACATACCTGATCCGGGTGGCCGTGCCGCCACGGCCTTGGCAACCGCGCCGCGCCCTCGCGAAGCTCGACCCGCAGCACCCACCGCGGGCGACCCGCCCACGGCGGGACGCCATCGTCGTACTCCACGGGGGAGAGATTCCTATGCGCCTGCGCCCGCACACGTCCCGTACCACCGCGCTCCTCACCGGCCTCGCCGCGCTCACCGCGGCCCTCGCCGTCCCGCCCGCCCTCGGCGGCCCGGCCGCGCACGCGGCCCCCGGCGGCCGGGCCGGTGCGGCCCCGGGCCCCTGCGCGGCGGGAGCGCTGTGCCTCTGGCCGAAGGCGGACTTCGGCGGCACCCGCCGGACCTACGAGCTGTCGGACACCGACATCGAGAGCTGTACCCCGCTGCCCAAGGGGACCACCGCCGCCGCACTCGCCAACCGGACCGGCCGGCCGGTCACCACCTACCAGAGCGGGGAGTGCGCCGAGACCGCCGAGTTCGACACCTATCCGGGCGGCGGCAGCTGGGTGCCCCGATCCCCGTACCGGGTAAGGGCGTTCAAGGTGTGGGAACGCTGACCCGGCCACGCCCCCGCACCCGCCCTGCGCACCGGTACCCCGCGCCCGCACCACAGCGCCCCCCGGCCGGCGGAGAACGCTGGTCGGGGGGCGCGGCGGAAGCGGTGCGGCCGTCGGCCGCGAAGAGGTCAGGCGTCGCCGCCGGCCTCCCCGGCCTCGGCGGCCGTGACGTCCAGGAGCTGGTAGCGGTCGATCGCCTGCTTCAGCAGCGACCGGTCGACCTTGCCCTCCTTGGCGAGCTCGGTGAGCACGCCAAGGACGATGGACTGCGCGTCGATGTGGAAGAAGCGACGGGCCGCGCCACGGGTGTCCGCGAAGCCGAAGCCGTCGGCACCCAGCGACTGGTACGTGCCGGGAACCCAGCGCGCGATCTGGTCGGGAACCGCCCGCATCCAGTCCGAGACGGCGACCGTCGGACCCTCGGCACCCTGGAGCTTCTGCGTCACGTACGGGACGCGCTGCTCCTCCTCCGGG
>Ga0207426_1002271_pt1 | contig 12685 bp, 13 predicted proteins | sample AraplaMF_Cvi_mMS_FD_184265 | JGI IMG/M metagenome (GOLD analysis project Ga0207426, IMG submission 184265) | Arabidopsis root microbial communities from the University of North Carolina, USA - plate scrape MF_Cvi_mMS (SPAdes) (version 2) | ecosystem: Host-associated > Plants > Roots > Endosphere...
GACGCCTTTGTCCCAAATTGCTGAGGCGCGGTACTGGAATCCCCAAGCGGCAAGAACTTGCCCGCATTCCATCAGCATCGGTGAAGTCGCCCAAATGAAGCAAATCGCGTCGTCGGCTATGATATCGGCTATCGGCAGCGCGCAGATCTCGTCCAGCCCCATCGTCGGATAATGCCGCTCCGGGCGGCGGTTCTCGCTGCCGATTGGCGGGTACTCATAGCGCCACGGCGGATCGGCAAGCAAGACGCTGTATCGCTGGTTGCTTTGCAGGGCGCGATTGCCTTGACTGATAGCCTCCAGCTTCGCCAGCCGTTCAGCCTTCTGTAGCTCGATCCGCGCGTCATTGCGGTCCATGTCAGCGTTGATGGTGCCGTCCGCAAGCATAGCTGTGAACTGATCGGCTGGGAGCCTCGTCAGATTGTAGAGCGTCATACTATCGGCGGGGAGCCGTCCCACATGTGGGACGAGGCGCGGATCCGCAGCGATTGTCATTAGCCGGTGGGCCTGCGAACGCCCGAACGGCAGCATGCCTTGCCCCTCCCATTTGTCGCGCCCGACGAGGCGGGACCATTTGCCCGGTTCGTCCTTGAAGCGATCCCGGATCTCGATCAGCCGCCGCCCGGTTTCAAAGATCGACTGGATGCCCTTGTGCCATGGCTCGGCAATGTAGGCGGCGGCGGACTCCACGTCCGTCGCGATCAGGTCGTTCATGCTTTCCTCCTCCTTTTCGGAAATACTGGCCTGCCTGGAGCCTTGTGCTTCTGGCACCGCCTGTTTGGTTTAAATTCGCCGCCGATGACGGTGGCCACGATGAAGGGCCGGAAACAGACCGGGCAGCGGCTTTCGAAGATGGCCCATGTCCGCTCGCGGCCCTCGTCGGCGTCGACGGTCACGAAGGCCTCGCACCGATACTTCTGGCTGTCGTACCAGAGCGAACCGCCGGGCGAGATTTCGAAGGTTCGGAGGCGCGTCATTTCGCGGCCTCCAATCTTCGATAAAATGGGGGGCGCTTAAAAGCCCCCTTTATATCGAAGATATAAGGCGAGTGTGGAGGGAGGCGGCCAAGGTATTGAAATAACAGCGCGATCCGGTTTGTATGGAGAAGCAGAAAAAGAAGCGTGGAGGGAGGGATCAGAAATTGCATTTTACTACCTCCAATCGGTAAGTTTTGTCGGATGGGGGGCCATAGGAAACGGTGCGGATTTGCCCGTTCTTGTGGAGAAAATGCATTGCCCCCTCCAGTACCCTGTAGGCGCATCCCTCGCGGTCAGGATGGGCGAAAAAAACCTTCGGCGCGTAGTTCTGCGCCTTCGTATTCAGGGACACCGAGATGCCATTTTCGTTGTGCCATTTCAGGAGGCCGAGGAAGACGCGACGCGCCTTTCCCTCCCTTCCGATATCCTCGCCTGCGCGAGGCGGCTGGTCGGTGCATCGATAGACGCCCGCCGCCCACTGGAGGTTGGCGCGCAGACCCATCTTCGACCTGTTGGCCTTCGGCACCTTTAATTGCCTCCGGCCATCGTCGCTATCGCCATCCTCGTCCGCATCCTTCGGCTTGCACATCAGGGCAGTATTCCGGGCGGTATTGTTCCAACCGGTCGAGCCGCTGCGGCCATCCTTTTCGCCGCTGACGCTTGGATGCGTCAGCAGGATGACGGTCGTTTCGTGCTCGGCTGAAATGGCTCGGAATGTGTTGCCCACGGCGGTCGCGTGGCCGCGATCGATCTCGTCCACATGGGCGATCTGCGCGCGATTATCGAGGATGATAAGCACCGGCCTGAGCGAGGCCACGGTCGCCTTGAAAGTATGGAAAAGCGCCGTCTTGACGACCGGCTTGCCGCGCCCGGCGGAGGAAAGCAAAGCCTTGTCATCGCGGGCGCTGATGTCATGCAGAACAAGGTTGCCGAGATCATCCATCCCGATACCCTGATCGACGCAGACATCCAGCAATGCCAGATGCAAGGTGTTGGCGGTTTCCTCGCCGCTTACGAACATCACGGGACCGCGAACATTGACCGGGCGGTCCAGCCATAAGGCCGGGCCGGGATACTTATGGGGCGATAGAGCGACGGCGGCGGCTAATTGGAGGCAAATGGTGGTCTTTCCAGCTGCGCCGATACCGCTCAAATAGTTCAAGTCGCCTTTCAAAAAGAGCTGAAAGCCGTCTACAAATTCAACCGGCGTCGGCTTTACCGTCGCCAGTTGCGAGGCGCGCACCATGGGCAGGAAATGGGTATGCCCTGTACTATCCATCGGCGGGCCACCATGCGTTTTCCCGCGCGATAAGGCGGACAGCGGCGAGGCAATCCTCGCGTGTCAGAGTCGCGAGGCCGATGGCTTGGAGGTACTCGAGAAGGCCGGAAAGGTCCTCGTCCTTCATCCGCCGCATTTCGAAATCGAGCGCCTCCCAAAAGGCGAACGGCAGCGGGCCTTTCAAAACAACAGCCCTCTGGCCTTTGTCCAGGGCGACCAGGCCGGACAGCGCCGGGCTTTCCCGGAGGGCAGCGGCGGCATTGTGGACGTTCGATATGGGGTGGTTGCTGGCGTCCAGCTGCCAGTGGTAGGCGCGCCAATCGTCGGGGTCGGCGGGGACCGGCCTGACGGTTCGCGGCGGCGGCCTCTTGAAGCGGCGCTGATAACGGAGGCGAACCTCGGCATTGTAGGCGTAAAGGCGCTGCCATTGCCGCTGGATATCCGCGGTGAGCGGATCGGGCGGCTCTATGTGGGCCTCGATGTCTTCATGGATGCTTTGGAGAAGGCGGCGTCGGGATAGCGTTTCGCGGTTGAAGGCCCGGCGATCGGCGTCAATCCGAGCAAGCAGCGCCTTGACGCGTTCATTTTGCTCGGCGTGACGGTCGCTCATGGGCGGCCTCCCTGACAGGGCGAGCGGCCATCCACACGGCTCGGCTGATGTTTCCAAAAAGGCAATATTTTGAGATTCGGCGGGATGTAGCGGCCCCGGTAATGGGGCGGTCTTGGCGAGGTATGGAGCGCCCCGCCGCGCATTTCAGCCTATGTCCTTCATCGCGGTTTTGCCCTCACAAGGCAATCCGGCGGGCTATGGCGGCGCGGGAGAAGGTGCTATTGTCAGCGGAGCACCAATGATTTTCCTTCCCCGCGCCCGGTAGATGTCAGCCTGCCGGGCGTTTCATTTCAAGCTTATTGCCGAACAAGTGCGGCCCGGCGACGGACCCACTCCTGAATCCAGCTTACAGGCCAGTGGGCGGAGGCTCGCTGGTCGCTGCCACTTTTAATCGGCTTGGGAAAATCCGCGCGCTCCTGAAGGGATTTCAGGTGCGGGCGAGACTTGACGAGTCGGCGGGTTTCGAGATCCCGGAAGGACCAGAAACCAAGATCGAGATCAATCGCCGTATCCTCGATGGGAGGAAGATCTTGCGGCTTGCTGGCGGCAGACATGGGAATACGCTCCCTATTGGAACTTATCCCAACAAGAGAGCGCATGTCCTTATATTATGGCAAATGCATTAATTGCTGGATGTCAGCGCCAAGGCCAGCAATTAGTTGATAGATGGCTACTGGTCGTTGATTGCCACAACAGGTTTGCTACCGACGATCTTCTGAAGCTTGATAGCCCACTCGGCCAGCGCCGCGCCTTTCATCTCCTCCAGTTGCGCCCGGAGGTAGATCGCGCCGACGCCCGGCATGGCATGGTTCAGCACGCTTTCGATTGCATGCGGCGGGACGCCAAGCTCCTGCATTTCGCTGGCGCCGCTTCGACGCAGATCGTGAATCCGCCAATCGCTGACACCGGATAGAATATCGAGCCGCGCCTTGAGCTTGCTGATCCCTTGGAGCTTTCCTTTCGAGCGGCCCGGAAACACCAGATCGCCAGCCGCGCCCTCCCCTACGATGTCCATGGCCATCTGCGGTAGCGGGACAATATGCAGCCGGTCGCTCTTGTTTTGGGACATCTTCCAGCGCCGGTCGATGAGGTCCCCGAACTTCAGTGAAAGGCCCTCGTCCTTGCGTTGCGCGGTCAGCATTAGGAATCGGATAAGACGGCCAAAACTGGTCGAGCCGATGCCGCCCTCCTTTTCAAGCTTGAATGTCGCATGCCAGATCAACTTTAACTCGTCGTGGGTAAGAGTCCGGTCGCGCTTGGCTGGCGCTACTAGCCGAAGCACCTCGCGGCTGAAATCGTGGTCAATGTGATCCTCGGCGCTCGCCCACCGCAGGATTGGGCCGACATTGCGGAGAAACAGAGAGCTTTGATGGACCGCGCCGCGCTTGGCGATCTTGTCGCGGGCAGCGCGGAGGTCGGCCTTGGAGAATTGCTTCGCGGGAAGCGAAAGGTAGGCTTTCAGGCCATTGCGAACGGTTCGCAAGCCGTCATCCAGCCGTTTGATCCTCCCGCCTTGCTTGCGCTTCATGGTCTCGTAGAGGTCGATCAGGTCGCCGACACTCTTGCTGTTTTTGGGATGAACTGGCGCGACCCTCTCTTCTGCCGGGACGCCAGACTCGATGCGGCCAAGAAGTTCCCTCGCCTTGTCGCGGGCGGCGGCTATTCCCATGCTGTCCGAGTCCTTTGGCGCGTTGGGGACATGGTAGCCGACCACCGGCTTGTATTGTTTTCCGCCTTGGCGATAGCGGACGACCCATGAGCGTCGGCGTGCACCCACTGTAAGCTGGAGGCCGGTCACGATGTGATCCGGGTACTCTCCAGGCGGCAAGGTGCTGATATTGAGGCTGTTCAGTTTTACCCGTTCCATGGCGGTGTACCCTTGAGTTTTACGGCGCAATTACGGCGCACCCGTGTGTTAACATACGCTAACATACGTATGTTTCAATAAATAAAGATATGTATAATATCAAATAGTTATGTAGATTTAAGTGCTTGGAAAAATTGGCAGGCCTAAAGACTTTTAATCAGTAGGTCTCGGGTTCGAACCCCGACGCTCTCACCATGAAATCAAAGACTTAGTATAGTTTGGGACGGCGACTGCCTTGCGTCCTCGCACCACGTTCGTGTCTAATAGCTGCACGGGCGGCCGTTACTAGGTCTGAACCCATCTGCACAGGCTGGATTTACAGAGCGATCGCGTAGATAGGCCGATGACGACCCGATTGATGAGGTCTGATCAGGGTTTGTGGTGCAGGCTGAGGTGATTGTGGAAAGGCCGATCAGCGCCACGGCCGCCAGAAATGTGAGAAATATGTGCGTCCGCGCTCCTCCGGGAGGGCCATTGCTCACCGCCGCGCGCGCAATCTAGCGTGTCATCGCAAGCCCGGGCGAGAATTACGGCGCCCTTTGCCGGGCACAGTTCACGAATCCGCTACCGCCGGCGAGTTCCAGATCCTCTGGGGCATCGCTATGCGGCGTGAGGCACGATGAAGCGAAACTCACCTGATTTTATCCGACAGGTCGCAGATTTTCGTCCTGTAGGTAGTGGGTTGAACTCCACTCCGTGATGTCATCACTCTACTGGCGTGCTGGAAACGCTATTCACTACCCCGGTGCCGCGATGCCTGGATGTGCGGAGATCTTTCCTGCGGGCAAATGCTGCTGCCTTGCCCGCAGATCCGGTGTCCTCGTCCTCGCCCCATTAGCAATGTGACGCCTATCAATGCGACGTCGCCTTCCTGCTGGCCAACAACAGAATGTAGTCATCCGCTGCATCCGCTATTGCCATCGCCACTTCCGCCGGCGCCCACCCCTTTAGTTGCGCATCGCGGATGATCTGATGGAGCGCGGGTTCAACATCGGCGCGGCAATCGAGCAGGCGTTGATCATGAGTAGTGTCATTACGAACCGATTGAAGATTAATCATAGCTAGAACCCCTCTCATGTGAGGAAGCTACCATGACATAGATTGCAGGTTGAGCAAGCAAATGCTTAAGGAAACGCGCGATTTCGTTGAGAATGAGCTTTTTCGATGACACAAGGGGGGTCGGCAAAGCGATTCACGGTATAATCAGCCATCTGAAACCATCACGGAAGTGTGATGGATTTTGCGGGCGCCATCCGACGAGAGAGCTCCGGACTCGTCTTCCGGAACAAAACTGATCGCATATTGGTATTATTCCTACGCGACTGATATACCGGAAAGTACGACGATTGGTATGCATTTCCGACGTTGTCGTCAAAACGTGATGACCCCGTGATATGGTGTTTTGTTCGCGACTTGCCAGCTGATGAATTTGTGCCTGCCTGGCGGAACCATTCAGCATCTCTCAAGGCGCACTCGACACCACGTCGAGTGTTTTGCAAAAGGACGTCCAGTGGTTGTGGCTGCGTTAAGGGGGGCCGTCGAAGATTGTTCGGAAAGTGTGTTTGAAGGGATGTGAGGTCGATCGCACGGACTTTGCCGCCGTTGTCCTCGTTTTAGGGCGAACACATTTGCGTTGCGCAACCAAACGGATCGCCTATCTTTTCTCTCGGGGGAATTGAGTCTGACTGCCGGCATTGGACATTTGCGCAGCCTTTGCGTTTGACCTGCCTTACGCTGCCAAAAGCATACCTCTTCTGCCATGCACTGCCCCGGCCGTTACAGAGGCCTCAATTTCCGCCTCGAGCGTTGACTTCGTAGTTTCTCTGGAAGGAAAATCATATGGAAGACGCAGGCGTAGGTTGGGTAGCAGCTATCATTATCGGCGGCATTGCCGGGTGGCTGGCGGAAAAGTTCATGAACAGCAACATGGGCCTGTTGATGAACATCATTCTTGGCATTGTGGGCGCGATCGTTGCGAACGCCATCCTCTCTGGGCTGGGCATCGCGCTTGCCGGCTGGCTCGGGTATTTGATTGCTGGCTTCGTCGGCGCGTGCCTGCTCATTGCCGTTGGGCGAGTCATTCGTCGCTAGTTAAAAACCAAAAGCCGGGCGCCAACACGCCCGGCCCTTGCCTGGTCAAACGCCGTTCGATCTATCGACGGCTCATCAATCCGAAAAGGTAAGCGACGCCGGCTGTCACGGCGAGCGCGAAGATAGGTTCCTCCCTTACCTTGTCGCGCAGCCGCTCCGTCATGACCGATGCCTCGTCGGCGACGGCGGTCTTGGCGCCGTGTCCAAGCGCCACAACGCTTTCGGACAGGCGTGCAAGGTCTTCGCGCAATGCGGCGACCTGTGCGGAAAGATCGTCTGCCGCGATCTCCGCCTTCACACGCGCGGTTGCGGACTGGGCGGAGGCGGTTTTCATATCGGCCATGGTCTGCTCCTCTTTTTCCGGATGCTCTTCAACGAATTAGTGCTGGGAAAGGTTCCGATGTCCGGTCTCTTTTGCGGCGCCAGGCGCTCCAGTATGACTGCACATATAGCGCAGATGTTTTCGTGCGATAACCCTTCATTTCCTGCTGGCTTTGTTCTAAGGAACGTCAAAAGCTTTGCCCGCGAACGGGCGAATATAATGCGAGGTTTGCGTTTCGATGTTCGATCTTCTGCGAAGAGCTGCTCACACCTGGGTTGCCAAGCTCCTCATGCTGCTACTTGTCGCCTCTTTTGGTATTTGGGGCGTGTCGCGCTCACTGATATCGGGCGGCACGAGCACGACGGTTGTCAGCGTCGGAGACCAGCACGTCGACGTCAACGAGTTTCGCCTGGCCTACCAGCGGCAGGTCGCAAATCTCAGCCAGCAGTTCGGCATGCGCCTGACACCCGAGCAGGCCCGGGCCTTCGGTGTGGAGCAGCAGGTTCTGGCACAGTTGGTCGCCGGCGCATCGCTCGATCAGTTGGCGGAAGACATGAACCTTGGCCTGTCGCAGGATCGGCTTGCGCAGCTGATCGGCGACGATCCAGCCTTCAAGGCGGTGAATGGCCAGTTCGACCGTACCCTCTTTACGTCGCGCCTGCGCAATGCCGGCATCCGCGAAGATGATTACATCAAGGAGCGCAGCAAGGTCGCCGTTCGGAGCCAGATCGTCGATGCAGTATCGAACGGCTTCACGGCGCCGAAAACGCTCGTCGATGCGCTCAAGCTTTACCGCCAGGAAAGTCGCGGTATCGATTACCTGCTGCTGACCAACGCCAATATCGAGCCGATCAAGGCGCCTGCCGAGGATGTCCTCGCCAAGTGGTTCGAAGGCGCCAAGACGCGCTTCCGCGCGCCGGAATACCGCAAGATCGCGTTCCTGAAGCTGCAACCGGAAGACATCGCCGATGCCGCCTCCGTTACGGACGACCAGATCCGCGAGGATTTCGAAAAGCGAAAGGAGAGCTTCCGCACGCCAGAGGCCCGTACGATCGAGCAGTTGACCTTCCAGAACAAGGATCTTGCCAACGCCGCGCTGGCCGCGCTGAAGACCGGCACGACGTTCGATCAACTGGTGACCGATCAGGGCAAGACGGCAGCGGACGTGTTCCTGGGCGAGTTCTCCAAGGACAAGGTGCCGGATCAGGCGATCGCGGATGCGGCCTTCGCCGTCTCGAAGGATGGCGGAACGACGCCCGTTGTCGATGGCACCTTCGGCCCGGTCATCGTCCGTGTCAGCAACATCAAGCCCGAGAGCGTCAAGACCCTTGACGAGGTCAAGGAAGAGATCCGCAAGCAATTGGCCGTTTCCAACGCCTCGCAGGAACTCATCAACGTTCACGATCAGATCGAGGATCTGCGCGGGTCGGGCTCGACGCTGGAACAGATTGCAGAGCAGCTCAAGCTCAAGGCGATCGTGATCGACGCCGTCGATGCGACCGGTCTCGATAGGGACGGCAACGAGGTCAAGGATATTCCGGCCAAGCAGCAGGTTCTTGGGGCTGCCTTCAAGACTGAGGCTGGGGCAGACGCTCCTTCCCTCTCGATCGGCACCGACGGCTATCTTTGGTTCGACGTCCGCGACATCACGCCGGAGCGTGATCGGCCGCTCAGCGAAGTGAAGGATAAGGCAATCGCCGACTGGACCGCCGAACAGCAGAAGCTCGAACTCGCCAAAAAAGCCGAAGAGCTGAAGCAGCAGGCGCAGAAGGGAACGTCGCTGGCCGATATCGCTGCACCGCTCGGCATTACGGTCGAAAGCAAGAGTGGTATCACCCGCGGCACCGACGACGCCGTTCTCGGCAGGGCCGGTGTCATTGCCGCGTTCTCCGGCCCGATCGACACCATTGCCAGCGCCGTTGGTGGCGACCCGACGACGCAGATTCTGCTCAAGGTCACTGAAGTCAACACGGAACCGACGGGTGACGTTCTCAACAACCAGGACCAACAGATCACGTCAACTGCAAACGCTGCCGGCGACGACATTCTCGATCAGATGGTCAACTTGCTGCAGACGCAGTACGGCGCATCGGTCAATCAACCTCTCGCCGTACAGGCGGCAGTCCGCTAAGGGGAACATTAAGCGCATGACCGATCTGAAGCCGCTTTTGGCGAAGGCTGCAAGCCGCGAGCCTCTGACACGTGAGGAGGCCCGCGAGGCCTTCGACATACTGATGTCCGGTCAGGCAACCCCTTCGCAGATCGGGGGCTTCCTGATGGCATTGCGCGTCCGCGGTGAGACGGTCGACGAGATTGTCGGCGCTGTGACGACGATGCGCTCCAAGATGCTGACCGTCGATGCCCCGGCCGATGCAATCGACATCGTCGGGACCGGCGGTGACGCAAGCGGGACCTACAATATCTCGACGCTGGCTGCCCTTATCGTGGCCGGTGCGGGTGTCCCTGTTGCAAAGCATGGCAATCGGGCACTGAGCTCGAAATCGGGCGCCGCCGACAGCCTCGCTGCCCTCGGCGTCAAGCTGGATGTAACGCCCGAGGTGATCTCGCGCTGCATTCGCGAAGCTGGCGTGGGCTTCATGTTTGCCCAGCAGCATCACTCTGCGATGCGTCACGTTGGACCCACGCGTGTCGAACTTGGCACGCGCACCATCTTCAATCTGCTTGGCCCTCTCTCCAATCCGGCCGGTGTCCGCCGCCAGTTGCTTGGCGTTTACGCGCCGCAGTGGGTCGTTCCGATTGCCGAGGTCATGCGCGATCTCGGCTCGGAAAGCGTGTGGGTTGTCCACGGCAACGGCCTCGACGAAATCACCACGACGGGACAGACGAGCGTCGCGGCACTCGAGGGCGGCAAGATCCGCACCTTCGAACTGTCGCCCGCGGATTTCGGCGTAGAACCTTGCCGGCTGGAAGCCATCAAGGGTGGCGACGGCGTGGTGAATGCGGCGGCGCTGCGCGACGTCCTGAGCGGCGCAAAGAACGCGTACCGCGATATCGCGCTCGCCAACGCAGCGGCCTCGCTGGTGATCTCCGGCAAGGCTGAGATGCTGAAGGATGGCATGCGGCTTGCTGCGCAATCGCTGGATAGCGGTGCGACGGCGGCAGCCCTCGATAAACTCGTCGCCGTGTCGAACGACATCGACTAGGATAGAGCCATGACCGACATCCTGAAGAAAATCGAACTATACAAGCGGGAAGAGATCGCCGCCGCAAAGACGAAAGTGTCGCTGGCCGACCTGAAGGCGATGCAGGTGGATCAATCGGCGCCGCGCGGCTTCCACCGCTCGCTCGTTGCAAAACGTGAGGCCGGCCAGTACGGCCTGATCGCCGAGATCAAGAAGGCCAGTCCTTCCAAAGGACTGATCAGACCCGACTTCGACCCGCCGTCGCTGGCCAAGGCCTATGAACTCGGAGGCGCGGCATGTCTTTCGGTGTTGACGGACACGCCAAGTTTCCAGGGCGCGCCGGAATTTCTGATGGCGGCACGTGCCGCCTGTTCGCTGCCGGCGCTGCGCAAGGACTTCATGTTCGAGACCTATCAGGTGCAAGAAGCCCGCGCCTGGGGTGCCGATTGCATTCTCCTGATCATGGCGTCGCTTTCCGATGACGATGCAAACCGTCTCGAGGACGAGGCCTTCGGCCTCGGCATGGATGTACTGGTGGAAGTTCACGATGCCGAGGAAATGGAGCGTGCGCTGAAGCTCTCCTCCCCGCTCGTTGGCATCAACAATCGCAATCTGCGGACATTCGAAGTCAGCCTCGAAGTCAGCGAAAAGCTGGCGCCGATGGTTCCAGAGGATCGTCTGTTGGTTGGCGAAAGCGGCATATTCACGAACGCGGATTGCAAGCGCCTACAGGCGGTAGGCATCAACACGTTCCTGGTTGGCGAGAGCCTGATGCGCAAAGAAGATGTTACGGCGGCGACGCGCGCGCTCCTATTCGCCGAAGCCGCTCAGGCGGCCGAGTGATATGAGCGGCCAATCCGGTCTCACCCACATTGATGCCTCCGGCGAGGCGCATATGGTCGATGTCGGCGATAAGGCCGAAACCACAAGGATCGCGACCGCCGAGGGGCACGTGCGGATGGCGACGGCAACGCTCGATCTCATTCGCGCGGGCAACGCGAAAAAGGGCGACGTGATCGGCGCGGCGCGCCTTGCCGGCATCATGGCGGCCAAGCAGACGAGCAACCTCATCCCGCTCTGCCACCCCCTGATGTTGACGAAAGTCTCGGTCGACATCACGGAGGATGCCGATCTCCCTGGCTTGCGCGTCACCGCAACGGCAAAGCTGACGGGCAAGACGGGCGTCGAAATGGAAGCCCTGACAGCCGTTTCCGTCGCCTGCCTGACGATCTACGACATGGCCAAGGCCGCCGATAAGGCCATGGAAATCGGAGGCATCCGGCTACTCGAAAAATCTGGCGGCAAGTCTGGAGACTTTCGTCATCCGGAGTACGGCAAATGAGCTTGCTGCCGGTTGCTGAGGCGCAGGATCGCCTGCTGTCGCGTGCTGAGCCAATCGAGACCCTTGAAACAGTCCCCTTGCCGGAGGCCGACGGTCGTGTGCTCGCGACCGATGTTGCAGCCCGGTTGACCCAGCCGCCTTTCGACGCGTCAGCGATGGATGGGTACGCCTTGCGCGGTGACGACGCCCCTCAGCCCGGCAGTCAGTTGAAGCTCATAGGGATGTCGTCCGCCGGGCACGGGTTTGAGGGCGTTGTCGGCAAGGGCGAGACCGTCCGTATATTCACCGGCGCCCCGGTTCCGTCCGGTGCGGATAGCGTCTTGCTGCAGGAGGATGCGGAAAAAATCGAGGGTGGCATCCGCACGACCTTTGCAGTTCGTCCCGGCCAGCACGTCCGGCCTCGCGGCCAGGACTTTCTCGAAGGCGAAGCGGTGCTGAAGGCCGGCACTGTATTGGACTTCTCTCGCCTGACCGTGGCGGCCGGAATGAACCACGCGACCCTTGAGGTCCGGCGCAAGCCGGTGGTTGCGTTGCTTGCGACCGGCGACGAATTGTTGCCACCTGGAAGCTCGCCCGCTCCCGCGCAGATCATTGCGTCTAGCACCTTTGGCATCGCTGCCATGGCCCGCAAGGCGGGCGCCGAGGTTCTTGACCTCGGAATCGTCCCCGACGACAAAGCCGCGATTTCGGCGGCGGTCGAGCGCGCAAGGCGGGCCGAGGTCGATGTCATCGTGACGCTCGGCGGAGCGTCGGTGGGCGACCATGATCTGGTGCAGGCAACGCTGCTCGCATCGGGCATGAAGCTCGATTTCTGGCGGATTGCCATGCGCCCGGGCAAACCCTTGATGGTCGGCAGCCTCGGCGAAACCCATGTCATTGGCCTGCCTGGTAATCCGGTGTCGAGCCTAGTCTGCGGGATCCTGTTCCTTGAACCGTTGATCCGGAAACTGGCCTCGCTGCCACCAGTCAGACGCGAGGCGACCGTAGAGGCGGCTGCGACGCTTCGTGCCAACGACCAGCGGCAGGACTACGTCCGAGCCACGCTGTCGCGATCGTC
>Ga0207426_1002272_pt1 | contig 12684 bp, 8 predicted proteins | sample AraplaMF_Cvi_mMS_FD_184265 | JGI IMG/M metagenome (GOLD analysis project Ga0207426, IMG submission 184265) | Arabidopsis root microbial communities from the University of North Carolina, USA - plate scrape MF_Cvi_mMS (SPAdes) (version 2) | ecosystem: Host-associated > Plants > Roots > Endosphere ...
GCATGCCGACGGTCCCCGGCGCCATCGGGGCCTTCCGCCGGGACGCGCTGATGGGCGTCGGCGGGGTGAGCGGGGACACCCTCGCCGAGGACACCGACCTGACCATGGCCCTGTGGCAGGCGGGCTGGCGGGTGGTCTACGAGGAGTCCGCCGTCGCCTGGACCGAGGTGCCCACCTCGCTGCGGCAGTTGTGGCGGCAGCGCTACCGCTGGTGCTACGGGACGATCCAGGCGATGTGGAAGCACCGCCGGGCCGTCATCGAAGTGGGGCCGGCCGGCCGCTCCGGCCGCCGCGGGCTGAGCTACCTCGTCCTCTTCCAGGTCGCCCTGCCGCTGTTCGCGCCGGTCGTCGACATCTTCGCGCTGTACGGGCTGCTCTTCCTCGGGCCCTGGCAGTCGGCCGGCGTCTGGTGCGGCTTCCTGCTCGTGCAACTGCTCTGCGCCGGATATGCGCTGCGGCTCGATGGCGAGAAACTGCGGTCGCTGTGGGCGATGCCGTTCCAGCTCCTCGTCTACCGGCAGCTGATGTATCTCGTGGTCATCCAGTCCGTGGTGGCCTTCCTGCTCGGCACCCGCCTGAAGTGGCACCGGATGCATCGCTCGGGGACCGCAGGGCAGCAGATCGGGCAGCCGGTGGCGTCTCGGAGCTTGTCGTCGAGGTGAGTGAGCCGGCCGGGGGCGGGCCTGTCACAAGGCGGCCCGCTCCCGGATCCCGCACGGAGACCCCACTCGACCAAAAGCCCCATCACGCACAAATGCCCTTTCTCTTCGCCTAAGTACCGTTCCTGTCAAGCAGAATTCCGGACTATTTGGTGAAAGGCTCGTGAGCATGCAGACTGTCCGCCCATGAGTGACTGGCTGGACGGTGCCCCCGGCGCCCACCGTGACGGTGGCGCGGGGAAGCCGGTGCATGCCGTCACGGGGCAGGTGCGGCGGCAGGCCCCCCGTCCGCCGCAGCCGGTCACCGGCCGGCCGATGCCCGGCCCCTACGGCGGTCCCGGCGGGCCCGTGCGCAGAAGCACCCGGCCCGCGGCCACCCGCCCCACCTGGCGCCGCCGGATCCTGCGGCTCGCCGGCCTCGTGGGCGTCGTGACCCTGCTCACCTCCCTAGGCAGCTACACATGGGCCGACACCAAGCTGGAGCGCGACGTCGACCTCGGCCGGCTCGCCGGCCGGCCGGCACCGGGCAAGGGCGCCAACTATCTGATCGTGGGTTCCGACAGCCGCCAGGGCCTTTCCGGGAAGCAGCTGAAGGACCTGCACACCGGCGGCTCGGCGGACGCGGGGCGCCGTACCGATTCGATGATCCTGCTGCACACCGGCGCCCACGGCACCACGATGATGAGCCTGCCGCGCGACTCCTGGGTGACCATCCCGCCCTACGTCCGCCCCGAAACCGGCAAGCGCTACGGCGCGTCGAAGAACAAGCTCAACGCGGCGTTCTCGCGAGGTGGTCCCGAGCTGCTCGTGCGGACCGTCGAGCACAACACGGGCCTGCGCATCGGGCACTACACGGAGATCGGCTTCGCGGGCTTCGTCGGCATCGTGGACGCGGTCGGCGGAGTGCCGATGTGCCTGGACAAGGCCGTCAAGGACGAGAAGTCCGGCGAAAACCTGGCGAAGGGCTGCCATACGCTCGACGGCCGGGAGGCGCTCGCCTTCGTCCGCCAGCGCCACCAGGAGGCCCAGGGCGACCTCGGCCGCAGCCGGAACCAGCAGAAGTTCCTGGCCGCCCTCTCCCACAAGGCCGCACAACCCGACACCCTGCTCAACCCGGCCAAGGTCTACCCCACGGTGAACGCGGGCCTCGACACGCTCATCGTCGACAAGAACATGAGCCTGTGGAACCTCACCTCGCTCTTCGAAGCGATGAAGGGCGTCTCGGCCGGCCAGGGCACCCGCCTCCACGTCCCCGTCTCCGGGCTCGGCTTCCGGACCCCCAAGGGCAGCGCCGTGCAATGGGACCTGCCGCGGGCGAAGAAGCTCTTCGCGGAACTGCGCGACGACCAGCCCGTGACGACCGGGACGAAGGGCTGATCCGGCCCTCCCGGCAGAGGGTGAGCGGGGCCGTGCCTAGGGTGACCGGAGTGGAGCGCGGCAGGGTGCCGGGCGAGGGGAGCGGCATGGCGGCGGCAGGCAACAGTGTGCGCGGGCGGATCTCGGCGCTCATGGGGGCGGCAGGGGTGACCAGGGCCGCCTGTACGGCGCTGCGGAAGCGGCCGCCGGGCGGTGCCGTCCTGTGGCAGCGGAAGAACTACGCCGGCCGGACCGTCGACCTGCACGCGGGGCTGGCCACGGCGACGGGTACCGCGCTCGCCGTCGCCACCGCACCGGGGCTGCCCGCCCGGACCAGGGCCGCCACGACGCTGGCCGTGCTGGCCGCCGGGGGCTGCGGGGCGTACGACGACGTGTTCGGCGCCGATGACCCCCGCCGCGGCTTCCGGGCGCACCTCTCGGCCCTCCGGGACAAGGAGGTCACCAGCGGCGCCGTGAAGCTGTTCGGGATCGGCGCCGCGGGGCTCGCGGCGGGGGCCCTCCTCAAGGAGCGCCCGGCCGACAGGCTCCTGGCGGGTGTGGTGATCGCGGGCTCGGCCCATCTGGTGAATCTCCTGGACGTCCGGCCGGGCCGGGCGGCCGGCGCCGTACTGGCCGTCGGCGCTCCCGGTCTGCTGCGCCGCGGTCCGGCGGGTCCGCTGTCCGCGGCACCCATGGGGGCCGCGGCAGCCGTCATCGGCGACGACCTGGGGGAGCGCACGATGCTCGGGGACGCCGGGGCGCACGCCCTCGGCGCGGCACTCGGCGTCGCCATCGTCACGGGCAACGGCCGCCGCGGACTGCTCGCGCACGCCGCGGGGCTGGTCGCCGCCGCGGCCGCGGGGGACCGCGTCAGCCGGGCGGCCGCGGCGATCTGAGGCTGCCGGGACGGGGAAAGGAAACCAACAGGGCGAGGGCGGGGACAGGGAGAGGCCGAGGGCAGGGACGGGGCCGAGGGCAGGGACACGACCGCGAGGCCGGCTGCGCGGCCGTCCGAGATTCCCTCCCCGACCCGAACTCCGCCCCTCCCTCCCGTAGATTCGGACAAACCTCACGCGCTCCCGATGGCGGCGCACACGCCCCTTGCCCCGGCGCAGGCGCACTCCGGGAAGTGGACTCACTATAACGAGCCCTCAACCCGCGCGGGCGGTTTGTCGCCCATGTGGGTGATCTGGCGGGCGCGGGGGTGAGACTTCCCACCGGAACGGCGGGCCGACGGTGCCGAATTGACGTCGCCGGACTGGCATCCTGGGCGCGGTGCGCAGTCCCGGGCACGCTCGCCCCGCCCGGACCGTCCGCCGGACAGGCGGGCGAACGCCTGCACGCGACGCGCCACCCCGCAGCAAACGGACCGACTCGCCGGTACGGACCGTCCCGCCCCGACCCAGGAGCCCCGACCACGTGATCAGCACCCCGACCTCGGCGCACGGGCTGTCGCCGCTGCGCACGGTCCAGGTGCTGGGGCACGGCAGCGCCGGCAGCGCCGGCAGCGCCGCGCACGTCCGCTCGCTGGCCGAAGGGCTCGTGGCCCGTGGCGTGCGAGTGACCGTCTGTGCCACGCAGGAGACCGAGGAGGCCTACGACTTCACCGGCTCGGGCGCGCGGTTCGTGTACGTCCCGCCCCGGACGGATCCGGCGAGCGTGGCCGCGCTGCGCAGCGCCTGCTGGGACGCCGACCTCGTCCATGCGCACGGGCTGCGGGCCGGGCTGCGCGCTTCGATGGCGCTCCGCGGACTGCGCGGCCCCCGGGGCGGACGGCGGGTTCCGCTGGTCATCACCTGGCACACCAAGGCGCACCTGGAGGGCGCGCGGGCCGGCCTGGTGCATCTGATGGAGCGGCGGGTGGCGCGTGCGGCCGCCGTCGTCCTGGGGGCCTGCTCCGACCTCGTGGACCGGGCGCGCGAGCGGGGAGCGCGCGACGCCCGGCTCGCGCCCGTCGCGATCCCACGTCCCCGGCCGGGCGGCGCGGCGGCCGAGCCCGAGAGCCACGACCGGATGCGTCGCAAGGAACGCGCCGAACTGGGCGCGGTGGACCGCCCGTTGCTGCTCGCGGTCGGCCGGCTCGACCCGAGCCAGGGGCACGACCTGCTGCTGGACGCGGCACACGCCTGGTGCGCGCTCGACCCGCAGCCGCTGGTGGCCATCGCGGGGGAGGGCGAGCAGCGGGCCGCGCTGCAGCGGCGGATCGACGCCGAGCAGCTGCCCGTCCAGCTGCTCGGCCGCCGCGACGACGTACCCGAACTCCTCTCCGCCGCCGACCTGGTGGTGCTGCCCAGCAGGTGGGAGGCCCGCTCGCTGATCGCCCAGGAGGCACTGCGCGCGGGGGTGCCGCTGGTCGCCACCGACACCGGAGGCACCCGCGAACTGGTCGGCCGGGCCGCGGAACTGGTGCGGTACGGCGACGCCGCCGCCCTGGCCCGTGCGGTTCTCGCGCTGCTCGCCGACCCCGTGCGGCGGGATGCCCTCGCCGCGGCGGGCCGCGCCCAGGCGGCCGGCTGGCCCAGCGAGAACGACACCGTCACCCAGGTCCTCAGCGTCTACGACGAACTGACCCAGCCGGTGCAGCCGGTCTAGCGGGCGGGGCCGGGCCGGCCGTCAGGGATGGTCCGTATGGCGCCTGGCGCGCAGGGCCAGCCGCAGGCCCAGGACCGTCTGCGGATCGTCCAGGTCCGTGCCCAGCAGCTGGGCGATGCGGGCCAGCCGGTCGTACAGCGTCTGCCGGTTCACATTCAGGTCGCGGGCGGTCTCCGCCTTGCGGCCGGCGCTGGCCAGATAGGCCTCCAGCGTCGGCAGCAGCGGCTGCCGGGCAGCGCGGTCATGGGCGAGCAGCGGCCCGATGGCGCGCTCCACGAAGTCGGTGAGCACCCCCTGCTCGCCGTGTTCGCGCATCCGCCACAACAACAGCTCGATGTCCAGGCGGCGCGCGTCGTACCAGGGCGCTTCCGGCAGCCCCTGGGCCGCGGCCGCCGCCTCCGCCGCATGCCGCAGGCCGGGGCCCGCCGCCGCCCAGTCGCCCGGGGTGCCGACCACGACCACCGGGCGGGGGGCGGCCGGCCGGTCCAGGCCGGCGCGGACGACCCCGGCCCGCAGTGCCGCGGCGACCCGGTCGGCGAGCGCCTCGCGGTCCTGGCCGGCGCGCAGGGCGACGAGCATCGGGACCCGGCCCTCCACGGGGCGTACGCCGAGGAGCACCGGCACTCCCGGGGCGGCGAGTTCCTCGCGCAGGGCCTGGGCGAGCAGCGCCCAGCTGCCGGGGGAAGGAAGGCCGGCGGGCAGTCGCATCACCACCGGGAGCACCGGTTCCGTGCCGGGGCGGAAGCCCAGCAGGCGGGCCTGACCGGGCGCCTCCGACGCGGAGATCCGGCCCTCCGCCAGGTCCGCGAGGAAGTCGCCGCGGCCCCGGGCGGCGAGCACCTCCTCCTGGCGGGACTGGAGCATGACGACGGCGAGGAGGTCGGCCGCCCGCTCGGCGGCGATCCGGTGCACCGGCGCCAGCGGGGCGTTGACGGGCAGCAGGACGAGGCGGGCGCGGACCGCGTCGGGGCCGGGGCCGCCGCCGGGGACGTCGATGCGGACGCCGGTGTCGCGCAGGCCTTCCCAGGCCAGCAGCGGGTCGGCCTCCGCCGGGCCGCCGTCGCCGGCGTCCGGGCCCGCGGCGTAGAGGGGGCTGCCGTCGGGGGTCTCCAGGCAGAGCGGGTTGCCGGTGAAGTCGGCGAGCAGCCGGAGCACCTCGGGGGCGCCGCCGCCGCGCAGCAGCACGTCCGTACAGCGCCGCAGGATCTCGTCGGCGCGCCGCAGGAGGGCGTAGTGGGTGTTGATGATCTCGGTGTGGATCGCCTCGGTGACCGTGACGTACGGGACCTCGCGGTGCAGCTGGATCAGCGGCAGGCCGCAGTCCCGCGCGGCGTCGACGAGCGCGGCCGGCAGGGATTCGAAACGGGAGCCCAGCTCCACGACGAGCGCGGCGATCTCGCGGTCCGCGAGCTTGCGGATGAAGGCGCGCTGTTCGGAGGGCCGGGCGCCCAGCCCGAGCCCGGTGGTCAGCAGCAGCTCGCCGCCCTTGAGCAGCGAGGCGATGTGCGGGACCTCGCCCGCGTGCACCCAGCGCACCGGGCGGTCCAGCCGGTCGGCGCCGGCCAGCACCTCCGGCAGGCCGCGTCGCAGCGCCGGCAGCTCCAGCGCCCTGCGTACCGTGATCTCGGCTTCGATCTTCGCTTCCGGCCCCATGGCGTGGAACGGTACCCGTATTCCGCTATCCGGAGCTGCGTGGTCCGGTTCCGGCTGCCGCGTCGGTCCCGCCCCCACCGCCGCCCTGCCACCGCACCCGGCGGAGCCAGGGGCCCGGCGGCAGCCCGGCCCGCCCCCACCGCCACCCTCACGCCGATTCCCGCACCACCAGCCGCGCCCCCGTGATCACCGGAGCGAGTCCGGCCGGACCGTCCCCCGGCACCTGCTCCACCCCGGCAACCCCGTCCGCCGCCTCGGCCTTCCGCGGGTCCAGGAGTCGCAGCAGCAACCGGGCCATCAGCCGCCCCATCTCCTCCACGTCCTGGCGCACCGTGGTCAGCGGCGGATCCGCCCAGGCGGCCGGCTCCAGATCGTCGTAGCCCACCACCGCCACGTCGTCCGGCACCCGACGCCCACGGGCCCGGAGCGTGCGCAGCGCGCCGTTCGCCATCAGGTCGGAGCAGGCGAAGACGGCGTCCAGGTCCGGCGCGGCATCGAGGAGCTCGGCCATGGCCCGCTCGCCGCCCTGCGCGGTGAAGCCGCCGTCCGCGATCAGCCGCGGGTCCGGCTCCGGTGTGCCGAGCGCCTCGCGGTAGCCGTCGAGGCGGTCCAGCGCGGAGGTCTGGTCGAGCGGCCCGGTGATCACGGCGATCCGGCGCCGGCCGCGGCCGAGGAGATGGCGTACGGCCTGGCGGGCGCCGTCGCGGTTGTCGGTGTCGACGTACAGCGGCCGCGGCGCGCGGCCGGCGCCCGCCCAGTCGGGCCGGCCGCCGAAGACGGTGGGCAGGCCGGCCCGTTCGGCCATGGCGGGCAGCGGGTCGTCGCGGTGCAGCGAGAACATCAGCGCGCCGTCGACATGCCCGGCCGACAGGTAGCGGCCGATGCGGTCGTAGTCGTCGCGGTGCTCGACGAACATCAGCAGGAGCTGGGTGTCGGCGGCGGCCAGTTCGCGGCTGATGCCCCGCAGTTGGCGCCCGAAGAACGGGTCGCTGAAGACCCGGGTCTCGGGCTCCGCGATGACCACGGCGACCGCTCCCGTGCGGCGGGTGACCAGGGAGCGGGCCGCGCTGTTGGGAACGTAGCCCAGCTCGGCCACCGCCTCGCGGACGCGTTCGCGGACCTCGGCCCGTACGCCCGCACCGCCGTTGACCACGCGGGAGACCGTGGCGCGGGAGACCCCGGCGAGCGCGGCGACCGCCTCCAGCGTCGGGCGCGGACCGTTCGGCTCAGACACCATTCAACTCCTTTTTCCACACGGTGACTTGACGGTGTTCGGTCGAGTGGGCAGGGTTCACAGCGCACGATATGAGAGCGCTCTCACGCTGACTGGCTCCACGGAACTCCCCACCCCCCACTGCCAGGAAAGAATGTCATGAGCATGAGATATCGGCCCGGAAGCCGGGTGCACAAGCGGCGGCAGGAGCGGGCGGGCGCCCTGCTCCTCGCCGCGAGCACCGCACTCGTCGCCACCTGTGCCCTCGCCCTCCCGACGGCATCCGCCGAGGAGACCGCCCCCGCCCCGGACGCCGCCCCCACGGCCCTCCGGGAAGTCTGGCGCACGGACTTCGACGGCAGCGCCGGATCACGCCCCTCCGCCGACGACTGGATCACCGACACCGGCACCGGCTACCCCGGCGGCCCCGCCCAGTGGGGCACCGGCGAGCGCCAGACCTACACCGACCGCCCCGAGAACCTCCGGCTCGACGGCGCGGGCCACCTGAGGATCACGGCCCTGAAGGACGGCGGCACCTGGACCTCGGGCCGCATCGAATCGCGGCGGACCGACTTCGCCGCCCCGGCCGGCGGCAAGCTCCGCATCGAGGCGGACATCCGGCTGCCCGAGGTGTCCGGTGACGGGGCGCTCGGCTACTGGCCGGCGTTCTGGACGCTGGGCGCCGACTACCGCGGCAACTACCAGAACTGGCCGGGGATCGGCGAGTTCGACGTCATGGAGAACGCCAACGGCCTCGACAAGGTCTGGGGCACGCTGCACTGCGGCGTCAACCCCGGCGGGCCGTGCCACGAGACCCAGGGCAGGAGTGCTTCGCGTGCCTGCCCCGACAGCGCCTGCCAGGCCGGCTTCCACACCTACGCGCTGGAGCTGGACCGCACCGACGGCGCCGCGGAGGCGCTGAACTGGTACGTCGACGGCCAGAAGTTCCACACCGTCACCGCCTCCGAGACGGACGCCGACACCTGGGCCAGGGCCACCCATCACGGCCACTTCCTGCTGCTCGACCTCGCCATGGGCGGCGCGTTCCCGGACGGTGTCGCGGGCCGGGTCACCCCCACCGACGCCACCCGGCCCGGCGGGTCCCTCCTCGTCGACCATGTCGCGGTCCTCGTCCAGCAGCCCGCACCGTCCCGTACCGCCCGGCCGTCCCGGCGCCCCGCCCCGCAAGGAGCCACCTCGTGATCACTCGCCGCAGCCTGCTCGGCGGACTCGCCGCCGGCGCCGCCGCCTCCGGGGCCGCCCTGGCCGGCCGTGCCCTCGGCGCTCCCGCACCCGCCGCCCGGTCCGGCCGGGCCGCCGACGGGATGCCCCTGCACCTCGTCAACCACTCCGGCGCCTACGCCAACTCCTCGGTCTGGATCTACATCGTCGGCAACGACGGCACCCAGCAGGTCCGCGTCACCCCGGACGGCGCACTCAGGCCCGTCGCGCTCGCCGACAACGGCCCGGACGGCTACACCGACTACGCGATCCCGCTCGCCGCGAGCGGCACCACCACCCTCCACCTGCCGCGGATGTCCGGCCGGATCTACACCGCGCTGGGCGGCAAGCTCAAGTTCAAGGCGGTCGAGGACGGCAACGGGAAGGCCGCGCTCGCCTACCCGGCGGGCTGGGTCCCGTCCGACCCCAACTACGACGTCCTCCACGACTGCGCGGAGTTCACCTACAACTCCGGCGGGATGTACTGCAACACCACGATGGTCGACATGTTCAGCGTCCCGCTCGCGATCAAGCTCACCGGCGCCGCGGAACAGACCACCGGCACGCTCAAGGACGGCGCCCGCGCCAGGATCTTCTCCGACGTCGAGGCCGCCGAGGGCTTCGACCGCCTGGTCATCGGCGACCAGCGCGTGATCGCCCCCGGCCACGGCCTCGACACCGGGCTCTTCGACAAGGACTACTTCGCCCCGGCCATCGACGAGGCCTGGTCCGCCTACGCGGGCAAGGACCTGACCGTCACCACCGACGCGGGCACCTTCACCGGCCGGGCGAGCGGCGGCACGCTCTCCTTCACCGGGCCCCGCGGCACCGCGGGCCGGGGATCCGCACCCGCCGGCACGGTCTCCTTCGACAAGCCGTCCACCCGCGACGTCCTCTTCTGCGACGGCACCCTCGCGGCCCCCAACGACGGGACCCGCGGCCCGCTCGCGGCCGTCCTGGGCGCCGCCCTCAACCGCTCCACCCTCGCCTCGCAGGCGCGGCAGCCCGCCACCGACCCGGCCGCCTTCTACCGGCAGCGGCTGACCAACCACTACGCCGAGGCCATGCACAGCGCGACGCGGGACGGCAGGGCCTACGGCTTCGCCTTCGACGACGTGGCCGGCTTCGCCTCGTACATCGAGGACGGCGCACCGACGGAGATCACTCTCACCCTGACCCCGTTCTGACAACGAAAAGGTGCCGTCCGGAAGCCGGACGGCACCACGGAACGCCGGGGAGGCCGGCGCCCGGAAGGGGGCGCTAACCCCCGTAGGCCCCGCTGGCCGTCAGCCGCAGCGCCGTGTCGATCAGCGGAACGTGGCTGAACGCCTGCGGGAAGTTGCCGACCTGCCGCCGGGCCTTGGGGTCCCACTCCTCGGCGAGCAGTCCCAGGTCGTTGCGGAGCGAGAGCAGCTTCTCGAAGAGCTTGCGGGCCTCGTCGACCCGGCCGATCATCGCGAGGTCGTCCGCGAGCCAGAACGAACACGCCAGGAAGGCACCCTCCTCGCCCTCCAGACCGTCCACGCCGAGATCGTCCGCACCGGACGTCGGGTAGCGCAGCACGAAACCGTCCTCGGTGGACAGCTCCCGCTGGATCGCCTCGATCGTGCCGATGACGCGCTTGTCGTCCGGCGGCAGGAAGCCCATCTGCGGGATCAGCAGCAGCGAGGCGTCCAGCTCCTGCGAGCCGTAGGACTGGGTGAAGGTGTTGCGTTCCTTGTCGTAGCCGTTCTCGCAGACGTCCCGGTGGATCGTCTCGCGCAGGTCCTTCCAACGCTCCAGCGGTCCGTCGACGTCCCCGGACTCGATCAGCTTGACCGTGCGGTCGACCGCGACCCAGGTCATGACCTTGGAGTGCACGAAGTGCCGGCGCGGGCCGCGGACCTCCCAGATGCCCTCGTCCGGTTCGTCCCAGTGCTTCTCCACCCATTGGATCAACTTGAGCTGGAGCAGCGAGGCGTAGTCGTTGCGGGCCAGGCCCGTCATGTGCGCCAGGTGCAGCGCCTCGGTGACCTCGCCGTAGACATCGAGCTGGAGCTGTCCGGCGGCGCCGTTGCCGACCCGCACCGGACGGGAATTCTCGTATCCGGGAAGCCAGTTGAGCTCGTTCTCGCCCAGTTCGCGCTCACCGGCGATGCCGTACATGATCTGCAGGTTCTCCGGGTCGCCCGCCACCGCCCGCAGCAGCCACTCGCGCCAGGCCCGCGCCTCCTCGCGGTAGCCGGTGCGCAGCAGGGAGGACAGGGTGATCGCGGCGTCCCGGAGCCAGGTGAAGCGGTAGTCCCAATTGCGCACGCCGCCCAGGCACTCCGGCAGCGAGGTCGTCGGCGCCGCCACGATCCCGCCGGTCGGCGCGTACGTCAGCGCCTTCAGCGTGATCAGCGAGCGCACCACCGCATCGCGGTAGGGGCCGTGGTACGTGCAGTGCTCGACCCACTCGCGCCAGAACTCCTCGGTCGCCTCCAGCGACGCCTCGGGCTCCGCCACGGCCGGCGGCGGCTTGTGGGAGGGCTCCCAGCTGATCGTGAACGCGATCCGCTCACCCGGCAGACCGGTGAAGTCGGAGAACGTCGTCAGGTCCTTGCCGTAGGTCTCCGCCTCGGTGTCCAGCCACACCGAATCGGGGCCCGCCACCGCGACCGTACGGTCGTCCACCTTGTGCACCCAGGGCACGACCCAGCCGTAGGAGAACCGCATCCGCAGCTCCGAGCGCATCGGGACGCGGCCGCTGACGCCTTCCACGATGCGGATCAGCTGCGGTGCGCCGTCGCGCGGCGGCATGAAGTCGATCACCCTGACGGTGCCGCGCGGGGTGTCCCACTCCGATTCCAGGACGAGCGAATCGCCCCGGTAGCGCCGGCGGTCGGCCGGTGCGGGCCGGCCCCCGGGGCCGTTGACCGGCCCCATCCGCCAGTATCCGTGCTCCTCCGTGCCCAGCAGCCCTGCGAAGACCGCCGGGGAGTCGAAGCGGGGCAGGCACAGCCAGTCGACCGTGCCGTCCCTGCACACTAGAGCGGCGGTCTGCATATCGCCGATAAGTGCGTAGTCCTCGATGCGCCCGGCCACGTGCATCTCCCGTCGAACTGGAGTCACGCCCCCCATGGGACGTTGTGATCTGTCCGTCCTGCCCATGAAACGTCGCCGAGCAGCGGGACCGGAAATCGGGCTGGCGCACCGCCCAGCGGTAGCTGGGGGAGGGTGGTGCCTTCCCGGGCGGCTCGTAGCGAGTGTCCGAGCAGGATACGACGCACGTGGGTGATCCGCGCGACCCTCGCGACGAGTGAAGCGGTCCAAATGGGTGGCCTCCGTCACGTGACAGCGTCATCCGGAACCATCACCTCCAGGTTCCGCCGTGCGGCCGGACACGACCATGCCCGGTCGCTGATAGCCTGGTACCCCGTGGACCGGTGGGACCCAGCAGACGTCACGGCACCCCCGAACCGCAGCGACGGCACCCCTGAATTCCAGGGCCCATGCCGCCTCGCACCTCTCCACCTCGCGACCACGGGAGCTCCCTCTTGGCCATGCCGCCCAAATCCACGACGACCAAGCACCTCTTCGTCACCGGGGGCGTCGCCTCCTCGCTGGGCAAGGGGCTCACCGCCTCCAGCCTGGGTGCTCTCCTCAAGGCGCGCGGTCTGCGGGTCACGATGCAGAAGCTCGACCCGTACCTGAACGTCGACCCGGGAACGATGAACCCGTTCCAGCACGGTGAGGTCTTCGTCACCAACGACGGCGCCGAGACCGACCTGGACATCGGCCACTACGAGCGGTTCCTGGACGTCGACCTCGACGGCTCCGCGAACGTGACCACCGGCCAGGTCTACAACACCGTGATCGCCAAGGAGCGGCGCGGCGAGTACCTCGGCGACACCGTGCAGGTCATCCCGCACATCACCAACGAGATCAAGCACCGCATCCGGCGGATGGCGACCGAGGACGTCGACGTCGTCATCACCGAGGTCGGCGGCACCGTCGGCGACATCGAGT
>Ga0207426_1002273_pt1 | contig 12682 bp, 13 predicted proteins | sample AraplaMF_Cvi_mMS_FD_184265 | JGI IMG/M metagenome (GOLD analysis project Ga0207426, IMG submission 184265) | Arabidopsis root microbial communities from the University of North Carolina, USA - plate scrape MF_Cvi_mMS (SPAdes) (version 2) | ecosystem: Host-associated > Plants > Roots > Endosphere...
AGACAGGATTGCGAATGCAGGTGCATTGCTGAATAATAATTTTGTGGCGAATTCTATTTGTGGGCCGAGCCGGGCAACTTTGCTGACGGGGAAGTATAGCCACAAGAATGGGTATACGCTGAATGAGAAGAAGTATGATGTGAACCAGACTAACTTCCCGACTTTGTTGCAACAGGGAGGGTACCAGACGGCGTGGATTGGGAAACTGCATTTGGGTAGTTTGCCGGTGGGTTTTGATTACTTCAATATTTTGCCTGGGCAGGGTCAGTATTACAACCCTGAGTTTATCAATAATCAGAATGATACGATTCAATATAAGGGGTATGTGACGAATCTGATCTCTGATTTCTTTTTTGACTGGTTGCAGAAGCGGGATACGGGTAAGCCATTCTTTGCGGTGGTAGGAGAGAAGGCTACGCATAGGGAGTGGCTGCCGGATGTGCAGGATCTGGGGGCTTATGATAATATTGATTTCCCATTGCCGGATGATTTCTTTGATAATTATGATACCCGGTTGGCGGCGCAGGATCAGGATATGACGATTGATAAAACGATGCGGTTGGATTTTGATTTGAAGGTGCATCAGAAATTCGGGAAGGCGCTTTCGGCTTCAGCAGGTGAAACGCCGATGGCGAAATATGTGAATAGGTCGTATGGTAGATTGGATGATGAGCAGGCAGCGGCGTTTGAAAAGTATTATGGGCGTATTTCGGATGATTTTGACGCGCGGAAATTAAGTGGGAAGGAGTTGGTGAAGTGGAAGTTCCAGCGATATTTGAAGGATTATTATGCAACGGCGAAGTCGATGGATAGGAATATTGGACGGATTTTGGATTATTTGGATAGTACGGGATTGAGTAAAAATACGGTGGTGATTTATGCATCTGATCAGGGGTTTTATTTGGGAGAGCATGGGTGGTTTGATAAGCGGTTTATTTATGAGCAGTCGTTGAAGACGGCGTTTGTGGCGAGGTATCCGGGGGTGATAAAGCCGGGAACGAAGGTGGATGGGTTTGTGTCTAATGTGGATTGGGCGCCGACGATATTGGATCTTGCGGGGATTAAGGCACCGGCGGATGTGCAGGGAAGGTCGTTTTTTCCGTTGTTGAAGGGGCAGTTGCCGAAGGATTGGAGGAAGGATGTGTATTATCATTATTATGAGTATCCACAGCCGCATCATGTGAGTCCGCATTTTGGGGTGAGAGCGAAGGATTTTGTGTTGGTGAGGTTTTATAGTGGAGTGGAGAGTTGGGAGTTGTTTGATTTGAAGAAGGATCCGGGGGAGAAGAGGAATGTGTATGGGGATGTGAAGTATGGGAAGGTGGTGAAGGAGTTGAAGGAGCGGTTGAGGAGGCTGATAGTGGAGAATGATGATAAGGAGGCGTTGGAGGTGTTTAATAAAGAGATCTAGGGATGGATTGAATATTGTAATTAGGAATAAGAATGGCCCCCTGGCGGGGGCCATTCTTATTTTCAGGCGGATTGAAGTTTTATATTTTTACAAAGGTGTATCTTGAAAATTATGCATGCAGTTGGTCTTTTATGGTTCAATATTTCATATTAAAATTAGGTCTCCCAACACTTCTTACCAAGAAGAAACAAGCAATAATTTGCTGGATATCAATCAAATAAGTCTATTATCAATTTGAACAAATGTGCGTACATTCACAACATGAAAAGAGCCGGACCAGCTGATAAAACTCATATCATCAAACTACTTTGTAAATCCTTTAATGATAACTTCAGTGTTAACTATATTATCAAACAGGATCAACAAAGAATGCAACGCATGGCTGCGTTAATGGATTATTCTTTTGAAGTGTGCATGCGATTTGGAGAAGTATGGTTGTCCGATGATGCGTATGCCTGTGCATTGGTGCTCTATCCTCAAAACAAGCGATCTACGATCTGGCTGGATCTACAGCTGATTCTACAAGCGATTGGAATTGGAGGTATAAAGAAAGCGCTTGCAAGAGAAGGGATGATTAAAGCGAAGAAACCAGCTGTAGATATGCTGTATATATGGTTCATTGGTGTGGATCCGGTGATGCAGCACAAAGGGGTCGGGAGTAAATTATTACAGGAAATCATTGCGCAAAAGCAAGGACTTCCTGTATATCTGGAGACATCTAATTCGAAAAATTTACCCTGGTATAGAAGGTTTGGATTTGAAATCTATGAGCAGCTTACGCTCACGCATACGCTGTACTTTTTAAAACGTATTTAATGCCCAATATTAGCCGGGTTATTATCTACCTTATAATATTTCTCTCCTTCGATTATAATTCCTTTTCCCTTCCCCTTCTTTAGCGTCCACGCATACTCTGTCGTCGAATCTTTTACCGGCACATCCACATACTTGCCATTGTCTAAATAAAATAAACCCAACTTAAATCCTGTATCATTGAACTCCAGGGTACCGCCCTGCAGTTCGTGGGTATATTTCATTTTGATATAAATAGCATAACCATCTGTACGATAAGTACCATTGACTGATTTTATCCTATGCACCTCATCATATTCGTTTGTATGCCAGGAAAATCGTCCATCTTTAAAGAATTGAAAATAGCAGCCAGGACCCGCGCCTACAACATAGGAATCTCTTTGCCAGATGCCCACCAGCTGGGCTTTGGTAACAACAACGTTCGTATCTTTTTGCTGGGCTAATCCACAAAGTGGAAGGGTACAGACCAGCAACAGGTATAAGTATTTCATGAATTCAAGTTACAGGAAAAGTTTCTGCATTAATGCAGAAACTTTACTGTTCTATAATTGATTGGTAACCACTCGTATCCTTTTCCTTGCTTTCTCACATGGCCAATACCAGGGAAAGAAATGTGAGGTGCCGCCACCAAATACCCATTCTTTGCAGCATCATCAAAGGCTTTTGTACGTGACGCTTCTGCACCTGCAAATTCCACATCGAAATCGATCGTCACTCCAGGATCTGCAAATTGTACAGCCCCTGCATGAATGATATCACCTACGAAGACCAGTTTCTCTCCCTTGCTACTCAGCAAAAATGCATTGTGACCAGGTGTATGACCTGCCAGCGCGATTGCACTGATACCTGGAAAAAGCTGCGCACCAGGTGCATAAGTTTTCACTTTGCCAGCCTGTAGATAAGGAGCGATGGATTGCTGCGCAGGATCAAAGAATGGCGTCGCTCTTTTATTGGCAGTTGCTTTGTTCGCCGGGTTTAACCAGAAATCAGCTTCCGGCTGACTAATATAAAGGGTTGCATTAGGAAACACCATTTTACCATTCTCGCTCAGGCCTCCTACGTGATCTGCGTGCAGGTGAGTGAGTAATACGGCATTGATATCTTCCGGCTTAATACCAGCAGCTGCCAGATTGTGACGCACTTTGCCTAAAGTGGGGCCCATAAAATTGCCGGTACCGGCATCAACCAGAATAAGCTGTTTATTGGCTTTGATTAAGTACGCAGAGATGGAAGTTTCTACGATGGTGTCAAGGTAGTTTTGTTTTAAAAGGGATTCGATCTCACCGGCTTTCTTTTCGTGTAATAAGCTTTTTACATTCAGTGGCACGGTACCGTCTGAGATGGCAATAACTTCATCGTCGCCCAAAGACATACGGTAGTAGCCAGGTTGCTCTTGTGCCTGTGTAACGAGCGTTGCGAAAGTGAACAAAGAAAAAATTAAAAATTTCATGTCTTTTTGAATTTGAGACACAAAATTGGCGCTTACAGGAAGCCTGTAGAAGGACATATGTCACTTTAAAATTGTGACATTTCTGACATTATTTGCGGTATAAACGACTTATAGTCTCCCGGGTCACCCCCAGATAGGAAGCAATAGTCGTCTTAGGAATACGGCTGTATAAATGCGGGTATTGTTTTACAAAATTCTCGAACCGCTCCTTTGCACTCCCCATGATCATGAGCTGCATTCGCTTTTGCAAGGCTACAAATCCATGCGCAGACTTCACTGCCTTGTAATGCTCATATTTCCAAAGCGTTTCTCCCAGTTTCATGGTATCCTGAAAAGTGATGGCCAGCAGTTCACAATCTTCCAGGCATTCAATGGCAGTTTTGGATGGGGTGTGGTTCATAAATGCATCTCTTTCAGAGATCCACCAATTCTCTGCAGCAAACTGATAGGTATATTCTTTCCCACTTTTTTCATCCGTCATATACGCGCGGAGACAACCTTTCAATACAAAATATTCATGTTTTACCAGTTCTCCTTCCCTTACCAGAAGGTGATGCTTTTTCAATTTTACTGGGGTAAAATGAGATAGGATGTATTCAAATTCCTCATCAGTTACTTTACTGATGGCTTCTATATGAGCTCGCAGTGGGTGCACCATGCTGCAAATGTAGGAAACTATAGTAAGATACACCCAATATGAGGGCCGCTAATAGGGCAGAGAAAGGAAAGCTGTCACCAGAACAGCAATGGGCAATTACACCAGAGATAATTGTAATGGTAAAACCGGCATAAGCCCATTCCTTTACACGCCCTTTAAACAGGAGTAATACGGTAATTCCAATTACTTTGGCTACCGCCAGTTCGATCCTAAAATAATCAGGGAATCCGAAATGAGTACACAACGCCTTCGCTTCAGGTTTAGTAATATAAAAGAATGCATTTAAGCCCATCCAAAGAGATAACAGACTTGTAGAGATCCAGTAGGTGATTCTTGTTTTCATGTACCAAAGTTAGCCGGCCAGATGCCGGTACACGATAACATATGTTACATATTTGAACACAACAACCTTAGATTTGGTTATGTCCGCGCACCCAATTATCAGGAGTTTTGTGTTACTAAATCAAACATCATGAAAATCGTACTAACAGGCTCCATAGGGCATATCGGACTTCCCCTCACTCAATTACTAACCCGGCAACAACATGAGGTGACCGTCATCACCAGTAATGAAGACAGATCCGATGCCATCAGGGCACTTGGCGCTATTCCGGCTGTGGGATCTGTTGAAAATGTGGATTTCCTGCGTAAAACTTTTAGCGGCGCGGACCTGGTGTATACCATGATCCCTCCTTTTGTAAGCTATTTTGATCCACATGTGGACTTGTATGCTGAATGCCAGAAAGTAGCCGACAATCTCACCCAGGCCATTAAAAGTTCCGGGGTAAAAAGAGTCATCCACCTGAGTAGTATTGGCGCTCACCTGGAACATGGTTCAGGATTGATCAAACTGCATTACAATGTAGAGCAGGCACTGGAAACGCTCTCTGATGTAGATATCACATTCATGCGCCCGGTAGGTTTTTATTATAACTTATACGCATATATTGGGTTAATTAAGCAACAGGGTGTGATCGCTTCCAATACAGGTGGAGAGGATATCGCTACCCTGGTAGCACCAGCTGATATTGCTGCTGCAATTGCTGATGAGATCTCTTTGGCACCGGTACACAGGAGGGTAAGATATGTAGTGAGTGATGAGATGAGCTGCAATGAAGTGGCGCGAATCTTAGGAGCAGCGATTGGCAAACCAGATCTGCAATGGGTGACACTGAGTGATGAACAATATCTGCAAGGATTGATAGCAGCAGGTATGCAACCCGCTATTGCAAAAGGAATGGTGGAAATGTACGCCAGTGTACATGAAGGGATTTTGTCAGCCGATTATTTCAAAAACAGACCTGCGGAGTTTGGGAAGGTGAAAGTGAGGGATTTTGCGAAAGATTTTGCGCTTGCATATGCTGCGGCAAAATAAGATCAACACCTCCATATTTTCAAACCAGCAATCTCCTTTTGCCACAAAATAATTACCTTGTATCATGGCCGGAAAACGCATCTTCACTTTTAACACCATCTCCGAATTTCATGCATTCAGAGGCTTCCCTAAACCGGAGCATCCGCTGATCAGCGTTATTGATGTCGCGCCCATCAAAGAAATTACTGTTGAAGAGCCCGTCAACATCGTTTTCAATTTTTACCTGGTCAGCATGAAAAAAGGATACAATGTAAAAATGAAATACGGACAACAGGAATACGATTTCAATGAAGGCGTAATGAGCTTTCTGGCTCCCGGCCAGGTATTCAGCATTGAACCGCTGGCAAAAGAAATCAATCAATCAGGATGGGTACTTCTGATCCATCCTGATTTTTTGTGGAATACCCCGCTGGCAAAAAAGATCAGGCAATACCAGTATTTTGACTACTCCGTCAATGAAGCCTTGTTCCTTTCTGAAAAAGAAGAACTCACCGTTTCTGCGATCGTTGAAAATATCAAAAGAGAGTACCATACCAATATTGATCAGTTCAGCCAGGAGATCATCATTGCCCAGCTGGAATCACTACTCGCCTATGCAGAGCGGTTTTACCAGCGACAATTCATCACCAGGAAGATCAGTAATCACCGGGTATTGGAAAAACTGGAAGTACTGCTCACTGATTATTTCAACAGTGATGAACTTGTACGAAAAGGCTTGCCCAGTGTGAAATATATTTCAGCTGAGCTAAATGTATCTGCCAATTACCTGAGTAACTTATTAAAGGTACTAACAGGGAAGAGCACACAACAACATATTCAGGACAAAGTCATTGACAAGGCAAAAGAACAATTGTCAACCACCCAACTGTCAGTTAGCGAAATCGCCTATGGGCTAGGGTTTGATTATCCACAGTCATTTAGTAAATTGTTCAAAGCAAAGACCCAATTATCGCCACTCGAATTTCGTCAATCATTCAATTAGCATGGCAGATCTTCTTCAATTTTGTCAACTGTTTTCCCCATTGGAGGATGCCGTTTTGTGGGAATTGTCTCAGCAAACTACCACGAAGACCTACCATAAAGGAGAATTCTTATTGCATAGCGGAGATACGTGCCGGTACCTCTATTATGTGAATGAAGGATTGATCAAGTCCTATTCTGAGAAGGATGAGAAGGAATTTATTATGCGCTTCTTTTCTGAAAATCTACTCTTTTCCGTATTTGATAGTTACATCAATCAAACCCCTTCAAAATTCAATTTGGTTGCGCTGGAAGATACGACTGTTACGCTCATTCGTTACGAAACCATGGAGGGTTTATGTAAGCAGTATCATAGTATGGAGACTTTTTATCGTAAGCTTGTAAGCATAGCTGCTACTAAGATGATGAAAAGGATCAGTGAAATGCTGGAAGAGAATGCAACTGACAGGTATTGGCTGTTTGTGGAAGAGAATAATGCCATCCATCAAAGGATCAGCCTGGGAGACATGGCGAAATACCTGGGCATTACGCAGCAATCTTTGAGCAGGATCAGGAATAACAAATAATTATTTACCCTATGGTAAAATTTCACTTCCCCCACCGGTCTAGCTTTGTGTAAAAAAACAAGCTATGACACAATGGAACATTGACCCGGGGCATTCCCAAATCGGTTTTAAGGTAAAACATCTTGGCATTGCCAATGTATCGGGGTACTTTAGAAAATTCAGCGGCACGGTACAAACTGACAATGATGATTTCGAAAATGCGCGTGTTACCTTTTCCTTAGAAACAGGAAGTATAGATACCAATAATACGGAACGGGATGGACATTTGATCTCTCCGATCTTCTTTGACGCAGCACAGTTCCCAACTATTCATTTTAATGGGGTTTTAGTCAATGAAACTTTAAAAGGGGAATTGACAATTCTAAATAATACCCGCCCGGTAAGTTTACAAGTAGAACATACTGGTAGCGGAATAGGGCGGTTTAACGACCACAGAGCAGGGTTTGAATTAAAAGGGAAAATCAACAGGAAAGACTTTGGCCTGAGTTTTCATTTACTCAATGAAGCTGGTAACCTGATCGTAGGAGATGAGGTAAAGTTATCTGGTGAAATAGAGTTAATACGCCATTAGAAGGTTTATTGTATATTTCATTCCATGAAATACACACTCCATTTTATTTGTTTGCTAATAGCCATCAACTGTGTTGGCCAGACCAACAACCCGAATTTCAATGAGATTTACACACTTATCATGCAGAAGAATTTCTTCAATGCAAAGTCGCTGTATGACAATAAACAATCTACCCTTTCCAGCGCACAACAAAGATACCTGGCCGCCTTACTGGACAATGCATTTAATAAGATCTCCCTTTCGGAACAGCGCATTGCCAGTCTGAAAGGAGATTTTTCTGATAGCCTGTGGTTCCAGCTGTACAAGGTAAAAGAAGACAATGCCGTTAAATTATACGACTACAAGGCAGCCAAAGCCACAGCACAACTAATGCTGCAGCAATATAAGTACCTCCTTTCTGCTGATGAACAGGATGATCTGAAGAACAGCCTGCGCATGTGGACGGCCCTTGAGCAGACCCCTCCGCAACGTGTAGTGATTAAGGGAACAAACAAAATAAAGATCAAAAAAGATAAAGCAGGCTTAAACAATTTGCATGCTGTAGTGGGGAAAGACACTGCCGATTTCATTTTTGACACAGGGGCGAATATGTCTACCATTTCCCTGTCTACTGCAAAACGCCTGCACATGCAGATCATTCCTTCGGATATAGAAGTAGGAGCTATCACCGGCGCTTCAGTAAAAGCACAGTTAGGGGTATGCAGGCAATTCAACCTGGGGAATATAGCCGTGAATAATGCTGTTTTTTTGGTTTTACCTGATTCTGCCCTGGCTTTTCCACAGATCAATTACAAGATTGAAGGGATCTTAGGTTACCCGGTGATCAGTGCCATGAAAGAAGTGCAGCTGACAAAGGATGGCTACCTTATTGTACCGGAAAAGGAAACTGATATTCACAATACACCTAATATGGCGATTGATAGGTTATCGCCCCTGATCTTTATCGATGGCAAGCATTATACTTTCGATACAGGTGCTGATGAAACGTTCCTGTATAACAACTTTTACGAGGCGTATAAGGAAGAAATTACGGCCAATTATAAACCTGTAAATATCCGTTTTGGTGGTGCCGGTGGAAAAACAGAACAGGTAGCCTACAAGATCAGGCATCATTTCAATATCATGGAGAAGGATGTTGTGCTGGATAGTGTACCGGTGCTCAAAGATAAAATCAGTAACGAAATGGTGTTTGGTAATATAGGACAGGATATTATCAGGCAATTCAATACGATGACGATCAATTTTGATAAGATGTTCATCAGGTTCGATTAGTCATTAAGTAAACCGGGTTTACTTCCCGTTTTTCTAAAAAAGGAGCCTTTTGTAGGCCAAGGTCACGTCCTGAAAAAGGTTTACACTCAAAAAGAGTCAAACATGCAAAAAGCAAACAATTCAGGACGAAAGGGCGTCATGGGGAGAGGTTTTCAGTATGATATTACCTTTATGCGGATGGTAGCTGCTGCCTATGAAAATGGCGATGAAAGCCTAAATCAGGTGGCAGCTCGCTTCGAGGTAAGCCGTCAGCAGGTAAAAACATGGCGATTGAAATTTTCTTCCGAACTTGGGATAAATAGTCAAAAAGTCACGCCCATGACCGAACAGGAGCAAAAAGAGTTTGAAGCTTTAAAGAAGCAGAATGAGGAGCTGGCCAAAAAGCTGGAATACGCCAATCTGCAGGTATTTGGCCTTCAAACGATGATCGATGTAGCAGAAGAACAGCTAAAAATCGATATCAGAAAAAAGTCTGGTTCCAAACCGTCCAAAAAGTAAGTCACTGCTACCCTAATGCGGGGTTCAGGAACTTATGTGGATTGTTTGGAAAAACCAGGCAGAGTTATCATAAACGTTATCAACATGAGCATTGCCGGCAGTTGAATGCAGCAATTGTGCTGGATTTGGTTCGAGAAATCCGGCATCGGCAAAAGCGCGTTGGTACCAGAAAACTCATCGGGATGTTACAGTTACCCTTAAGCCAGCATGGGATAAAATTAGGCCGGGATAAACTATTTGATCTGCTTGCCAGTAATAATATGCTGATACGTAAGCGCAAACGCAGACGTCCTGTTACTACAGATTCAAATCATCCTTTCCGGAAGTATCCGAATCTAATCAGGGGATTAGATATTAGTTATGCTAATCAGGTGTGGGTAAGCGATATCACTTATCTCTCCTTGTCAGGTGGGCGTTTTTGCTATTTGAGTCTAATCACGGATGTTTACTCCCGGAAGATAGTTGGTCATTGCTTATATCCATCGTTAAAGAAGGAAGGGCCTTTATTGGCTTTAAAAAAGGCCCTTTCTACGCGGGAGAAATCCATCTTTTACAAGACGATTCATCATTCAGACAGGGGGCTTCAGTATTGTAGTAGAGACTACATCAGTGAATTAGAGCAGGCCAGTACATCGATCAGCATGACAGAAAATGGGGATCCGGGAGAAAATGCAATAGCAGAGCGTGTGAATGGTATTCTGAAATCAGAATTTTCACTTGATAAGCAGTTTAGCAGCTATGAGCATGCCTGTATTGCAGTAGAAGAAGCGATTCAGATTTATAACCAGCAAAGATTGCACACCAGTCGTAACTATTTAACTCCAGATCAGGTTTATCAGCAAGCATCAGGTAGCATACCATCCCGGTGGAAATCCAGGAAAAAGGTAGCTGTAACCTGATAACAGGATTAAAAGCAAGTATTGTAAACTTCAAACAGGATTAATTAACCATAGTGTAAACCTATATTAGGACTAGACCATAAGGAACCGTCCATAGCGCGATAAGGGAGATATCCCGCATATAACCCGCATATAAGCCGCCTATAACCCGCATTCTAAAAGAGGCGGGATATCTGCGGCTTACAGGCAGGTCAGATACCGGAAAGCTGTGCTTATCTGATATCTTTCCGGCTATAGGTGCCTTCTCCAAAGTTCACCATATAGTCAGAAGGGAATAAAGTACTCCTGGTATAATAATCTGTTGTGATAATTTGCGCACCTGACTCACAGGCGGCCTTATACCGGGTATAATCATTCGTTCTTGCTTCTTTTGTATCCAAATCTGCGCGGGTACGCACGATATATCCTTTGGCGACCATGTCGCGGATCATTTGCTGGTCCTTTATCGCATCATTGATGATCATAATGGCTGCTTCCGGTTTACCGGCAGGCGCATTCACAAACAGGATACGGCCTTTCAGTGAAGGATGCCCCTGCATATAATCCGTCATCTTAGGGTCTTTCTCATCCAGGATGAAAATGAACTTGCCCCTAGCCTGCGTAGTAGTAGGCCAGCCATTCTTTAATACCGCTGCTTCCAGGGTCTTTTCCTTCCCACGGATGTCATCAGGTGTGATCAGTTTATCTTTCCCTAAATAATCGATAATTTCCTTATCCAGGCGGTCGTACGTAACAGGTGTGAACGGCTCAGGTTTTGTAAATTCAGGACGTTGGGAGATCTCGTCCTTCGCATTCATCGTGATGAAAACAGGGGAATGACCGGGGTTGGCATCGGACCATTTTTTCAGTTGTTCCAGGGCCATTTTGAAGGTAGGGCAATGGCTGTTTACATCCAGGTCCTGCATATGAAATACCTTGAAACCAGGCTCTTTCATTACATCAGTATTGTATACAGGTTTCAGACCTAACTGCTCCAGCACATAAGGATGCACATATTTGCCGCCGGCACTGTCCGCATATACATCTATTTCCAGTCCTCTCAGCCCCATATCCAGCTGGTTTTCCAGGGAAAGGTGGGTATATTCCAGGCCTGACGCACCCTCTCCGCTATGCTGGCGGATCACGGCCATCACTTTAGGGTCAATCGCAATTTTATAACTGTTGTGGGATCCAATGCGTTGTACTTTGTTCAGTGGTAACTGGTCCTCTCCGGGAAACGCGAATGCTGTAATACCCAGTATCAGGGCAATCATGGCTGCTTTCATCTGTCGATTAAATTGTTTCTGCCGACAAAGGTTTAAATTTATTTCGAGGAAGTATATTAAGAAACTATTAATGGTTAACACTAATGTGTGATATAGACAGGAGGCATTGGCCCCCTGTCTAATATATTTATCGTACTAAAAGGGTCGATTTTACATAATCATAACTCTTTTTGATACTTACAAACGGATCAATGGTGATCTGGTCCTGCTCTACAAATGCATATTTTACCCCTGCTTCGCTGGCATTGGCAAAGATCTTTTTGAAATCTACCACACCGGTACCTACTTCGGCAAACTTAATTTCACCCATCAGGTCCTTCATGGGTTTATCATCTTCACCAGGACCGGTTATTTTGCCCGCGGCTGACTTATCGATATCTTTCACATGCCACATGGCAAAACGGCCCGGATGCGCCTTAAAAAGGGCAACAGGGTCTATCCCGGATTTCTCTGCCCAGAAGATATCCAGTTCTAATACCACCAGTTTCTGATCGGTCTCCTTCAGCAGGATGTCGTAGCCGGTACCTTTTACATCAGGCAGGTTTTTGAATTCCCAGAAGTGATTGTGATAGCCTACTTTCAGACCGGATTTCTTAGCCAGTTCGCCCGCCTTATTCAGTTGGGAAGCCATGAACTGGAAGTCTGCCCCGGTTAAATTGGCGATGAGGTTCATGGGCGGTACGGGTACCACCAGGTACTGCTGGCCCAGAATGGCGGCGATTTCCAGCTGTGCTTTCAGGGCCTCGTCGTTGCCATTGCCCCGGGTGAGGAAGTCATTCAGCTGATAGTGCCCGCTGTGGGTACTGAGCTTGTTTTCGGCCAGGAGCGCCTTCAGTTCTTTGGGTTGGAGGCCCCAGAATGTAGCCGGTGCTTTGGTTCCGCTATAGCCATAGTAGGTCTCCACGTGACTATAGCCAGTCTTA
>Ga0207426_1002277_pt1 | contig 12665 bp, 13 predicted proteins | sample AraplaMF_Cvi_mMS_FD_184265 | JGI IMG/M metagenome (GOLD analysis project Ga0207426, IMG submission 184265) | Arabidopsis root microbial communities from the University of North Carolina, USA - plate scrape MF_Cvi_mMS (SPAdes) (version 2) | ecosystem: Host-associated > Plants > Roots > Endosphere...
GTCCGCGCTGCCGCCTACGCCGGCATCAATACCAACCGTGTTCGCTTCATTGCACTAGTACTGTCCGCGTTCTGCGCAACCATGGCCGGGATCATCAACGTCGCTTATTTCCGCAGCTTCAACCCGGTTGCCGGCCAGTTCCGCGAGCTTGACGCCATTGCCTCCGTGATCATCGGCGGCGGATCAATCTTCGGCGGCTACGGCACGATGATCGGCTCGCTTGCAGGCGCGGCTGTAATAACGCTTGTCCGCGCGCTCCTGCAACTCAATGTCCAAGGCTTCAGCATGCCCCAGCACTGGATCAATGTCTTCATCGGGGTCATCCTCATTGTGGCAGTGCTGATCGACATATGGGTGCGGCAGGCGAATATCTTTGCGCGCCTGCGCGGCCGTTTCACGACAGCAGCACGAACGGGAGAAGCCATCCATGGCTGACGTGACGCCTTCGCGGCCGATTGTGGAAATGCGGGGCATCGAAAAGGCTTTCGGAGCCGTGCAGGCGCTCCGCAAGGTCGATCTCGTGCTCTATCCCGGGGAGATTCTTGGCCTGGTCGGGGACAACTCTGCCGGCAAGTCGACGCTGATGAAGATCCTGACAGGCGCCTATCAGCGCGACTCCGGCGAAATCCTGGTCGCGGGGCAGCCGGTCTCTTTCAAAAGCCCGCACGAGAGCCGCGACGCAGGGATCGAGATGATCTATCAGGACTTCGCGCTCTGCGGGAACATGGATGTCGGCCAGAACATTTTTCTCGGCCGCTGGCCTCTCAGAGGCCCCTTCGTCGATCGGCAAAAAATGTATGCCGAAGCGGACAACGTGTTGAAGCGGCTCAAGGTCGACGTGAATTCCGTCTATCAGAAGGTCGAGAGCCTGTCGGGCGGCCGCCAGCAGTCCGTGGCGATCGCCCGCGCGATCTCCTTCGAGCCGCGCGTCGTCATTCTCGACGAGCCGACCGCCAATCTTTCGGTCATGGCGACCGAGCGGCTGCTCGAAACCATGCTGGAGTTGAAGAAACAAGGCGTTGCCCAGATCATCATCTCACACCGCCTCGTCGACATTTTCGCCGTCGGCGATCGCGTCATGGTCCTCAAGCGCGGTGAATATGTCGGTGACCGCTACGTCAAGAACACCGACGAGCACGAGGTCCTGGAGATAATTGTCTCCGGCACCCGGGAGAGCGCGCTGACGGCCGACGAGGCAAGAAACCGGCCATCGGCGCCCTGACGCCTATTGCTTCAAACTGAGCGATCCATCGGCAACGGAATAGGAAGCGAGCTTGCGCAGGAAGCTCATGCCGACGAGCGTGGAGGACAGGGCGCCATCCTTCAGCACAAAGGCCTCCACATCACGCACGCGGATGCCGCCAATCTCCACCCGATCCAATGTCACGTGCGCTGCCTTCGTCTTCCCGTTGGCTGTGTCGACCGAGTAGCGGAAATCAAGCTGGTTGCCCGTATAACCCAGGCGTCGAGCGAAGCTCTCATTCAGAGCGACGTAGGTCGCGCCGGTATCGATCAGGCCCTGCACCTGACGACCATTGATTCTGAAATCGCCGGAATAGTGGCCTTGAGCATCAGCCCGCAGGCGCATTGTGCCGCCACTTGCCGCGGCTCGCCCCTGTTCTGCATTGTCGGTTACGAAATTGGCCGAGGCGACCATTTCGCCGCTGCGTTTTCCCATGAGGGTCGGTATCTGTGTTGCAAGCACCGCAGCCACGCTTGCAAAAATGACGGTACGCACGAGCATCGGGACAGAAATCCTTCCTGTATAAACCCCGCGTCATGCGTGGCCATGCTTACACGTCCTACTCCCTAATCGCTGACAAGTTGCTAATGCCTGCAAAGCAAATGGTCCGGCACGCGTGTCCGGACCATCGACTGCATCCGAATGGTAAACAGATGACGAATTACTTCGTGCCGTACATGCGATCGCCGGCATCGCCGAGACCAGGCATGATGTAGCCCTTCTCGTTCAGATGGCTATCGATCGAAGCGGTGAAGACGGGCACATCAGGATGCGCCTCGCGGAAATTCTTGATGCCCTCTGGCGCCGCAAGAAGGCAGAGGAAGCGAATGTTATGGGCGCCACGCTCCTTGAGCTTGTCGATCGCCGCGATCGACGAGTTGCCGGTGGCGAGCATCGGGTCGACGACGATGATCAAGCGTTCGGAGATATCCTCGGGAGCCTTGAAGTAATACTCGACCGGCTGCAACGTTTCATGGTCACGATAGACGCCGATATGCGAAACGCGCGCCGACGGCACAAGGTCGAGCATGCCTTCGAGAAGGCCGTTGCCGGCACGGAGGATCGAAGCAAAGACGAGCTTCTTGCCTTCCAGGATCGGCGACTCCATCGTCTGCAGGGGCGTCTCGATGGTCTCCATGGTGAGTTCGAGATCACGGGTCACTTCGTAGCAGAGCAAGGTGGAGATTTCGCGCAGGAGCCGACGGAAACTCCCGGTCGATGTCTCCTTACGCCGCATGATCGTGAGTTTGTGCTGCACAAGCGGGTGATCGATGACCGTTACGCCGTCCATGGCCGAGCCCTTCCTATCGTTGTTCTTATCGGATGTTTCTTCCATGGAAATTGCCCCCACCGCAAGAGCGGAGGCAATTTTGCAGCATCGATCCCCAGGGCTAGCCGGATTACATCCGGGCGAAGAGCGCCTGTCGCGTCGGCTCGTCGACGAAAGCTGCCTCAATTCCCGTGCGGGTCATCTCGTTGATCGCAGCATCGCTGAAACCGAAGGCGTCGGCGGCCAATTCGTACTCGCGCTTCAGCGAAGTATGGAAGAAGGGCGGGTCGTCCGAACTGATCGTCACGCGAACACCTGACGCCTTGAGCTTTCGCAACGGATGAGAAGCGAAATCCGGAAAGACGTTTAGTGCAATATTGGAGCCGGGGCATACCTCCAGCACCGTTCCGAGATCGGCGAGCCGCTTGACGAGATCAAGGTCCTCGATCGCCCGGACGCCATGGCCGATCCGGGAAGGCCTGACAACGTCGAGCGCATCGGCGACGCTGAACGCACCGCACACCTCGCCGGCGTGAATGGTGAGGCCGAGGCCTGCATCGCGCGCGATGTCGAAGGCGCGCGCATAATCGGCAACCCGACCCATCCGTTCCTCACCTGCAAGATTGAACCCAGTGATAAGCGGATTCTTCGCTTTGGCAGCATATTCGGCGGCGCCGATGACGCTCTCCGGGCCGAAATGACGCTCTCCGGTGACAATCAGGCGTGCCTCGATGTCGCTTTTCGCCTTTGCACGACGCATGCCTTCGCACACGCCCTCGATGTAGGCATCCGCTCCAAGCCCGATCCGCTTGCCGTGATCGGGGGAGACGATCAGCTCGCTGTAGATCGTTCCGATCGCGGCAAGCTCATCGAGATAGGTTTCCGTCAGCAGTGCGTAGTCTTCCTCGGTCTTGTAGACCTCCGAGACCTTGTCGTAACACTCCAGAAAGCTCGCGAAATCATGCCAGACATAGGTGCCGTCAGCGAGGTAGGGGCTGATGTCGATGTTATACTTGCGAGCCTGCGCCACGGTGAGCGTCGGCGGCGCCGCTCCTTCCAGATGGCAGTGCAGCTCGACTTTCTTCAAATGCGACGTCATAGAAAGCTTCTCCCGTGCGCGCCCGCCGGAATGCGCAGATGGCGGGCAATCGTCTCGCCGATATCCGCATAAGTGGCGCGAATGCCAATATCGCGGGAACGCAGTCCCGGCCCGTAGGCAATGATCGGCACGCGCTCGCGCGTGTGATCGGTGCCGCGCCACGTCGGATCGCAGCCGTGGTCGGCGGTCAGGATGACGAGGTCGCCGGGCTTCAACTTGCCACCCACTTCGGGAAGCCTGCTATCAAAGGCCTCAAGCGCTGCGGCATAGCCGGCGACATCCCGGCGATGGCCATAGACCATGTCGAAATCTACAAAATTGGTGAAAACCAGTTCGCCATCCTCGGCGGAATCCATCGCCGCAAGGCTGGCGTCCATCAAAGCCTCATTGCCATTGGCCTTGATCACCCGCGAGACGCCCTTATGCGCGAAGATGTCGCCGATCTTGCCGATGGCATGGACCTTGCGCCCTTCCTTGACCAGCCGGTCGAGAAGCGTCGGTTCCGGCGGCGGCACCGAAAAGTCGCGACGGTTTCCGGTGCGCTGAAACTTGGAAGCGGTTTCGCCGACGAATGGTCGTGCGATGACGCGGCCGATATTGTAATCATCGAGCAGCGCCCGGGCGATCGTGCAGAAGGTCATGAGCCGGTCGAGGCCGAAATGCGTCTCATGCGCGGCAACCTGGAAGACAGAGTCGGACGAGGTGTAGCAGATCGGCTTTCCGGTCCGGATATGCTCTTCGCCGTGGCGGGCAATGATGTCGGTACCAGAGGCGTGGCAGTTGCCGAGTATCCCGGGAATGTCGGCCGCCCTGCAGAGCGCCTCGACAAGCTGCGGTGGAAAGGCATCGCCTTCTGTCGGAAAGTAACCCCAGTCAAACGTTACCGGCGTCCCGGCGATTTCCCAATGACCGGACGGAGTGTCCTTGCCACGCGAGACCTCGCTGGCGGAACCGTACATCGCGTACACCTTCTCCGGCACCGGCATTCCGGCCGGAAACCTGCCAGACGCCGCCTTGGCGAGATGGACGAGGCCAAGAGCCGACATATTCGGAAGCTGGAGCGGGCCTGAGCGCAATCCCTCGCGATCGCCCGCACCGGCAGCGCAGAATTCCGCGATATGCCCCAGCGTGTCAGCGCCTTCGTCGCCATAGGCTGCCGCATCCGGCGCGCCGCCGACGCCAAAGGAATCCAGAACGAAAAGAAAGGCTCGCGCCATGCACCACCTAGCGACAGGAAATTGACGTCCCGCGCATCGCGGGCCACTTCTCAAGCCTTATAACGGCCGAGCGGACTTGGCAAACGAGGCTGACGCGTCAGCAATCGCCGCACGCTATCGTGGTGCTCCCGCGGGGTAGAAAGAAATGACTGTGGCTGATCGTGATCGTGCTGCCGTTCGGCAGCAAGTTGGGTGCGTTGAGCCGGATCAGAAGTCTAACGGAATTCGCAGAGATACTCAGCAGCTATTGCTGGCTTGCCGTTGCGGTCTCTGTGCCTTGTTGGCTATGCTGTTCGCAATTCGGAGTACAAGAAAGAACAGAGCGCTCCGTTTGGCGAAAGACGCGGACAGTGTTGGCCTCATCAATCGACACGAGGATGCTTTCATCCAGTATTGCGTTGCCATCCGCATCGAGCAGCACAAGATTGGTCGTTCCGAAACTGCGCCCGGTCAGGACGATCGTCTTGGAATCCGCCACGGTTGCGTCGGCAACCTTGGCGTTTCCGACGATGACCTTGCTCACCGGCCGATCGAGTTTCAAAACGCGGGCTTGATCCATGTAGACCCGCAGAATGTCCTGTTGCGCGAGCGCGGATCCGCCAAGGCCGAGGGCGGTAAAAAAGCTGGCCAGGATGATCCTCTTGCCACTCGGCGACATTTGATTCTCTCTCGGGTTACGGCGATTTTTGCAAAACAGCATGAGAAAAATTGGTGAATGAAGTCTTAAGCCTATTATGGTTTATCGAAGACGCCAGTTTTATGCGCCATATTGCGACAGGGGCTTCGAGGGTATTATCCTGTTCACCGCCATTGAATATCGGCACGAGGACATTCACTAGCAGCGAATGCCTTTACTACCCGGCGCGCGGGACTTTTCTATAAAATTCTAAACAATTGCGATAGGGAATACTTACCATCCTTAGGCATCGGCCAGAATTTACCGGACGGTAACCTAACTCTTTAAGTTGATAGAAACAGGGTCACGCTAAATTGATGCAATCCGATCAACGGCAACAGTTGGCGGACTGCTGAACATCAACTGGAGTTAGGAGTTACCATGACCAAGCTTGTTAGCCGTTTTCTCAAGGACGAATCCGGTGCGACCGCAATTGAATATGGCCTGATCGCAGCGCTTATCTCTGTTGCGCTGATCACCGGAGCAACCGCGCTGGGCAGCAAACTGAACAATCTCTTCAACGGCATTTCCGGCAAGATGGGTGACGCCTGCACGACCGGCGGTGTCACCGGTTGCTGATGCCACGTCGCCTTTGAGAAGAGAAGCCGTCCTGATACCTCAGGGCGGCTTTGCATTTTTGTTCGGCCTCATGGGGTAAATCGGATCATGACTGCCAGCGTCATCATTACCATCTTTCCGATGTGCCTAACATTCGCGGCGGTAATGGATACTTTAACCATGACCATCCCGAACCGAATCTCGGCAATTCTATTGGCATCTTTCTTTGCGCTAGCCCCCTTCGTCGGCATGGATTGGCCGACATTTGGCTATCATCTACTCGGCGGCGCTGTCGTCTTCGCTGCCTGCTTTGTTTTCTTCGCGCTGAACATCATGGGCGGGGGAGACGCCAAGCTGCTAACCACCGCCGCCGTTTGGGTCGGTTTCGGAGATCCGCTGGTAGAATTCATCGGCTACGTAGGTGTCACCGGTGGTCTCCTGGCCGCCGTCATCCTCCTGTTGCGAATGCAGAACGACATGATTACGGCGATCGGGTTACGGGTGCCGAATTCGCTCCTCGTCGCTAAGAAGATTCCCTATGGCATCGCGATCGCGATTGGCGGCTTCGTGGCCTTTCCCTCTTCACCGCTCTTTCTTGCGGCACTTGAGGGCCTGAAGTAACGGCAAGTTAATCCTCCGTTAACTTAAAATCGAAGGCTTTCATTAACTATAATTATACCAATTGCAGGCCATTCTTCGGGTATCGCGAATCCCCGAGGAACGATTAATGAAGCCCGCCCGCCTTTTGATACTAGGAGTCGCTGTCGTTGCGGCCGGCCTTGCCGGCGTGCTGGCGATGAGCCTCGCGGGTCGTGGCTCCGTTGTCACCCAGGTCAAATCAGTCGTCGAGAAAGAGCCGACCGTCAAAATACTGGTCTCCGGTGCCAACCTCCCGGTCGGCGCACGATTGGATGATAAAGCCGTTCACTGGATGGCCTGGCCGCAGAGCGGCGTCGTCCAGGGCTTCATTACCGAAACCGACAAGCCAGATGCCCTGAAAGACCTGCAGGGCGCTGTCGTTCGCCTGCCGATTTTCGAGGGCGAGCCCATCCGCGCGGAAAAGATCGCGGATTCGAACAGCCGCATCCTGTCCTCCCTCTTGCCCTCCGGAAAACGTGCCGTCGCAACCGAGATTTCGGTTTCGACAGGTGCCGGCGGCTTCATCCTGCCGAATGACCGCGTCGACGTGATTATGGTCCGCAAGTCGAAGGAAGCCGACAAGTATCTGACCGAGACTGTGCTCAGCAATGTGCGCGTACTCGCGATCGACCAGCAGATCCAGGAAAAGGAAGACGGCTCCAAAGCCGTCGTTGGTACCACGGCAACGCTCGAGCTAACCCCCGACCAGACCAAGGTACTGGCCGTTGCGCAGCAGATGGCCGACCGGCTGTCGCTGGCATTGCGTTCCGTTGCCGACGCCCAGGAACAGGATACCAGCGCTGCTGACTACCTCCTCAGCGGCGATAATGGCAGCGCCATCGTGCAAGTCATCAAATCAGGCTCAATCGTCACAGACAGCAGCAGCGCGCCGAAGGCCGAGTAAAGGAAGTGGGAATGGGCAATTTGAAGCGCTACACAAAGCCCTTGATGGCAGGTTGCTTGTCCTTTGCGATCGCATTCACGGGCGCCGCTCCGGGCGTTCTCGCTCCTGTTCTCGGTGCAAGAGCTGCGTACGCGGTTTCCGATGGGATCGTTAACATCACCCAGGCTGGACCTGGCGCACACCGCAGCTTGAAGCTCGGTTTGAAGAAGGCGATTGTCGTTGACCTTCCGGTCGATGCACATGACATCCTCGTCTCGGACCCCTCCATGGCCGACGCGGTCACGCGTAGCTCCCGTCGTATCTATCTCTTCGGCAAAACCGTAGGCCAGACGAACATATTCATTTTCGGCGCCGATGGGCAGCAGATCGTCAGTCTCGATATAGCGATCGAACGCGACGTCGCGGGCCTGGAGGCTAATCTCCGGCGCTTCATCCCCGACTCCTGCATCAAAATCGAGATCGTGTCCGACAATATCGTGCTAACCGGCACAGTTCGCACGCCACAGGACGCGGCACAAGCCGCAGACCTCGCGCAAGCCTTCCTGAAAGGTGGCGAAGCAACAACGCGTACGGAAACAGCCAGCGCTTCTGGCGGAGACGGTTCGGTGGCCCTTTTCGCCGAAGGCCGCCAGACCTCACAGGTCGTCAATCTGCTGCAAATCCAGGGCGAAGACCAGGTCACGCTGAAGGTCACCATCGCGGAAGTTCGCAGAGAGGTACTGAAGCAGCTTGGCTTCGACAATCTCGTTTCCAATTCCAAGGGTCTCTCGGTTGCCCAGCTCGGCTCCCCGAACTCCGACAGCGCCGCCGCGATCGTTGGCGGCGGCCTAGCGGCCCTCTTCAAGAGCTCGATCGGAAAATACGATATCTCGACCTATCTCAACGCGCTTGAACAAGCGAAGGTCGTGAAGACGCTGGCCGAGCCGACACTGACGGCGATTTCCGGCCAGGCAGCGACCTTCAATTCCGGCGGCCAGGTGCTTTATTCGACGACGGACAATGACGGCAACGTCACGATCGTTCCTTACAACTACGGCATCAATCTCGCCTTCAAGCCGGTCGTCCTGTCCTCCGGCCGAATCAGCCTGGAAATCAAGACGAACGTATCGGAGCCTGCCCCTTCGGTTTCCGGCTCAACACCAACCTACCAGCGCCGCTCGGCCGAGACCTCCGTCGAGCTTCCCTCGGGTGGCTCCATCGCGCTTGCTGGGCTGATCCGCGACAACGTATTGCAGACCTCGAACGGCACGCCGGGCGTCAACAAGATCCCTCTGCTTGGCACATTGTTCCGGCAGCGCACTGTCGAGCGTGATGAGACCGAACTTGTCATCATTGCAACGCCCTATCTCGTTCGCCCGGTTGCTCGCGATCAGCTCAGCCGCCCGGACGACAACTTCAGCCCGGAAAACGACGCGGCGACCTTCCTGCTCAATCGCGTCAACAAGGTTTACGGCGGCCGTGAAACGCCCGTCGCCGACGCGCAATTCCATGGCTCCATCGGGTTCATCTACAAATGAGCGCGGCAGGATCAGCAATGGCACAACACAGAGAGCCGATGGCCCACATGCAGAACACCGCACATGATTCCCGCCGTTCGAATTCGCTGCTGACATTTATCGCGGTGGCTGCCGCCCTGCTTTCCGGCTGTGCCTCCCATGACCAACTGACGACCGGTGGCATTCCCGACGACTATCGCCAGCGACACCCGATCGTGGTTGCCGAAGCCGAGCAATCGGTCGATATCCCGGTCGCGTCGACAGACCGCCGCCTCAACATCGCCCAGCGCGACATGATCCGCGGCTTCGCGCAGAATTACACGTCGCGGGCAACCGGGCCGGTCTATCTGCTGACGCCCGAGGGATCGCCGAATGCGGCGGCAGCACGGCAGCTGCGGGGTCAGGTACGCGCTGAGCTTTCCGCCCGCGGCATCGCAAGTTCCAAGATCGTCAACAGTTCCTACGGAGCGGCCGGCGCGGGTGACGCAGCGCCCATTCGCCTGACTTTCGTCGGCACGACAGCAATGACGTCGCAGTGCGGTCAATGGCCGAGAGACATCATCAACGATTTCACCAACCAGAATTATTACAATTTCGGTTGTGCAACGCAGAACAACCTGGCTGCACAAGTGGCAAACCCGGAAGACCTGATCGCGCCTCGCGGCATGACCCCGATTGATGCGGCCCGCCGCAACGCTGCGATCAAAGAGTATCGCGAAACGACAAGCACGATTGAAGACGTCACCAGCAGCTCCAACAGCTTCTGATCAGTTTAGGACCGAACGATGAGTACAGTCGAATACGAGATCAAGAATACGACGGAGCTGCGCAACGCAGAAGACGCCGTTCGTATGGCCGAGCTCGAGAACATGCGGCCCTTGCCCCGCATATCGGTCCACGCCTTCTGCGAAAGCGAAGAACTGCAGCGTGTGATGGAGCGTTGCAGCCATGACCGCCGCATGTCGAAGGTCAGCCTGCGCATCACCAGCGGCGGCATTGCGGCGGCCGCGAACATGTTCGCCACGGCGCCAACGCCCAATCTGATCATTCTCGAAACCAGGACGGTATCTGCAAGTGTGCTGAACGAGCTGGCGCCGCTTGCCGCCGTCTGCGACCCGTCCACCAAGGTCATCATTGTCGGCTATCACAACGACATCGCGCTCTATCGCGAACTCGTGCGCAACGGCATTTCCGAGTATATGGTCCAGCCGGTCGCCATGCCCGATATCATGATGGCGATGGCGACGATCTTTGTCGACCCTGATGCCGAGCCTCTCGGCCGCAGCATCGCCTTCATCGGCGCCAAGGGCGGCGTCGGTTCCTCAACGATCGCCCATAATTGCGCCTTCGGCATCTCCAATCTGTTTTCGACCGAAACGATCCTGGCCGACCTCGACCTGCCCTACGGCACGGCCAATATCGATTTCGACCAGGACCCGACCCAGGGCATCGCCGAGGCGGTTTATGCGCCGGAACGCCTGGACGAAGTGTTTCTCGATCGCCTGCTGACGAAGTGCTCCGAGCATCTGTCGCTGCTTGCGGCCCCTTCCCTTCTCGACCGCGCCTATGATTTCGAAGGACAGGCGTTCCAGCCCGTGCTTGAGGTCCTGCAGCGCAACGCCCCCATCACCGTGCTCGACGTACCGCATGCCTGGTCGGAATGGACACGCTCGGTGCTGGCCAGCGTGGACGAGGTCGTCATCTGCGCCTCTCCCGATCTTGCCAACCTGCGCAACACCAAGAACATGATGGATGCGCTGCGCAAGATGCGGCCCAACGACAAGATGCCGCATCTGATCCTCAATCAGGTCGGGATGCCGAAGCGGCCGGAGATCAGTCCGGCCGATTTCTGCGGTCCGCTGGAAACCGATCCGATCGCGATCATCCCCTTCGATGCCAACCTCTTCGGCAACGCGGCCAACAGTGGCCGGATGATTTCGGAGATGGATGCAAAGTCACCGACGGCAGAAACATTCTCGCAGATATCGCACATCGTGACCGGGCGGATTGCCATCAAGAAAGCACGCAAGGGCGGATTGCTCGGCCTGCTGAAGCGCAAATGACGCCCGCCAAGATCGGATTGGAATAAGGCATGTTCGGAAAACGCGGAAACGAGGGTTTTGGCAAGGCGGGCGGCACCATCGCGCCGCCTCCGCCGGTTCCACATCCCTCCCCGTCTGCCCCTGCGATTCTGGTCGAGCCGCAGCGCGAGCCCCCGCGCCAGCAGGTTCCGCCGCCGCCGATGCAGACGCCGCAGCGCAAGCGCCCGACCCGCACGGATGAATATTACGACACGAAAGCGCAGGTCTTCTCGGCGCTGATCGATACGATCGATCTGTCGCAGCTTGCCAAGCTCGACGGAGAAAGCGCGCGCGAAGAAATCCGCGACATCGTCAACGACATCATCACGATCAAGAACTTCGCGATGTCGATTTCCGAGCAGGAAGAACTGCTCGAAGACATCTGCAACGACGTTCTCGGTTACGGTCCGCTCGAGCCGCTGCTCGCCCGCGACGATATCGCCGACATCATGGTCAACGGCGCCGGCCAGACCTTCATCGAAGTCGGCGGCAAGACCATCGAATCCGAAATCCGCTTCCGCGACAATTCGCAGCTGCTGTCGATCTGCCAGCGCATCGTTAGCCAGGTCGGCCGCCGCGTCGATGAATCAAGTCCGATCTGCGACGCCCGCCTGCCCGACGGCTCCCGTGTCAACGTCATTGCGCCTCCGCTCGCGATCGACGGGCCGGCACTCACCATCCGCAAGTTCAAGAAGGACAAGCTGAACCTCGAACAGCTCGTTCGCTTCGGCGCCATCACGCCTGAGGGAGCGACGCTTCTCCAGATCATCGGCCGCGTCCGCTGCAACGTCGTCATTTCGGGCGGTACCGGTTCGGGCAAGACGACGCTGCTCAACTGCCTCACCCGCTACATCGACGTGGACGAGCGCGTCATCACTTGCGAAGACACGGCAGAACTGCAGCTGCAGCAGCCGCACGTGGTACGCCTCGAAACCCGGCCACCGAACATCGAAGGCGAAGGCGAGATCACCATGCGCGATCTCGTCAAGAACTGCCTGCGTATGCGTCCGGAGCGGATCATCGTCGGCGAAGTGCGCGGACCGGAGGTTTTTGACCTGTTGCAGGCAATGAACACCGGTCACGACGGCTCGATGGGCACGATCCACTCGAACTCGCCGCGCGAATGCCTCAGCCGTATCGAGTCGATGATCGCAATGGGCGGTTTCACTTTGCCGGCAAAGACCGTACGCGAGATCATCTCCGGTTCGATCGATATTATCGTCCAGGCGGCCCGCCTGCGAGACGGCTCTCGTCGCATCACGCAGATTACCGAGGTGATCGGGATGGAAGGCGACGTCATCATCACCCAGGACCTGATGCGCTACGAAATCGACGGCGAGGATGCGTCGGGTAAGCTGATCGGCAGGCACAAGTCGACCGGTATCGGCAAGCCGCATTTCTGGGATCGCGCGCGCTACTTCAACGAAGAAAAGCGCCTTGCCGCGGCACTCGACGAAATGGAAGCGAAATCCAAGGATTAGT
>Ga0207426_1002278_pt1 | contig 12662 bp, 12 predicted proteins | sample AraplaMF_Cvi_mMS_FD_184265 | JGI IMG/M metagenome (GOLD analysis project Ga0207426, IMG submission 184265) | Arabidopsis root microbial communities from the University of North Carolina, USA - plate scrape MF_Cvi_mMS (SPAdes) (version 2) | ecosystem: Host-associated > Plants > Roots > Endosphere...
AGCGACGGGGCGGAGTCCTGCGGCATCGGCGTCCTTCGTCTGTCGGCCTCGATTGTCGGCTGTCGATAGACGTTAGCGGTCGTTCCGCACGCTCACGGTGTGGTGATACACACACCTCGATCGGGGCTCGTTGTGGAGATCCTCCTTGGCCGGAGGCGGTGGCGTACGCCAGGATCAACGCCATGGACCTGCTGAACACACTGGTGGACAAGGGACTGCGGCGCGAGTTGCCGACCCGCGAAGAGGCGCTGGCCGTGCTGGCGACCTCCGATGACGAACTGCTCGATGTCGTGGCCGCGGCCGGAAAGGTGCGCCGCCAGTGGTTCGGGCGGCGGGTCAAACTCAACTATCTCGTCAACCTCAAGTCGGGTCTGTGCCCCGAGGACTGCTCGTACTGCTCCCAGCGGCTGGGCTCGAAGGCCGAGATCCTCAAGTACACCTGGCTCAAGCCGGATGACGCCTCCAAGGCGGCGGCCGCCGGGGTGGCCGGCGGCGCCAAGCGCGTCTGTCTGGTGGCCAGTGGCCGGGGCCCCACGGACAAGGACGTGGACCGCGTCTCGGAGACCATCTCCGCCATCAAGGAGCAGAACGAGGGCGTGGAGGTCTGCGCCTGTCTCGGTCTGCTCTCCGACGGCCAGGCCGGCCGGCTGCGCGCGGCGGGCGCCGATGCGTACAACCACAACCTGAACACCTCGGAAGCCACCTACGGCGACATCTGCACCACACACGACTTCTCGGACCGGGTGTCCACCGTCCAGCAGGCCCAGGCGGCCGGTATGTCCGCCTGCTCCGGGCTGATCGCCGGTATGGGGGAGAGCGACGCCGACCTCGTCGATGTGGTCTTCGCACTGCGCGAACTGGACCCGGACTCGGTCCCGGTCAACTTTCTGATCCCCTTCGAGGGCACCCCGCTCGCCAAGGAGTGGAACCTCACTCCGCAGCGTGCGCTGCGGATCCTGGCGATGGTGCGGTTCGTCTGCCCGGACATCGAGGTACGGCTGGCCGGCGGCCGCGAGGTCCATCTGCGCAGTCTCCAGCCGCTCGCCCTGCACCTGGTCAACTCCATCTTCCTCGGCGACTATCTGACCAGTGAGGGCCAGGCCGGCAAGGACGACCTCGCGATGATCGCGGACGCCGGGTTCGAGGTCGAGGGCACGGACACCACGACACTGCCGGAGCACCGCAGGCAGGACTGCGGCGCGGCGGCGGCCGACGAGGCCGACGACGCGGACGGCGACTCCGAGGAGATCGCCGCCACCGTCCCGGCACCGTCCGACGACACCCGCCGTGATCTGGTCTCGGTGCGCCGCCGCGGTGCCGGTACCGACCTGCCGCCCAATGCCTGAGCCGCTCACCCCCGGCGAACTGCTCGCGCTCGACCGGCAGCATGTGTGGCATCCGTACGGGCCGATGCCCGGCCGGACCGCACCGCTGCTGGTGGAGTCCGCGTCCGGTGTCCGGCTCCGGCTGGCCGAACCGGTCGAGGGTCAGGACGAGTTGGTGGACGGCATGTCGTCCTGGTGGTCGGCGGTGCACGGCTACAACCACCCGGTCCTCAATGACGCCGCACAGAGCCAGTTGGGGCGGATGAGCCATGTGATGTTCGGCGGGCTGACCCATGAGCCGGCCGTCCGGCTGACGAAGCGGCTGGTCGACATCACCCCGGAGCCGCTGGAACATGTCTTCCTCGCCGACTCCGGTTCGGTGTCGGTCGAGGTCGCCGTCAAGATGTGCCTCCAGTATTGGCGCTCGCTCGGGAAGCCGCGCAAACAGCGGCTGCTGACCTGGCGGGGCGGCTATCACGGCGACACCTGGCAGCCGATGTCGGTGTGCGATCCGGACGGCGGAATGCATGAGCTGTGGCAGGGGGTGCTGCCGCGGCAGATCTTCGCGGACACCCCGCCGGCCGGCTTCGACGCGGCGCCGGACGAGGCGTATGCCGCGCAGCTGCGCGAGCTGATCGCCCGGCACGCCGAGGAGCTGGCGGCGGTGATCGTGGAGCCCGTGGTGCAGGGGGCGGGCGGGATGTCGTTCCACTCCCCCGGCTATCTGCGGGTGCTGCGGGATGCCTGCGACGCCCATGGCGTGCTGCTCGTCTTCGACGAGATCGCCACCGGCTTCGGCCGTACGGGCGCCCTGTTCGCCGCTGAACATGCGGGCGTCGCGCCCGATGTGATGTGCCTGGGCAAGGCGCTGACCGGCGGATATCTCACCCTGGCGGCGACGCTGTGCACGGCGGCGGTGGCGGACGGGATCTCCCGCGGCGCACTGCCGGTGCTGGCGCACGGCCCGACTTTCATGGGCAATCCGCTGGCCGCTGCCGTCGCCGATGCCTCGATCGAACTGCTGCTGTCCCAGGACTGGGCGCAGGAGGTCAAGCGGATCGAGGCCGGGCTGGTGAACGGTCTGGCCCCGGCCCGGAGCGTCGCCGGGGTGCGTGACGTGCGGGTGCTCGGCGCGATCGGCGTCGTCCAGCTCGACCACGAGGTGGACATGGCGGCCGCGACCCGGGCGGCGGTCCGGGAAGGCGTATGGCTGCGTCCGTTCCGGGATCTGATCTACACCATGCCGCCGTACATCACCGGCGACGACGATGTGGCCCGCATCTGCGCCGCGGTGTGCGCGGCGGCGCGCGAGGGCTGACCGTACGGGCGGCGGTGGCCGGGTGTCCGCGCCCCCGCCGCCCGGCGCCGCCGCCTGCGCCCCGGTACCGGTGCCGGTACGCACCGGGCACCCAGCAACATTCCCAGTCATTGCGCGCGGGATCGGCCGCGCAGAGTCGGAGGCACAACCATGTCGGTGCTGTTCGTGACGGGCACGGGCACGGAGATCGGCAAGACCGTGACCACGGCCGCGATCGCCGCGGCGGCGCTCGCCCGGGGCCGTTCGGTGGCCGTGCTCAAGCCGGCCCAGACCGGCGTCACGGCCCATGAGCCGGGTGATGTGGCGGAGGTCGAGCGGCTGGCCGGCCCGGTCACCGGCGTCGAACTCGCCCGCTTTCCGGAGCCGTTGGCGCCCGCGACGGCCGCGCTGCGGGCCGGGCTGCCGCCGGTCGGGCCGCGGGACATCGCCGAGGCCGTCGCCAAACTGGCCGCCTCGCACGACCTGGTGCTGGTCGAGGGCGCGGGCGGGCTGCTGGTCCGCTTCGACGCGGACGGCCATACGCTCGCCGACGCCGCGCGGCTGGCCGGGGCCCCCGTCCTGGTGGTCGCCCAGGCGGGCCTGGGCACCCTCAACGCCACCGCGCTGACCGCGCTGGCCCTGCGCTCGTACGGGCTCGACTCCCCGGGCGTCGTCATCGGCAGCTGGCCGGCCGAGCCCGACCTCGCGTCCCGCTGCAATCTGGCGGACCTACCGGACGCCGCGGACGCCCCGCTCCTCGGCGTGGTCCCGGAGGGCTCCGGCGGGCTCGCGCCCCACGCCTTCCGCACCGCGGCCCCGGACTGGCTGGCTCCGGCGCTCGGCGGATCGGGCGCGTTCGACATCCCCTCGTGACGGTGGTGCGGCCTCGGCACACCGCCGTACGCGCCGCGCGGTGCGCGAGGACGGGAGACGTACGGCCCCTGCCCCGGGTGCCAGGGCCGCTCCCGCCTCGTACGGATGTCCGGACCGCTGACGGGGTGGCTCCCGAAGACTCCTTGCCCGCCCGGCGGGGAGACTGACTCCAGGAGCGGGCATCGTCGGCGAAGGGGTCCGTCATGTGGCAGCGCAGAAGAGTTCCGCACGGCACGGTGCACCACCCGGTGTTCGCCCGTTTCTACGCGAACTGCTGCGGTCCGGCCGCGGATGCCCGGGCGGGGGTGGCCGCGCTCCGGAAAGAGCTGCTGACCGGCGCCACCGGCCGGGTCATCGAGGTCGGCGCGGGCACCGGGCTGAACTTCGCGCACTATCCGGGGACCGTCTCGGAGGTGGTGGCCATCGAGCCGGAGCCCACCCTGCGGGAGGTGGCCCGGTCGGCGGCGGCGCATGCGGAGGTACCGGTGGATCTGGTGCCGGGGATGGCGGAGGCGCTGCCGGTCAAGAGCGAAGCGTTCGACACCGCGGTGGCGTCGTTGGTGCTGTGTTCGGTGCGCGAGGTGCAGCGGGCGCTGCTGGAGCTGCGGCGGGTGCTGCGGCCGGGCGGTGAGCTGCGGTTCTTCGAGCACGGGCGGGCCGCGGGGCGCGGGCTGGCGGCGGTGCAGTGGTCGCTGGACCGGACCGTCTGGCCGCTGCTGATGGGCGGCTGTCACACCGGCCGGGACCCGCTGGGCGAGATCCGCACGGCCGGGTTCGAGGTACTGCGGGTGCGCCGGCTGCGGGTGCCGGAGCGGGGGCCGACGCTGCCGACCTCACCGGCGGTGCTGGGCACGGCCCGCCGGCCGGCCGACTGAGCGGCCCGCGCGCGGGCGGCGCTCAGACCGTCCAGGTGCGCAGCGCGTCGGCGATGGCCCGGACGTCGGCCGTACCGTCCTTGACGAGGCGGGCGAGGTCGCGGACCTGTTCGGGGGAGGTGGCGATCTTCAGACCACTGGCGACGAGGTAGCCATAGGCGACGGCGGTCGCGAACATCGCATTCGCCTCCTCCAACGCCGGTACCTGGAGCAGGAGTTGGAGCAGCGCGGCGGCGCGGTCCTGGGGATCGGTGTAGACGGGCACACCGAATATCTCGGCTTCATGGCGGCTGACGGCGGCCACCAGGGCGCCCCAGTCGGTGACCTGGGGGTCTCCGGGGGTGTGCTGTTCGGCGATCAGAAGGAGCCAGGCGAGGTCGATGCGCAGTGTCACGTGGTGCCCGGCAGTCCTTCGTGGTCGGTGGTGCCCGGGGTGGCAGGGGGACTGCCTTCTTGCCGGCCGAATTCCTCGGCGAAGACGCGCTCGTACTGCTTCATGAAGTCGGAGGCGGCCTCGACGAAGGTCTGGCCGACCTCGCCGGCGTCCTTGAGGACGAGCTCCTCGATATAGCGGTTCATGCTCACTCCCCGCTGCGTAGCGCGCTCTCGCGCCGCTTCGGCAGTGGCCTCGTCCACCCTGACGTTCAGCTGCGTCTTCGCCACCCCTTAAAGCTAGCGCGCATCCGCTAGCAGCGGCAAGCGGCGGAGCCCCGGGGCCCGTCCGCCCGGTCGCCCCACTGCGCGGCAACCGGGCGGACGGCGCCCACGGCCCGGCTTTACTTGTAGCCGAAGTCCTGGGTCCAGTAGGCCCGGTGCTTACCGCCCAGGGCGACACCTATGCCGGTGGCCTTGGACTGGCAGCCAAGGATGTTGGCCCGGTGGTCGGGGCTGTGCATCCAGGCGTCGAACGCATCCTTGGGAGTCGTCGGCCAGGCGTCGATGTTCTCCGACGAGGCATCCTCGTACCCCTGCGCTTCCATCCGCTCCTTCGGCCCCTTGCCGTCGGTGGAGGTGTGCGAGTAGTGGCTGTGGGCGGCCATGTCCTGGCTGTGCAGCCGGGCGGCTTTGTCCAGACGGGGGTCGCGGTGCAGGGGCGCACAGCCGTGCTCGACCCGTGCCTTGTTGACGAGTCGGTTGATTTCCGCCTCGTAGCGGTCGATCTTGCTGTTGCCCGGCGTGGTCGCCTTCGGCGCCGGCGTAGAGGGCCGGTCGCTCGGTGTGGCGTCGGGGGTGGCGCTGCCCGAGGGCCGGGGGAAGGCTTCGCTCGCCGTCGCGTTGTCCTGGGAATTGAACACGGCCAGCGATCCGCCGAGGACACCGGCCGCGGCCAGGATACCGATCGGAATCATCCGAACCCGGCGCCGGTGAGCACCACGCGCCTCGCGCTTCACCGAAGAGAATTTCACGTTCAACTAAATCGTCTCCATGAGGGAATGCCGGAACGGAAAGCGGACAGCACACGGCGGCACCACCACTCCCCGCAGGCCGTTCGACCATCCGAACTGCCTTTCCGGGAACAGGGGTCACCGTAACAAAGCATTCCGGACTCGAATTCAGCCGAAGATGCACCACCACCCTCCGGGCGCGGACGGAATGATGCAACATGCCCGCTTTAGAGCCTCTTTGAATGCATGACAGCGCCACCTTCAACACCTCGCCCCTTCCGCTTCACCGCCACCTCCCCTTCTATATAGGGAAGTTGAAAACGCGATACCGGATCCTGCGTATCGGGAGAAGTTCGGCGGTGCGGCGGACCCGGAAAGCATCGTCACAAAGGAACTTGCACCGGGGATATGGCGGCCGTTGGTAAATCGCCCGCGAGTTCCGTACGATGCCCAGCGCCTTTTCAACCCCGGGGTAGAGAAAGCGATTTTCGGGCCAGGCACAGAAATTCTGGGCCTGGGAGTGCGGGGCGCTTCAGCCGGGCCGCGGGCCGCGGGCGGTGCCTTCAGCGGGGGTCCTAACGGGTGTCCGCGAAGCCTCGTACGTCCTCGGGGTACAGCGGCCGGAGCGGATCGAGGATGCGGGCGGCCTGCTCGCGCACACTGAACACCGCTCCCCCGTCGCACCGCCGCCGGGACCGCGCCCACAGGAAGTACAACGGCGCGGTCACGGTCAGCCCGACCAGCCAGGACAGAGCCGCGCCGCCGAAGTACGCCGCCATCGGGCCGGTGTACGGGCCGGTGGCGAGGAACGGGAGCTGGACGGCGAGGCCCAGGGCGTACGAGCCGAGCGCGACCGGGTCGAAGCGCCCGTGGTGGTCGTCGTCCGGGGCGTCGGCCTCCTCGGGGTACTGGCTGCCGTGGCGCAGGAGAGCGACGTCGATGACATTGATCGCCGCCCAGGGCACCAGCACGGCCAGCAGCACCAGGGCCAGATCGGCGAAACGCGGCACGAAGTCGCCGACGAGGCCGAGGGCGAGGGCCGGCCCGCCGGCCAGGACAAGAGTGCCCACCGCGCCGCGGACCCGACGGGCCCGGAGTGACTGCCCGAAGGTGAGGGTCGTATGCACCGCGCGGTAGAGGTTGAGCGCGCTGTGGTGGAGGACGATCAAGAGGAAGAGTGCCAGCAGCACCGGCCCGAACGCCCCGGCCACGGCGTCGAATCCGGCGGCCGGGTCCGGGCCCGGGCAAACGGGGGCGACAACCGCACCGGCCAGGAACGGCAGCAGGGAGCCCAGGCAGGAGCCCCCGTACCTCGCCCGGAAGGCGACGGCGGTGCGGGCGGGCCGGGGCAGCGAGCGCGCGGGGTCCGCGACGTACGGGGCGAGGGCCGGCTGCCACAGGGCGCTGAGAGAGACGATCGCGAGCCAGCCGGCGAAGGTGAAGCCGCCCCGGGTGAGGAAGTCCGAGGGCAGGCCGCGGGCCACGACGGCGGCGAGGCCGGCCAGACTGCCGAGGCCGAGGACCACCGCCGCCGTCTTGTGGAGGAAGTGGAGCAGGCGCCGGCCGGTCAGGCAGAGCAGCGCGGAGCCGACGGCGGCGAGCAGGATGCCCCCGCCGGCCGGCAGGTTGGGCGCGAGGGCATGCAGCGACCGCCCGGCGAGCACGAGGTGAGCGGCGAAGAACCCGACGTACACGGCGGCCGCGACGGCCACGCTCGGCAGTGCGCCCGGCGAGCCGAACCGGACCCGGCTCCGGGGGCTGCGCGCTCCACCGGGCTGCGGACCCCGCGCCCCACGCGACGCCGTGCACACCCCGCCCAACAACTGCCCGACGAGCACCGCCAAGACGCCCGACCACAGCGGCTGGTGGAACACCTGCACCGTCATCGCGCCGGTGACCAGGGCCAACGGGGCGATATGGGTACCGAATCCGAGGGTGAACAGTGCACGGGCACCCCCGTGCCGTGCGCGCTCCGGCGCCTCGTCGGCGGTGTGGGTTCCGACCGCGCCGGGCTGCGCGGCTCCGTGCCGATCGATCACGGCGGCCTCCTCGTGGCTGGCCCGCGCGGGGTCGCGGGCTGGTGGGTGACGGGACGGCCAACCGGCGGACGGGCAGCGTGGAGCTGCCGGATGACCGGTGGGGCGGCGGCCGACGAGGGGGGCTGAACGGAGTCTCGGGCACCCGGGCCACCAGGTCAATGACCAAGATCCGTCCTCCCCGGGATCTCCATGTGGTGCGAGACGCACGGCGCCGGCGCGCGGTTCTCCACCAGCCTCCGAGCGTGACTCGACGGACGACGGCGGCCGGCCGGTGCGTTCGCCGCAGGGCGTGCCGCTGCCGATGCGGCCGGAGCCGATGCCGCACGATGTGACGGTCGCGGGCCCGGCCCACGGAGGGCAGCGACGGACCGGACCGACCGCGACCGCACCGGCCATCAGGAGGACCCACGCCGTGTCCGTCCCCGCCCCCGTCCCGCATCTGAAGCGCAGTCTGCGGCGCTTCGACATCATGGCGATGGGCGTCGCCGCCGTGATCTCCTTCGATGTGATCGGGCAGATCGCCGCCGGCGGCGGGCAGGCCGTCACCTGGATCGCGGTCCTCGCGGTGACGTTCCTGCTGCCCTACGCCCTGGTGTTCGCCGAGACCGGGGCCGCGTTCCCGCAGGAAGGCGGGCCCTATGTCTGGGTGGAGGTGGCCTTCGGGCGGCCGGCGGCCGTGCTGACCACGATGTTCTACTGGGTCACCAACCCCGTCTGGCTCGGCGGTTCGCTGGTTTTCGTGGCGGCCGCGGCATGGGACGGCTTCGTGCTCCGGCTCGGCTCGGGAACGGTGGCGGACTACGCCTTCAAGCTGGCCTTCATCTGGGCCGCGATCCTCACCGCGGTTGTCTCGCTGCGCCGCGGCAAGTGGATCACCACGGCCGGCGCCGGGGCCAAGGTCCTGGCGCTGTCCTTCTTCACCGGTACGGCGGTGGCGTACGGGATCCAGCACGGCTTCCGAGGCCTCCAGGGCGCCGGCTTCTCCCCCACGGGGGTGGGGTTTCTGGCGCTGGTGCCGGTGCTGCTGTTCGCGTTCGTCGGGTTCGAGGCGCCCAATGCGGCGGGCGACGAGATGCTCGCTCCGCAGCGCGATGTGCCGGTGGCGATCGGGGTGTCGGGGACCATCGCCACCTGCTGCTATCTGCTGCCGGTGCTGGCCATTCTCTCGGCCGCGCCGCCCGGCCGGGTCACCGGCGTCGGCGGCTTCATGGATGCCGCCCGGCTGGTCTTCGGGATCTACGGCGACGGGCGCGAACCGGTGCTGACCTTCGTCGCGGTGCTGTTCGTGGTGGCGCTGCTGACGCAGGGCAGCGCCTGGATGATCGTCGCCGACCGGATGCAGGCGATGGCGGCAGCCGACGGCGGGTTCTTCAGCCGGGGCCTGGGCGCCTTCCATCCGAGGCTGGGTACGCCGGTCCGGATGAATCTGCTCTCCGGCGTCACCGCCACCGTGTTCATGGCCGCCGCGATGAACCTGGCGAAGGGGGACGCCTCGGCGGTCTTCGGCGTGGTGCTGACCGTCGCGATCACCACCCTGCTGCTGTCCTATCTCGCGGTCGTTCCCTCGCTGCTGGCGCTGCGGCTGCGCCACCGCGAGGTGCCCCGGCCCTACCAGGTCCCCTTCGGCACCCGCGGTTTCACCGTGGCGACGCTGCTCGTCTACGGCTGGATCGTGCTCGGCTCATGGGTGGCGCTGTTTCCCGGCACACTGGAGCAGCTCTTCGGCCTCCCGTACGACTTCCGGGCGGTCTGGGGCGTTTCCCGACTCAGCTTCGAGGCGTTCACCCTCGGCACGGTCGCGCTGCTGCTGGCGGTCGCCGCCGCCGGCTACCTGACGCAGCGCCGGCGCACCCGGCCCCGGAACGAGGAACGCGCTACCGGCCCGGCCCGGTAGCGCGGGTCCGGGCCGGCGGGGCTACTGCTCCGGCTCGGCGACCCGGAGCAGTAGTGCGTGCAGCAGCTCCCGTTCATCGGCATCGAGCGGGACGAGCAGCTCGTCGGTGACCTCACGGCTGGACTCGTCGGTGTCGCGCAGGGCGCTGCGGCCCTGGTCCGTGAGGACGACGATGCGACTGCGGCGATCGCCGGGCGCGGGCCGGCGTTCGACGTAACCGAGGTCCTGGAGGTCGTCGACCAGGCTCACGATCGCGCTCGGGTCGTAGCCCAGCCGTTCGCTCAATTCCCGTTGCAGGGCCCCTTCCACGGTCGTCAGATACCGGAGCAGGGCGTAGTGGCGCAGCCGCAGGCCGTACTCCTGGAGCGCCGTGTTGAACATGCTCCCCGACCGCAGGCCGAGGCGGTACAGGAGGTAGCCGGTGTCGGCGTGGAGGGCGCGCATCCAGGGGACGTCGGCGTCGGTCTCGGCGATCTCTGGCTCCGGTGTGAGGTCCCGTGGGAACGGGAGCGTGGGCGGGGTGGGGCCGTCTCAGCATGGAGCATACCGAGGTCCACGGCAACTATTGACGACAACAATGATTGGTCTTAGCTTCCTTCGGGAGAGTCGGACCGCGCCGAGCCGCAGCCCAGGGCTCCCGCACCCTCCCTCCCAAGAGAAGGAGCACATCGCCGTGTCAGACCCCACTCCCCCTTCCTCCACCGACCTCAGCGGCAAGGTGGCCGTGGTCACCGGCTCCGGCCGGGGCCTCGGCCTCGCCTACGCCACCGCGCTGGCCAGGGCCGGCGCCGCCGTCGTCGTCAATGACGTGGACGCCGGGATCGCCGGGCAGGCCGTCCGGTCCCTGACCGATGCGGGCGGCCGGGCGGTGGCCGAGGTGGCGGCCGTCGGCACCACCGAGGCCGCGGACCGCCTGGTCGCCCGTGCCGTCCAGGAGTTCGGGCGGCTCGACATCATGGTCACCAACGCCGGGATCCTGCGGGACCGCGTCCTGTGGAAGATGACGGACGACGACTTCGACAGCGTCGTGACCACGCATCTGCGGGGCACCTTCACCTGCGCCCGCGCCGCCGCGGTCCGGATGCGCGAACAGGGCGAGGGCGGCAGCCTGATCCTGATCGGCTCGCCGGCCGGCCAGCGCGGCAACTTCGGCCAGACCAACTACGCCGCGGCCAAGGCCGGCATCGGCGCCATGGTGCGCACCTGGTCCATGGAGCTGGGCCGGGCGGGCATCACCGTCAATGCCGTCGTCCCGGTGGCGGCGACCGCCATGACCGAGACGATCCCGGCCTTCGCCCCGTACATCGAGGCCCTGCACCGCGGTGAGCCGCTGCCGGAGTTCCTGCGCAAGGGCGAGGGGTTCGGCACCCCCGAGGACTGTGCCGCGCTGCTGCCTTTCCTCGCCTCCGACGCGGCGCGGGACGTCACCGGGCAGTGCATCGGCATAGGCGGTGACAAGCTCGCGCTGTGGTCGCATCCGCAGGAGGTCTCGGTCGCCTACGCCGATGGCGGCTGGACGCCGGAGGGCATCGCCGCCACCTGGCATCACTCGGTGGGCAGCGCTCCGCAGACGGTCGGTATCCCCGCTCCCCAGGCCCGGTGAGCCGATGAACACCGACGAGCTCGTCGCGATCGACGTCCACACCCATGCCGAGGTGTCGGCCAAGGGCGCCCATGCCCTGGACAACGACCTGTATGCCGCCTCCAGCGCCTATTTCAAGGTCGAGGGCGAGCGCAAGCCCACCCTGGAGGAGATGGCCGCGTACTACCGGGAACGGAGGATGGCTGCCGTCGTCTTCACCGTCGACGCCGAATCCGCCACCGGCACACCTCCGGTGCCCAACGAGGAGGTCGCGGAGGCCGCGGCCGCCAACCCCGACGTACTCATCCCCTTCGCCTCGCTCGACCCCTTCCGGGGCAGGACCGCCGTCAAGCAGGCCCGGAGGCTGGTGGCGGAGTACGGCGTCCGGGGTTTCAAGTTCCACCCCAGCATCCAGGGCTTCTTCCCCAACGACCGCGACCTCGCCTACGCGCTGTACGAGGTGATCGAGGAGACCGGGTCCATCGCGCTCTTCCACACCGGCCAGACCGGCATCGGCGCAGGTGTGCCCGGCGGCGGGGGCATCCGGCTGAAGTACTCCAACCCGCTGTATGTCGATGACGTCGCCGCCGACTTCCCACAGATGAAGATCATCCTGGCGCATCCGTCGTTCCCCTGGCAGGACGAGGCTCTCGCCGTCGCGACACACAAACCGGGCGTGCATATCGACCTGTCCGGATGGTCGCCCAAGTACTTTCCGAAACAGCTCGTCCAATACGCCAACACGCTGCTCCAGGACAAGGTGCTCTTCGGCTCCGACTACCCCGTCCTGACGCCCGACCGCTGGCTCGCCGACTTCGACAGGCTTCCGCTCAAGGACGAGGTCCGGCCGAAGATCCTCAGGGACAACGCCGCCCGGCTCCTCGGGCTCGCCGGTCCGGACCCCGAATCCCGCTCCTGACAAGGAGATTGTGATGCGCAACGAGGGACTGGGGTCATGGCCCGCCCGCCGGGCCCGTAAGACCCCCGGTCGCACCGCCCTCCTCCATGAGGGCGCCCCGACCTCCTATGCCGCACTCCACGAGCGCACCACCCGTCTGGGCCACGCGCTGCGCGAAGCGGGGGTCCGGCGCGGCGACCGGGTCGCCTACCTCGGCCCCAACCACCCGTCCTTCCTGGAGACGTTCTTCGCGGCCGGTCTGCTCGGCGCGGTGTTCGTGCCGCTCAACACCCGCCTCGCCGCACCCGAGATCGCGTACCAGCTGATGGACTCCGGGACGAGTGTGCTGGTGCACTCCCCGGCGCAGGCAGCCGTCGTCGACGAGCTGCGGGGCGCCGTGGTCCTGCGGAGAACCGTCACCGTGGGCCCGGAGTACGAGGACCTCCTCGCGGCCTCCTCGCGCGACCCCGTCGACGAACCCGTCGGCGGCGACG
>Ga0207426_1002279_pt1 | contig 12657 bp, 13 predicted proteins | sample AraplaMF_Cvi_mMS_FD_184265 | JGI IMG/M metagenome (GOLD analysis project Ga0207426, IMG submission 184265) | Arabidopsis root microbial communities from the University of North Carolina, USA - plate scrape MF_Cvi_mMS (SPAdes) (version 2) | ecosystem: Host-associated > Plants > Roots > Endosphere...
CAACGACGCGGCCAGCAGGAGAGCCGTGTAGGCACCAAGACCAGCCCCCACCACTCCGCCTAACATCAACCTGCTGGTGATGGCTGAAACAACGAAAAAAGTGACCGCAGAGGCGATGATGGAAAAAGACCATCCTGCGTATCGAGATGCGACAGTGTAGGTCAGCGCGAAGCCTGCGAGACCAATCAAACCAAGCAAAATTCCGACGCACGCTCTATCGGCGAAACCCAAGCCCTGGTCAACGGCTAGAAACAGAAAAATCGGCCCGGTGGACAATGGCAACCCGACGACGATGCCGCCAATCTTGGGACCCCAACGTCGTGCAACGATGGTAGCAAAAGCCACGAGCAGCGGTGCCAATGTCAGCTTTAATAGCACGAGCATTCTGTTCTTTTCCACTGCGGCATCCGATGGAGTCGCATCAGCCTAGTATATGTTGTGCTGTACTTCATGGATAATTGCCAAGCCTGGCCACTAGTCCGACCCTCGGCCTGGCCCGCGCGATGCCTACCATCTGGAGTTCGCGGTGGATCGCCGTCTCGAACTCCGCAATGAGCGCACGGTGCCATCACCAGCTTGCCGGTCCCACCCGTGGTATCAATGGCCCATCGCCCAACAGCGTGTCGCCAGCCTGCCGGCCGCGGCAGCGCCGACACAAAGCCGTCGCGCCCTCTTCAGCGAATTGGGGCGGCCGTAGATGTTTTGACGGGGGTCGCAAATATTGGGGCTCGACGGCAGCTACGCCCGCCAGAGAGGCTTTGCAGACTCCTCGAAGCAGACCTTGCTAGCGATTACGCTGCAGGTGGTGGTTAAGCCGGCATCGGCTATTGCTCATCTTCCGTGGAAGTGGCGAACAGGTTCAAGATCGGACATTTATCACCCATCATTGTACGACACCGGCCATGCGTAGGCCTTCCATGACGAGCTCGAAATCGGCGGGGTTCTTGAAGGGCAAGACTTTGCGGCGGTATTCCAAGGAGTAGTCGGGATTGACGCGCAGCACCTCTTGCCACGTCGCCCGAGCCTCTTCGAAACGGCCGAGGTGTCCGTAACAGGCGGCCAGAAGCGCGCGCGAGACGTCGGTGACGGGATTGCGAGTCACGCGCTGCACCAACAATTTAACGGCCTCTTCGTACCTTCGCAGTTGAAACCATGCCCAGGCCTGAAAGTGGAGAACGACATCCGGAAAGTACGGGTTCAAGATCCTGGCCCGATCGAAACAGGCGAGTGCCTCCTCGGATCTGCCTGAATAGAGAAGTGCCTCCCCGAGGCTGACCTGCCCTTCGGCGAAGTTCGGATTGAGACTTATTGCACGCTCGGCCTCGCTGATAGCTCTATCGTGCTGTCGTGAGTAAAGCCTGACCACACTCAGTGCCCAGTGGGCCACGGGATCGCTATCATCCCGTGCCACCGCCAGCGTCGCAGCCTCTTCGGCCTGCTGAATCGAGCGCTGCGGCGACGCGCTCCACCGGTTCAAATAGTCGAGCCCGTGGGTCAGGGCGAGAAAGGCGTGCGCCGAGGCGAAGTTCGGGTCCAGTTCGACGGCATGTTGCAAAAGGTCGCGGGCGTCGCTGTTCGTTTGCTTCGTCAGGCGATGCCACAGCTCCCGGCCGCGCAGGAAGCAGTCGTACGCCTCGGGATGCCCGGTCTGCCCCGGCACCAGCCTTTTCCGATCGCCCTCTGTCAGGTTGACCGCCAGTGCGTCGACGATCTGCTGCGTTACATCGTCCTGAACAGCGAATATGTCGGTCAGGTCGCGATCGAACCGCTCCGCCCATAGATGCCCGCCGGTGGTCGCGTCGATAAGCTGCGCCGTAATGCGTGCCCGGTTCCCCGATTTGCGTACGCTGCCCTCAAGGACATACCGCACGCCGAGATTCGTGCCCACCTCCTGCACATGGACGTTCTTGCCCTTGAAGGTAAACGACGAATGGCGGGCGATGACGAAGAGCTGCCTCAACTTCGATAGCGCCGTGATAATGTCTTCCGAGATGCCGTCGGCGAAGTAGTCCTGTTCAGCGTCACCACTCATGTTGGCGAAGGGCAGGACGGCGATCGACAGCTTCGGCGACGTTGCCGTCGCAGGTTGACTCGTCGCGGTTTCCGAGGCCGCGGCTGCCTTGGTCCCGGCGCTGCCGACTTGCAGCGAATAGACCCGGATTGGTTCGGCGATGTTCTTGAGTTGCGTGTTGCCGAGATCGCTGACCGAGAGGTCGAGCCTCGCCTTGACTTGGCGATAGGCATCCTCGGATAGGCAGATAGCGCCCGCCGCAGCGACGCTCTCCAATCGCGAGGCGATATTGACGCCGTCGCCCATCAGATCGCCGTCGCTTTCCTCGACGACATCGCCCAAATGGATACCGATCCGGAACTCGATGCGACGGTCCTGCGGCACGCCTTCGTTGCGTTCAACCATACCGTTCTGCACCTCAATGGCGCAACGCACGGCGTCCACCACGCTGCGGAACTCGACCAGCGCACCATCGCCAGTTCGCTTCACCACCCTGCCATGGTGAACTGCGATCGTCGGATCGATGAGATCGCTGCGCAGTGCCCGCAGCCTCGCCAGGATGCGTTCCTCGTCGGCGCCGGCAAGCCGACTGTACCCAACCACGTCCGCAGCCAGGATTGCAGCCAGCTTTCGGCTCTCGCTCATGGCGCCGTCTCCTCACTTTCAGGATAGCAGGGAGACAGGGGGCAAGAAAGAACTTTCAGCCGCTGCTCAGAGCGCTCTCGGTTGCGATCGAGCTGGACGCAGCCGACGTTGTAGCCCTACGCAATGACTGCTCTTCAGGCTCCGGGGCGATCCGCTGTCGTCAGGTCACGACGATGTCCGAGCCGCTCGAATATATGCTCTTTGACGATCTGCAGCCTGTGCTAGTCCTCTTAAGTCCGCAATGTTTCCTGATGATCGTTTCGGCATTCTTACTCAACGCCGAAACGGCAGCTTCGCGCCAATTGCAGAAATTGGACCATGCGCCCTACTTCAATTTGTCTTCACGTTTGCCGAAGGACCTTTGATCAGATCGCGTAGTTGCTCCTGTGGAGTCCGTAGTCGACGCGGGTTGCGGAGGATCGGAAGGCTGGATGCGCCTTCGGCCACCAACAAGCCAGAAAAGATATCCGAACGCATAAACAAGGATTACGGCGCCGAACACTGGCAGAAGAAACACACCTGCCACCGAAAGAAAAAAGACGACCGCCAAGAGCGTTCCTACCACGGGGCCATGATCGGCACCTTCGCCCGGTATTATAGGATTGACGGCCAAAAAGATGACCGGAGCGCCAAGGATAAACGACGCCCATATCGACTTCTCAAGATACCAGGTTCTGAGCGTCCCCCGCTCGATGTTGTCTTTGGCAACGAAGCCAAGGAATACGGGAACTAAAAGCAAGCACAGAATACCGATGACTGACTTCATATCACCATGGTCCTTGAACTCATTTCTTTCGTCCAAAAGGCCGCTTCGGAGACGCGCCCCCACGGTTCAGAACATCGGCGCCATTGTCACTAGATTTCGCGATTCGTTGACTACGGTGAAGCCAGAGTCAGCGCCCGCTAAGTCTTCCTAATGCAAAGGCGGCAAAAGCGGGTGCAAGCAACCAGCTCAACAGGATTGTCGGCATTACCACAGCCGTGATGTCCACGGCGACCAGTATCATTGCGAGTTCGAGCCAACTATTGCTTGGAATTCCTGATGCGTCGACATGCGGAAGAAATGGGCGCAGCGTGTAGGGACCATCGATAAAGAGAACTCGATATGTTTGGAGCATTCCGAAAAGCCCGGCATAAAATGCTGCTTTGCGGATAGGTCGTCTTCTGTAGTCCCCCAGACTGCTCTCATGATGGGCTTTGTCGGCTGCGATCAGAAAGATCACGACTGCCCCGATGCATAACGCAATGTACCATTCAAGCTGAGTATCGTTTCTCGGCAAATTCAAGGCCCTCAAGGTTTAACGCCTCAGTTGTGGGTGACTGGTGCCAGCCTCGGCATACCTTGAACGCCCCGCTCACACTTGAGGGCCACGGTAGAAGATGCGCATTTAAGTAGTTTTAATGTAGCTGTTTCAATTTAGTGGAACGCGGGGAGTTTATTGCCCGACTAATTGCAGGTGGCGCACTGAGGCAGGGCGGGTTGCCAATGGCGGCTTAGGGCCAACAGCGGAAATGATTTCCGCTTTGCGCACCCTTATCGGACGCTGCACCTGGCGCTTCTATATCCCAAAGGCAGATATGCCGCTGAGTTGCAGGTTTGGGCTTACAGAAGCCTTGGCGCTATTGACAAAAGTCAGCCCATTGAACGGGCGCTCTTTCGGCCGAAAGAGCGCCCGTCAGATTTGCCGGCTCCTGTCCTTGCTGACAGTCAGGTATGGGGCGATCGTGTCAGGCGGCGGTCAGGATGCCATATGAAGGGCTTCGATGCCGTGGCGTTGCATGGCGGCGCCGATGCGGGCGAAGTCCGGTGCGGCCTGGGGTTCAGCGGTGCCAATCTCGCGGAAGAACGCCGTCATCGATGGCTCGATCAGCACCAGCATGCGCGCCGGGCTGCCGCTTTCGTTCACATAGTTATGCGGTGCGTGTCCATCGACACGTACCGATGTCCCGGCCGCGGCTGTAATCACGACCGGTGGTTTGTCGGCCGCGAAGTGGCGGATCGTGATCACCCCGTCGATCACATAGAACAGCTCCGGCGAGGCGTGGCTGTGCGGCGGCGTCCCGGAACCCGGTGGAATCTCCACCTCGATCAGTTCGAGCTGTTCGCCGGCAATGCCGCCCAGAAAGCGGACGCGATCGGCAACGACCCAGCGGGCTTCGCCGTCCTCATTCGTTGTCACATGGATGCTCATTTCGTTGTCTCCTTGGTTTTCGAAGTCATGTCCGCGGTAACGAACCCGAGGCGACCGCGGACAGGATCGTATCGAGCGCCCAAGAGGCGGCTTCACCAGCTTGGGCGCCGGTGAGACCGCCGTAATCCTTGAGGACCTCCCAGGCGGAGGCCGAGTAGAGAAGATGCGCCAGCGCCTCGACCCTTTGGGCCTCGTTGGGCGGCAGGGTGGCGAGAACGGGAGCAAGCGCCCGGCCGAAGCGCAGACGGCGAGCGGGAACCATGCCCGAGCGCATCGAACGCCCCGTGGGCGAGTGCAGCGAAGCGCGCATCGCTGCCTCGTGAGCATCGAAGCGCGGAAAGGTGTGCTGCGGCCCTGCCACGATGTCCGCGACGCTGTCAGGCACGATGGACACGCCGAGCAATTCGTTCAGCCAGGGCCAGAAGGCCATTAGCAAATCGTCCTTGGTTGGAAAATGACGGAATACTGTGCGCCGTTGGATGCCAGCCTCGGTGGCCATGGCGTCCATACTGATCTCGTCCGGGCCGGCGTCGGCGCACATCAGCCGGTAAAGCGCACGCAGGATTGCCTCGCGCGTCTCGCGGGCTTTCTCCTCGCGGAGCGGACTGTTGTAGCTGCGGGTCTCTGCCATCGCGGTCTCCAGTGAATTAATGACACTATGTGTGTCATTAATTTTCAGAGAAGTCAATTCATGCCATTAGCAGTGACACTAAATAGGGCTGAATAGAAATGCCCGGTGCTCGATGTGTTCGACCATGGGCAGGGGCCGAGCGCCGGATTGTGCTCTGGCGCGCAGCTTTCGAACGCCAGGAGGCTTGGAATTTCGCGGCAACCGGTGAACAGAAGACGCGTTCCACCGTTGCCCGGAGCGCGTTTGGTTGTGGTGGGGCAGGATGGATCGTTGAGGGCGAGCAGCAGATGTCCCTGACGATTTGGAGTACGATTTCCGGAAGGAGTTGCGTGCGTTGGATATGCGATGGCACACTTCGTCAACGTCGGCCCGATCCAACTTCCACCGATTGATCTCCGGGCAGCCGGTGTTCGCTCATGCGGCCGGCCGCTCGCCAAGCGATGAGGACTGGCTGACCGGTCCCCAACGTCCACCTTCCAGCAGCAGCGAGCGAGGTGTATCTCCGGCGGCGATTTCACTTTAGCGAAGGGCAGCTTTCTGCGGGATACGTCCGGAAGCGGCCAGTCTCCTCCCGGCCCGTGAATCCTTCAACCCGCACGTTTTCCTATGGGCCATGGAGGCCAAAGGAGAACTCAGATGGGTATTGCACAATATGATCCTGCTGCAGTGGGTCGACCGGCATGGAACGCTGGCCGAGAGGTCGGCGTCAAGAAGCCCTTGAAACAGCGCCAGATTTGGGCGAGCCGCTTCTTGCTAGGCCGGGAGGGGCGTATGAGAGATCGCGCGCTGTTTGATCTCGCTATAGACAGTAAGCTCCTGGGCTGCGATCTAGTTAAGATTAAAATCGGGACTCTCGTCACAGGTCAAGAAATTCGAACCCGCGCCATGGTCGTCCAGCAAAAGACCGGTCGTCCCGTGCAGTTCGAGATCACGACCGAAGTGAGGGCAAGCCTGCTTGCTTGGCTTAAACGCAGAGGCGGGACAATTGACGACTACGCCTTTCCTAGTCGTGTCGATCATGCCAATCATCTTAGCACTCGTCAGTATGCCCGGTTGGTTGATGAGTGGGTGACTGCCATCGGACTAAGACGCGAAGACTACGGCACTCACTCGCTTCGACGCACGAAGGCCGCGATGATCTACAAAGCGACCGGCAATCTTCGTGCAATCCAGATATTGCTCGGACATACCAAGATTGAGAACACGGTCAGGTACCTGGGCGTTGACATCGAGGATGCGCTGGAACTGGCGGAGCATGTAGAAATTTGACAGAGTGCGGCCCTGCACCCAGCGGGGCCGGACCTCACAGAACAACGTTCCCTGTTTATATATCGACCTGCCAGCTACGCGCCCCATGCCGGTCGTCCACACCACCCGCTTTAATTCCTAGAAGCAGTCAGTCGACAGTTCAAGTGGCCCCGGCCGCTGCCGCCAAGGAGTCTGGACCGCGCCAAAAGGACGTCCCGATTTCGTCTCCTTGGCCCCTCCGTTTGCCATCGCAGAGTTTGCTACTTTACTCCGCTGCCTCTATAATCCGCATGAAGTTAGAAATTGGATTGATAAATGAGAAAAGGCGACTTCAGCGACCTGGCCGTATTTATTGCAGTCGCAGAAGAAGGGAGTTTTACCCGAGCCGCCGCCAAGCTGGGGTTGTCCCAGTCCGCATTGAGCTATGCCGTCCGCATGCTGGAGGAACGCCTCAAAGTACGGCTGCTGTCGCGAACGACCCGAAGCCTTTCGCTGACCGATGCCGGAGAAAAGTTGCTCAATGGCCTCAGGCCTGCCTTTGACCACATCGACAGCGAACTCGCGGCGCTCACGGCGCTTCACGACAAGCCGGCTGGATCGATCCGCATCACCACATTCCGGCATGCGGCGAAAACCGTGCTCTGGCCCGTCCTGTCGAAGCTTCTTCCGGACTATCCCGACATCTCCGTCGAAATCAGTCTTGAGGAAGGACTGACCGATATCGTTACGGGCCGCTTCGATGCGGGCATTCGCTTGGGTGAGCAAGTCCAGAAAGACATGGTGGCAGTCAAGGTCAGCCCGGACTTGCGCATGGCCGTCGTCGGCTCGCCGTCCTACTTCGCCAAGCACAAGGCACCGGAAACGCCCCGCGACCTTGGCGACCATCGTTGCGCCAGTTATCGCCAGACCACGGGTGGCGGCCTCTTTGCATGGGAGTTCGAGCGCGACGGCGTCGAGCTTGAGGTCCGGGTCAACGGGCCGCTCATTCTCAACGACGGCGAAATGCTGGAAGCGGCCGCCCTTGATGGGCTGGCGTTGGCCTACACGTTCGAAAGCCAGGTTGCCCACCACATTGCAGAAGGACGACTGGTGCGCGTGCTGGAGGACTGGTGCCAGCCCTTCTCCGGCTATCACCTCTACTATCCGAGCAGACGCCAGCACACCCCGGCCTTTGCACTCCTGCTCGAAGCGCTCCGTTACAAAAGATAGCAGCGCCAGACCAGTGCGCTGGCCCTCTCAGCGCCATTCGTTCTCCCCGTGGGGCGCACCTCGATTGACGAGAAGGATTTATCTCTGAGGTTTCTGACTTCATGCAGATTATGCCGTCTAATCGCTCAAATCGATCCTCGTTATAGTCCTTTTCATGAAAGCCGGACGGAAACGCCGCCGGGTTTCTCATCACACCGTCTGTTTCCTCGAGCGACACGATCCGCCGGATCGGGCCGACGGAGACACGTGGCCGATCGATAGAAAAGGATATCTACCATGAAGACACTCGTACTCGGCACCGCCATCGCTATGGCCGTGGCTTTCGGCTCGACTGGTCATGCACAGGATGCGCAGGCACCCGGTTACATGATCGCCAACTACACGATCAAGGATCAGGCGGCCTACCAGAAATATATGGAAGAAGCGGGCCCGCTGGCTCCGAAATTCGGCGGAAAGATCATCGTCTTCAACCTGAATGCGACCGCGGTTGAAGGCAAGCCGCAGTCCGTCATGGCAATCGCCGAGTTCCCGAGCGTTGCGGACGCCCAACGGTTCTACGACTCGCCGGAATACACCGCCGCAAGGAAGTTTCGCGTCGCTTCGACCGAAGGTTCGGTGGTGATCACCGAAGGCTTTGTTCCTCCCAAGCAGTGACGAGCAACGAGGCGGATCACGACCCGTGCGCCGCCTCAAGTTTCAAACATCGACCTCTCATCGAGAAGGAGCCTGAAATGGGCAACCCAAGTGACACCACGCTTCAACAGGACGGTGCAGCGTCGAACAGCCGGCGGCAGCTTTTGAAAGCTGGCGCGGCACTCGCCACCCTTCCCATCATGGCCGCCGCCACCGCCAGCGCGCAGGCTGCAGACGTAAAAGCGAAAACCACAATGGCCGACACGAAATCCGAAGAATTCATCAATGGCATGGCCGACCTGATGGCCCACTCGACTCGCACCCCCATTCTGCGCTGGCCGAATGAATACGGCATGGAGTTCGAGGAAATCTTCTTCCCCGCGATGGATGGCGTGACAATCGAAGGCTGGTTCATTCCCGCCGATTCCGATCGACTGGTCATCTGCAACCATCCCATGCCCTGCAATCGCTATGGATACCCGGGTCATCTCGAGCCGTGGACCAATTTCGGCGGCTTCGAGGTGAACTTCCTGCCGGAATACAAGGTCCTGCACGATGCGGGCTACAACATCATCGCCTACGACATGCGCAGCCACGGCCGCAGCGGCACGGGCAGCGGCGGCGTCAACGGTCACGGTGTGCTGGAATATCGCGATGTCGTCGGCTCGATCCGCTACGCCAAATCCAGACCCGACACCAAGGACATGAAAACGGTTCTCTACAGCCGCTGCCTCGGAGCCAATGCGACCATCGTCGGGATGCAGAAGCACCCAGCGGAGTTCGAACACATCAAGGCGTTGATCGCGCTGCAGCCTGTCTCGCCCAGCGTCTTCGTCCAGACAGCGGTGGAAAACCAGAAGATCGAGAATGGCCTCGAACGCTTCGACGTCGCGTTCCACAAGCGGACCGGCTTTCACCTCGCCGATGTCTGGCCGATGGAGTATGCCAGGGCCGTTACTGTCCCGACTCTAGTCGCCCAGGTTCGTGACGACTTCCTGACCAAGCCGTCCAATGTCCTGGAAATCTACGACACCATTTCGTCGAAGGACAAGAAGCTGTTCTGGATCGAAGGAACGGATCAGCGCTTCCAGGGATACAATTACTTCGGCCAGAACCCACGACTCGTTCTCGATTGGTTTGGCACTCACATTAGAGCTGCTTAACGGTCTGATTGATCCTCCAAGCCTCCAAAAAGACCTATCAGAACAACGCCCGGCAGCCGAGAAATCGCCGCCGAGCGTTCACGTAAACCCGCCTATTTAGAAACCCGCTTTCTAAGTACATGCAGATAATACCGCCTAATCAGCACTCTCCGCGTGACCTATCTTGCCTTCAGACAACGAAGGACTGTGGCTATGAGCAAGGTATGGATGATTACGGGTGCCGGGCGCGGCATGGGGTTGGATTTCGCAAAGGCCGCGCTAGCGGCGGGTCACAAGGTGGTTGCGACTGGTCGTGATCCCGAGAAGGTGGCCAAGGCCATCGGGCAGTCAGCAGACTTGCTTGTCGTCAAACTCGACGTGAACAAGTCCGAGGATGCCGAGCAGGCGGTGAAGTCGGCGGTCGAACGCTTTGGCCACATCGATGTGCTTGTGAATAACGCCGCGAGCTTCTTCGCCGGATATTTCGAGGAACTGACATCCGCCCAGATGGACGTGCAACTGATGACGAGCCTCATCGGTCCGATGAACGTCACACGCGCCGCCCTTCCCGTCATGCGCAAACAGCGTTCTGGTAAAATCATCTCGATATCGTCGAGCGCTGGTTTCGGCGGCTTCGAATTCGGAAGCGCCTATGCGGCTTCCAAGTTCGCGCTTGAAGGATGGATGGAGTCGGTACGGGCCGAGGTCGCACCATTCGGCATTCAGACCATGATCGTCAATCCGGGCTTCTTTCGCACCGAGCTTTTGACAAAGGAGTCGACCAATTACGCGGTCCCCTCGATCGACGACTACGCCGAGCGGCGGGCACAACAGTTGGAATTCTGGAAGTCCTACAATGGCAAGCAATCCGGCGACCCCGCCAAGCTTGCCCAGGCTTTGCTGACGCTCACCAATTTAAACGAACTGCCAGCCCGCTTCATCGCAGGCGCGGATGCCATCGGCATCGCAGAACAGAAGATCGCGACCCTCCAGAAACAGATCGACGCCCATCGGCAACTCTCGACCTCTCTGGATTTCGACGAAGTTGCGGCCGCAGCCAACTGATCGTCCTTACGCCCGACCGTTTGAACAGGAAAAGACCATGTCCGCGACAGATGAACCAACCCGATCGAACGCAGAAAGCCGTTCGACACTCAACCGCCGAGACTTCCTGACAACTGCCGCGCTCGTCGGCGCAGCATTGCCCCTTGGGTCAATGGGCTGGGCTGCAACATCGGAGCAGGCCAAGGAAACCAATATGAAGACTCGCAAACTCGGAACGCTAGAAGTCTCGGAAATCGGCGCGGGAGCCATGAGCATCAGCGCCAATTATGGCCCGCCCGCAGACGTTGCCCAAGGCATCAAGACACTGCGCACGGCGCATGACAACGGCGTGACTTTCTTTGACACCGCCGAAGTCTACGGTCCATACACCAGTGAAGAACTTGTCGGCGAAGCTCTAGCGCCTATCCGCGACCAGGTGAGGATCGCGACGAAATTCGGTTTTGCCATCGACGACACAATCGGACTGAACAGCAGGCCGGAACGCATCAAGCGGGTCGCCGAGGCCTCGTTGCAGCGCCTCAAGACCGATCGTATCGATCTATTCTACCAGCATCGCGTCGATCCGAACGTGCCGATCGAAGACGTCGCGGGTGCGGTCAAGAACCTGATCCAGGAAGGCAAGGTCCTGCATTTCGGTCTCTCCGAACCGAGCGCGAAGACGATCCGGCTGGCGCACGCCGTCCAGGCGGTCGCCGCCGTGCAGACTGAATATTCCATGATGGAAAGAAGCCCGGAAACCAATGGTGTGCTCGCTGCCTGCGAGGAACTCGGCATCGGCTTCGTTCCGTGGGGTCCCGTGGGGATGGGCTACCTCACCGGGAAGATGGATGGCAGATCGAGGCGAAGTTCACGGCGGGAACGGACCACATATAGGCCTGGCTTGCGCGCTGAAGGTCCATTTCGTCATAGAGCTTCTGAGAGGTTTCCTTTGTGGGGTAGCCATTCTCGTAGTTGAGAGCTCCGATGGCCGTGTTGAGGTTCGTCTGTGCGTGGGCGGCGCTGACAGCAGCGACGGCCATAGCGCCAAAGAGCGTGGCAGCTACTAGGCGGCGTGTGCGGGTGGTCGATTTCATAACGTCTCCCTTCGGTTCTGTGCCTGAATGCCGTTTCATGGCCAGCTCACTCGGCAGCGAAGACCTTGACGTGTGATCAACAGCAAAAGAACAGATTTCCGACGGGCCGCGGCTCATCTACAGCGCGTTCCTACGGTTCAATGAGCTTACTCTTTACGCCGGAGGAGCGCTATTGCCCTTACGGGCACTACTCGTCGGGGGCGGCAAGTTTCGCCCGCATTTCAGCCGTTCAGACACTATGGTCAGTGTCCCCAAAAGCTGCCATCGAACCGAGCGCCATAAAACTCAAAGACGGCAGGAAAGCCAGCCATGCTGGCATGTCGATGGCGACAGGTGTCACCCGGCACTGCCGGGTGACAGATCGCGCGGCCGACGTGGGGTGAAGGCCGCGGTTCGGTCGATGTGGTCAAGACCTGATGAACGAGAGCAGGTCGGGGTTGAGGACATCTGCGTGTGTGGTCAGCATGCCATGGGGGTAGCCCGGATAGGTCTTCAGCGACCCGTTCTTGAGCAGGTCGACTGCACGCGGCACGGAACTTGCGAAGGGCACGACTTGATCGGCCTCGCCATGCATCACCAGCACCGGCACGGTGATCTTCTTGAGGTCTTCAGTATAATCTTCCAGCCAAGAGTCGACAGTCGCGTAGTGAGCCAGGGCACCACCGGCCATGCCCTGGCGCCACCAGTTCGCAATGATCGCCTCCGACGGCACAGCCCCGTCGAGGTTGTAGCCGTAGAACGGGTTCTCAGGGACGAACCGGAAGAACTGCGACCGGTTGCCCAGCACGCCCGCGCGGATCGCTTCGAA
>Ga0207426_1002282_pt1 | contig 12648 bp, 11 predicted proteins | sample AraplaMF_Cvi_mMS_FD_184265 | JGI IMG/M metagenome (GOLD analysis project Ga0207426, IMG submission 184265) | Arabidopsis root microbial communities from the University of North Carolina, USA - plate scrape MF_Cvi_mMS (SPAdes) (version 2) | ecosystem: Host-associated > Plants > Roots > Endosphere...
CAGGATGAACGCCTTCTGGGCGTCCGAAAACTGCGATGCCTTCATCGTCTTCCGTTCCTTTCCCAGCCAGGAATAGACACCGGAAAACTCTAGCCAAAACTGGTCCAGTTTGAAGGGTTCAGATCACAGGCGACGCTGCAACACAGCGTCCTCGTCAAGCCCAGGCGGCAACGGCCAGCCCGTCAGCCCGGCCTCACGCGCCCGCAGCAGGTAGGTCGAAATGGTCGTTTTGCTGATCTTCAGCCGTTCCGATATCGCACGAACCGAAAGCCCCTGTTCGTGCGTCAGTCGCAATATCGATCGAATGTCCTTCACGTCAATAAGTCTCGCCTGCTTCCGTCTCGCCATTCCCCGCACCCCTCTCAAATCGGGGTCCAGAATGGCAAAACGGCGCGTGCGAAAGTCGATGTTTTAATCGCCGAAAGACTGTCCGGGATTTACCGCAATCGCTGTCCGGGAATTAGCGGAAATGCTGTCCCGGATTTAGTGAAATCGCTGTCCGGGATTTAATGGAAACCCTGTCCGCGAATTACCGAAACCCGCACCTGGTGAGAGTGTGGCGGATGGAGGCGGCCTGGCTGGTCATCCTCGATGGTGGATGATCAGGAGCGGGCCTGTATCTACCGCTACCATAGCGGCAGGTGATACAAGCACAGTCGGCAGTAGCGCTCGGTAACATCAGCCAGTGAGGCAATAGCACTGCTCCTACCCAGATTGACCCAGCATCGACGCTGCCGGTCCTATATTTCGACACGCTCGCCTAGTGACTTACAGGACAATCGCATCGCCTGTCACAGCGGTGTTGGCATCGACATCTCTAAGCAGTGTCTTTCCCAGTACCTGTTCAAGGTATTTAGGCGCTAACCCGAAGCCAGGTCTAACGCTTCTGACAGCATCCGGCGTTACGATGTCCCCTGCCTTGAGGGATTTCACAAAATAGAGCGACCGACGAAACTTCACGTTCCCGATTTCGCTTGATTTACGACCGTAATCGATACTGCCCAGTGCTTCCCAGGCAATTTTGGAACCGCGGCAAAGGTCCGCAAACTCGTGCGGCTCAAGCGAGAAGCTGTCATCGGGACCGCCACCGCTCCGATCGAGCGTAAAGTGCTTCTCGATCAACGAGCCTCCCAAGGCAACACTGGCTATGGCAGTGGTGTTGTCCAGTGTGTGGTCCGACAGGCCCGTCACAACTCCAAAACGTTCGATCATGTCTGGAATTGTTCGCAAATTATAGTCACTTGCCGGCGCGGGGTATCCGCTCACGCAGTGAAGAATGGCTAACTCGCGGCAACCCCCGTCGCGCGCAGCCGCAATGGCCTCGGCGATTTCCTCAGCGTCCGCCATCCCTGTGGAAATAATCATAGGTTTTCCGGTGCCCGCCACATAGCGGATCAGCGGAAGATCGATCGCTTCGAAAGAGGCTATCTTGTAGGCTGGGGCGTTCAATCTTTCGAGCAAATCAACTGCCGTTGTATCAAATGGCGAACTGAAGATGGTGATGCCAATCTTTCGAGCGTGGTCGAATAGCTCTGTGTGCCACTCCCACGGCATATGAGCTTCTGTGTACAGTTGGTAGAGAGTTTTGCCTCCCCAAAGGCCGCCCTCGATCCGAAAGTCTTCCGCGTCGCTGTTCAACGTTATCGTGTCGGGCCGGTAGGTTTGGAGCTTTACGGCATCAGCCCCTGCTGCCTTCGCTTGCTCGATCAGCGAAAGCGCAGTCTCAATTCTTCCATTATGATTGGCGGACATTTCTGCAATGACGTACGGGGGAAACCCGGGGCCGATCTGCCTTCCGGCGATGGTCAAAATTCTGCTCAAACGTACTCTCCTTTAGGTCTCAATCTGGGCGGACATGCCGTCGCAACTGTCCCCTGCTCTCTAGCACGAACAATTGATGTACACCTTCCCGTCGAACTGATCGAGCCGAGAACACCAACTATTGCCGTTAACATCAAACCGCCACCTAGCCGTGACGAGCAATGCGGCCGGCGATATGCCGGGCGACGTCCAGACCTCCTGCACCATCACAGATCGCCGCAGCGCGGTCAGACATGATATCGCGCGCCGATTTGTCAGAGAAAAGGCTCTCAACGGCGTTGCGGACCCCGTCTCCGAAATCGGCCCCTAGTTCGACTATTCTTGCGGCACCCGCGCTGGCCAATTTCCCAGCAATCTCACGCTGATTCCCGGCAAGAACCATCATTACCGTTGGCACACCAAGTGCGCATCGTTCCCAGGTGGTGCCTCCCGCCGCACCAATTGCGAGGTCGGCGTCCGACATCAGCGCTGCCATGTCGTCGACATTTGAAACGACTCGCGTTTTCCAAGGCATCCGAGCGGCTTGACCGCGAACCGCGTCCAACCAAGGAGCGTGCGCTCCCATCACGACGATTATATCGGCGTCCTTGGGGAGCGCACACGCATATAAAGAACAGAGCACTCGCTCAGTGATATTGTCCTTATCTACACCTCCGAGCGTGACCAACAACCGGCGCGGCTCGGCATCACGACGCCGGGCAAGGCTGTAGGCCCGCTTGCCCAAGAATTGCGGGCGAAGAAGCGCATAGCGTGCACCGACCAACAACTGGCAGTCGCTCGGAACCAACAGTCTATAGTCGGCCTCGTTTCTGCCTAGACTTTGGTCACACAGCAGTTCGCAACAATGTTCGCGATCCGCTAAGTCATCTACCACCATCAAATGTTGAATGGAGGGACGCAAAAAGCGCTCCCAACGCCAATCGAGTGCGTAATGATCGACGATGAGCCAAGCTGCGCGCACCCTACCGATTGCTGAAAGCGTTTGGCGCGCATCCGTCTGCCAATCGACACCTAGCCAGTGGGAGTGCGCGGGTTCTCCGGCATGACATTCGACTTGCTCCTTGGGCCGAGGAAGCTCCGAGACCGCAAACCCCCTGTGCCGAATTAGCCGCATCATATTTCCCGGATGATCACGGCAGACAAAGCGGCATTCAAATCCGAAGTTGGACAACATATCCGCGAGCGTGAGACAACGCATGACATGGCCCGTACCAATATCGATCGAAGCGTCGACGCGAAAGATTACGTCATGCTTTGGAGAGGGCGGCGTCGACATCATGCAGGGCCTTGAACATGAGCTCCGCACGCAACCAGTCGTCAGGCGTATCGATATCTTGTACGCGGTAGCGAGGTAAGATTACGGCGGTTGCAGAAGAAGAGAAGAGAGCTTTTCCCAAAAGCCATGCTTCGGACCGCCCCCAGTAGAACTGACCTGCGTCGTGATACACCTCTTCGAGGTCCTGGGAACGCGAGTTGAGATATTGCGGCATAAGCATATTGACCCGCCCCTCTGGCGTCACCCTAATCGCTCGCTGCACAGGAAAAGCATAGCTCGTGGCCGTGAACGCAAAGTCGGCTCCCCGAGTCTCAAGCATGCGTAATCCCAGGGCAACATCATTGGACCGCAAGAAGGGTGCCGTTGCATAGATGCAGCACACACGCTCAGGCATCCTGTCCTCTTGAGTCGACCAGTTGATTGCATGACGCACAACGTCACTCGTTGTAGCGTAGTCATCTGCCAACTCTGCGGGTCTGAAAAATGGGACTTCTGCTCCCCATTGCTGGGAAATCTCGGCAATTTCCTCGTCATCCGTCGATACAATTAGATGATCGAAGCACCCGCTTTCTATCGCCGCGACGATCGACCAGGCGATCATCGGCCTACCGGCGAAAGTCTTGATATTCTTGCGGGGGATCCGCTTGCTTCCGCCTCTGGCCGGAATGATACCGAGGTTCATGCGAGTTCTGCCGTCAATGCCGATACCACCTCATCCTGCTGCGCTTCACTCATTGTAGGAAACAGCGGCAGCGTGATTGCTTCCTCGTAGTACTTCTCCGCTTCGGAAAAGTCGCCTTTGCGGAATCCCATTTGCAAATAGTGCGGCTGCGTATGAACCGGTATGTAGTGCAGGTTCACACCAATCCCGCGAGCCCGCAGCCCTTCAAAGACCTCGAGGCGAGACTTCGAAATTTGCGCGAGTGCTAGGCGGATTACGTAAAGGTGTAAACCAGAATAGCTGTCCGGATGCTGCCAAGGCCTGACGACCGGCAAAGAAGCGAGCAACTCGTCATATCGCCTTGCCAGCACGTGCCGTCGTGCCACATATTCGGTTAGGCGCCCCATCTGGCTCAAGCCCAGAACGGCTTGGATGTCGGTCAAGCGATAATTGTAGCCGAGCGCCACTTGCTGGTAGTACCAAGGACCGTCCGGTTCGTGCGTCATCTCCGCAGCATTGCGCGTAATCCCATGACTACGGTATAGGGCCATTCGATCAGCTAGCTCTTTGTCGTTAGTCAACGCAGCGCCACCCTCCGCTGTCGTGACTATCTTCACGGGGTGAAAGCTGAAGACCGTAATATCACTGTAGCGGCAGTTCCCGATCGGTTCATCGCGATACCTGCCACCAATGGCATGGGATGCGTCCTCAATGATCTTGAAACCATAGCGTCTTGAGAGCTCAAAAATCTTCGCCATGTCGCAAGGCTGCCCCGAGAGGTGAACGGGGACTACGACCTTGGGGAGGACACCTTTCCGTTCAGCCTCGACCAGCTTGCGCTCTAATTCGACGGGTGAGAGATTATAAGTGCGTGGATCTACGTCGACGAAATCAACTTTCGCGCCGCAGTAAAGCGCGCAATTGGCTGATGCGACGAATGTCAACGGAGACGTCCATAGCCAGTCGCCAGGGCCGAGCCCTACAGCCAGACAGGCTATGTGTAGTGCTGATGTGGCGCTGTTCGCGGCCAAGGCATACTTAGCGCCGCTATGCTCAGTGAGTGCCTCTTCAAAGCGGGGCACCATTGGCCCCTGTGTCAGAAAATCGGAGCGGAGCACCTCTGCGACCGCGTCGATATCAGCCTGCGTGATCTCTTGGCGCCCATACGGGATCATCAGACGCTCCCAATCTTTTCGGCGTTGGCAGCAATCCAAGCCTGCAACTCTTCCGGTGTCATCCAGACGCCGTTGTTATCGCTTGTATAGCTAAACCCCTGCGGGACTTTCTTTCCATCCTTGATTCTAGCCTCAGATGCAGTCCAATTGTGAATCGCCGGTAGAATTTTGAAATGTTCCTCATACTCATAGGTATGGAATGCGTCTTCTTCGCCGATCATCTGTTCGTGCAGTTTTTCACCGGGCCGGATCCCTACGATTTCAAGCTTCGCTTCCGGCGCGATGGCGCGGGCCAAAGCGGTGACCTGCATTGAGGGTATCTTTTTGACGTAAATCTCCCCTCCTTCCATATCATCGAAAGCATGCCAAACCAATTCGACACCCTGCTCGAGCGAAATCATGAAGCGCGTCATGCGTTCGTCAGTGATCGGCAAGGTGCCCTTGTCCTTAATCGACAGGAAGAAGGGTATTACCGACCCGCGCGACCCCATCACGTTCCCATACCTGACGACAGCGAACCGCGTGTCGTGGCCTCCGGCGTAGGAATTTCCAGCAACGAACAGCTTGTCTGACGCCAATTTTGTCGCGCCATATAGATTAATGGGGCTGCTAGCCTTGTCAGTAGACAGGGCAACGACCCGCTTGACTTGCTTGTCAATGCAGGCGTCGATCAAGTTCATAGCGCCGTTAATGTTGGTCTTAACACACTCGAAAGGGTTGTATTCGGCAGTCGGCACGATCTTCGTCGCCGCTGCATGAACAACGTAGTCAACACCATCGAGGGCCCGGTAGAGGCGTTCACGGTCGCGGACATCACCAATGAAAAACCTTACACGGGGGTCGTTGGCGTATTTTTTCGCCATTTCCCATTGCTTCATTTCATCTCGGGAGTAAATGATAATCTTTGCAGGATTATACTTGGCGAGTGTCATAGGAACAAAAGCATTTCCAAACGACCCAGTGCCACCAGTAACAAGTATCGTGCTGCCAGAAATCATTTACCATCTCCATCAATGTCTACGCGAAGAATTTCCATGGGCGGGCTTGCTTAAGGATAACGCGCCACTTCAAGCAAACGCCGAACATAATGTTATTGGGTGCCACAACAATCTGTGTCAGCGCTCCTCGCTGCGTACGACGCAATGAACCACCGCCAATGTTCTGGTGGCCTAATAACCGAGGGTAACCACTTCTGGCAAGCAAGCCATCCAAAAAAGCCTCGACAGGCGCAGGCTCGACATGCATCCGCAGTACAATCCGCTAGGCCCGAGCGTTCGCGGCTAAAACAAAGAACTCGCTGAAAAGGAAAGGAAAAAGAAGAAATTTCGCCATAGTCTGACACCACTCCCGATTGGCCGAATCCCGCCGCTATGAGGTTGAATTTTTGTCAGAAAGTGCCCGCTTTGAAAGCTCCTCGAAAGTCGCTTTGATAGCGAATGAACAAGTACGGCCATATAAAGCTCACCTCACAGCTTTTGCTGGATCGTGCTGATGAGATCTCTCTTGCGCCCATTTCTGTCTTCGCCTTCCAACTGCATTGTGTCTGATCTCGACAGGAGGCAGATCGTACCTCGCATGCAGATTTCTGCCAGCGCTGCATCCACTCTCAAAGATCGAGTCCGAGGGTCTCAAGTGCCTCACAAGTAATGATAGTAGCGACCATTCTCGAGTTCTGAGCCTCGCGCTGTCGACGAATTACTGCGACGTGCAGCTTTCGCCTTCGAGGATGTCTCCAGACGGGCGATACGCTGCGTCTGCAGCACCCTTTGCGGCTTGCCTATTGACTTACGCGCCCACTATGACGGACAAACTGGGTACGAACCGGAGAGGACATATGGACCTTCGCAAAGCGACGATAGAGGACGCCAAGCTGCTGTTCGACTGGAGAAATGACCGAGAAACCAGGGAAATGTCTCGCGATACACTTGAACTAGCCTGGGAAAACCATGTCGGTTGGCTCACGAACCGGCTACAGCGCGATGATCATGGCGTTTACATAGCCGAAATTAACGGAGTTCCGGTGGGCACTGTTCGAATCGATCATGACGAGATCAGCTATACCGTCGCACCGGAGCAACGTCGAAAGGGGGTCGGTGAAGCTATGCTTTTCGAAGCAAAAAAGGCATTTGGCCAAAAGGTCGCTCAGGTGAAACGCGAGAACATGGCGTCGGTGAAGATAGCGGAGCGCGCTGGTCACATCGTCAAGTTGATTGACTAGTGGACAACCTCGTCGTTGGGCGGTGAAATGGACTTGCAAACAGTGATATCGCGCCTGGAGGGCGCGTCAGCGCCAGCCCGCGGTTTAGACGCGTTGATAGCGGAGGTTATCGGCTGGAGGCGTCGTGAGCAAGTCTCCACCGATCCTAAAACCGGTGAAACGCGAATTCGAACGCTATGGCTTGTGCCGGCCGGAGACGATTTCGGCAGGATCCCGCTCTACACAGTAAACCTGCAAGACGCATTTGAATTAGCACATGCTATACGTCCAGGCCACACAGGTGGTTGCAGTTGGATGGGTGCAACTGCAACCGCAGTCATCGGCAATGGGAAGTATGCTCAAGCAGCAACGCCCGCGATCGCCCTATGCGTGGCTGCTCTTCGCAGCCTAAGTGAAGACGCTCCCGAATAATCGAGATGTACGCGCTTGCGACGAGGAGCATGTCCTCGGGGACCTCAAATTCGTGGAACGTGTTAGAATCTAACTTGCTTTCAGGAATTTCGTCAAGCGAGTGAACCCAGAAATGCGCCCGCTCTATCCGTTTCTCCTGTCCCCTAACTTTAACTGCCTCCTCATACCCTTGCTTCCAGCGTGCGCTCCAGTCAGCCCTGAGAGCAAAACCTGGGGAATTCTCCAAGGTGTCAGACAGGTGCGGTTATCTTTATTGCATCGTACGAGTTCCCGCGCCATTCGAATGCCGCTGTCCGCAGTGGACAAAAAGTGCCCTGAAGCCTTATCGCGTTCATTTACAGTCCCGAGGATGTTGAGAGGCCTGCAAAGCCGGAATGAAAACAAGAGTCCTGACGACATCGTAAGCGAAGGCGCTTTTCCGTTTTGCCGCAACTGAGAGCTGATCCTCCGAGAGGGCAAAGGGCCTTCATCGCTGCGCGAAGGAGCCCCTACGTTGCAGCAAGTTTTAGTCAGATCCCCTCGGCGTGCGGCTGACAGTGCCTCACAAGCATGCTAAACGCGCGGGCGCGCCATAGGCATTTTGTCAGCAGAGATTGGAAGGACCCCGTCCTATGCTATTCAACGACACCGCGTCTATCGATAATATTCTGGTCACAGAGACAACTCGGACGTATTTTTTGACCGGTTTGGACAGGGTGGCACGAGTAATTGACAGTAATCCCGAATACGGCGCTATTATCGGTCACAAAATTACCGACTCACTCCGAGAACGCTTCAGTGCATCGACCCCCATTGAAGTGCGGCGTCGCTCTGCCCTTTCCGAATGGCGAGCGATAATTGGGACGTCTAAGCAGGCCACCTACGCTCTACCCGACGTCGATATTCTCTTTCTTGGCAGGACAAAGAATAACCTTCGTGAATTTGCATTCTTCCTTGATGTTCTCGGTGGGCTCGACAAGAAATTCAGTCACTATAATGCTGTTGATCTGAAGTTCTCAAAGCGACAACACAACCAAGAGCACCTCGATCAGCTCATCGCGCATCTGACGCCAGCAATGGTCACCTATCTGGAGAGTCGAGAGACCATTGGGCCTGAGCTTGTGTATCAGCTAGGCGAGTTTGGCGTGCACTTTGTTCGCTATTTATTCTCCCTAGCTCGCAATGACAGCAAGCGTCCTCTCGCCGCTGTTGTGGCCAACGACCATTCCCCTAACCCGGTCGCTTTCTCGTTGGCCATGAAGACATTCAACATCAACAGAATCTACATTCAACATGCCGAGGTATCACCAAGCTTCCCCCCCTTGGACTTCGAGTATAACATCCTACGCAACGCAGCTTCCCGCCGCATTTACGAGAACATCGCACCAATAGAAGGTGATTCGTTCGTAATCTCCCGATTCAAAGAGCCCTTCAAGTACCCACAATACAGCCGCGATCATGCAGCGACGCACAGCATCGTTCTTTATACCACGGGCAGGGTCAATCTCGATGGCCTTCATCTGGCCGTAGAGCGCCTGAAGGCCAACCCATTGGCATCCTCGATATACATTAAACCACATCCGAACCAGGCTGCTGTCGAATGGCCTACCGACCTAGCCATCTTGGACGGTTTTCCGGATTTCCCTCACATTGCCTTAGTTGCAAACTCATCAGTTGTTGTTGAGCTACTCCATCAAGGCATTCCAGTTTTTCAGAACTTCGATTTCGATCCCGTTGAACCCGACTATTATGGGTTCGTGAAAAATGGTGTCGCAGGGCCAGCCCCTACCGAAGCACTCAGCGGTGCTTTTTGGAACCTCTTTAGTTTTGACCAAGAATGGTACTCTCGTTACTCGGATCACTATGCACCTTCGCAGACCGAATCCGATGTCGACAAAACTAAGCTTCTGGCGAAGATTTCCGGTCTTTTTGGCCACCGATCTCGCCCTCGCGCCGGAGCTCCCAAACAGGCGTTGTCGGTCCGACTGCCTAAGGCGAAACTACCGTCTTATGGGAAGCTCATTGTTAACGGAGTAGCCAAGTTATCTTCGCGGTTTGTCTTGGAGATGGTTAAGTACATAGCTTATGAATCGCCTCTAAAGACTAGGCAGGCAATTCAAGAGCTGCGTACCTCGGGCGCCCATCTTGCTGTTCGAGCGTCACCAACAACGCCGGATGCGAAAAAATTGCACTGGCTGCAAGCCTCCCTAGCAGGAGCCATCAACCCAACAGGTTGGTTGCAACACACTCTCACGATTGGCGTCATCAACGATGATGAAGCAATCAGGGCCGTCGACCAGCTTTATATGAGCCGAAACACAGTAGTGTTTACGCTCTTTGATCAGCTCGATGAGCTTGAAGAGCATCTGCCCGTTTATCTTTGGCTCTCCTTCAAACGATTTGAGATTACCGGAGTAGAACTACCATATCCACTTGAGGGGATGATAGAGGCAATTCTAGACTTGCCGAATCTCCGATTTATTCGCGCAAGTTTGGAGGGTCTGGCTTTCAACGCCTGCCTTCGGGAAAATCGCCTAGATTTACTGAATTTAATATTTGAAAAAGGGCTACGCGTTCGTCGCAATACTCTGTCAACTACGCGTCGCATAGCGCTTCTTCGGCACCTCATCGAATCTGGCAACGTCGAGGAGTATGAGAAAGTGCGCGAAGAGTTCTGGGAGGCCGAGACGCCATTCCATCAACTAAAGATTTCCGATCTTGACAATGTCTTCGGCACCAAGCACGGAGGCCTATCACACTACCAAACCGAGTTCGCCTTTGAGGAGAGGGCACCGTCTGCAATTGTTGCTGAATTCAAGGCCGACATCAAACCTGTCTACAATCGACTTCGCGGCAACATGAGTTTCATGGACGTTAGATTCAATGCCGAAGAAAGGAATCACTTCCAGCGACTAGTGGTAGATGCGATTCGACAGAAGAAGCCTTTTTCCATGATCCGTCTCAGCGATGGCGAGGGTTATGCTTTTGCCGAGGATCACGAATATTTTACTCTTGAGGACCAGCTTAACCGCGAGCGTCATTGGTGGGGCATCGAACTTGACGAAGTGCGGAGGTCATCGATCACCACTAACATTCGTTCCGTCGTTGACCAAGCGGATGTCCTTGGCATTCCATCAATCCATCGACTTGTGCGAGACACTCACAAAAAGAGCACGAGCTTGAAAACTACAGTGCAGGGGCGAGGGTTGTTGCAAGTTCTCCACTACTTTTCCCATCATCCTTCGTCGGCGCTCTTCGGAGAGGAGAAAATGAACATACCGTTATTTCGGTCGCAGGAAGCAGTCAGAGAAATGCTATTTGCCGCAGAAAACTGCCTGTTGGTGAGCAGTGCCAATACTGACCAGCTACCGGAATGGATGCGCGGGCTCACCACAATCAGCCATGTAACCATTCCAACGCACCATCGGACTTCCCGCAACGAGAAATATCACGTGTCTGATCAACCGCTACCCCTCGTGTATGAGGCGATCAATGAAGAGGTACTGCGAAAGACATCACCTGGGACGCTTGTTCTCGTCGCGGCTGGTCTTGCGGGAAAAGTATTTATAGGGACGGGCAAGGAGGCCGGCGGAGTGGCCCTAGACTTAGGAAGCGTGATGGATGAATGGCTCGACGCGGGCATCCATTCATTGCATTGAGGGTAAATCGCGTTCGGTTTCGTTCTAATTGAGCGTCAATCGATACTTCATAGTCGATCCCCGACGACGTCAGCTGAGGGAAGCATCACGTCGTCGACGAAATAGCGCCAGGGAGACCGGGTATGGACAAACAGCAGTCGAGGCGAGCGCCGCTTTTTCTATTTGGCTTCAGCAAATGGAAAACGTTCATGTCGGACTGGTACCCAGAATACGAAGTAATCTTCGGCTGCGTCAACGCGTGGCCCTTGGAGTTTGATTTCTATTGGAAACGGCGACTTCTCCGAGACCCTCGCTCCGAAGTCTTGGCGTGGCAATATAAGGCGCCTTCAAAACTTAAAGCATTTTGCACCAGCCACGGTATCCCGTTCCACTATGTCGAGGATGGTTTTATTCGCTCGGTCGCACTGGGGGCACTTCGGGTACCACCTCTGTCACTGGCCTTCGACCAGCAAGACATGTATTTCAACGCTAATGGTCCAACTGATCTTGAGCAGATTCTAAAGACCTATGATTTTGCGAACGACCATGTCTTGATGCAAAGGGCGCGAATTGCACGAGAGCGATTGCTTGCGAGCCGGCTCAGCAAGTACAATTCTGGCCATTCGCTGGATATTACCTCAGTATACGGTCAGAAAACACGAAAGCGCGTGCTCGTCGTCGGTCAGGTTGAGCGTGATGCGTCGATCGCCTATGGCTGCGCTCGGAAGATAACGAACAACGACTTAGTGCAACTCGCAGCCTCGGAAAATCCCTCCGGTCAGATTATTTACAAGCCCCATCCGGAAGTACTAAAGGGCACGGCGGAGGCTAAATCCAACCCAGAGTTGGTACGCAATATTGCAATGATCTTAACGCAGGATATCAGCCTTGCAGATGCGCTTGATACCGTCGATCACGTCTACACAATTACATCCCTCTCGGGCTTTGAGGCGCTGTTGCGCGGCATAAAGGTGACTACAATTGGTTGCCCTTTCTATTCCGGTTGGGGCCTGACGGACGATCGTCAACCAAATTCCCGGCGGAACAGAAAACTCTCGATTGATGAAGTTTTTGCGGCGGCCTACGTCCTGTACGCCAAGTATCTCGATCCCATCACCAAGAAACCAATCGAAATCGAACAGGCGATAGAAGTACTCGCTCGAATGCGGTCCGAGCAATTCGCGACATCGTAAGAAGCTATTGCTAAGAATCAACGATTTGCCCGCGCCGTCCGATCGATCCAAAAGACCTGCTTCGCGCCGTCGGCGGTTGCCTATGATTTTGCCGAGAACCTCGCCGGGGAAGACAAACCGCCGGGACTCTAGTCGCCGCTGGATGAAAGGTAAGCATCCGGTGAAGGCCGCAGGTCATGCGGCCTGAGCGTTCAGAGCCTTTGGTGTCCAATTCCACGGAAGCAATTGCTGCAGCCTGCTGACCGGCGTGTCTGCAATGTTGGCGAGGACGTCGGC
>Ga0207426_1002283_pt1 | contig 12647 bp, 8 predicted proteins | sample AraplaMF_Cvi_mMS_FD_184265 | JGI IMG/M metagenome (GOLD analysis project Ga0207426, IMG submission 184265) | Arabidopsis root microbial communities from the University of North Carolina, USA - plate scrape MF_Cvi_mMS (SPAdes) (version 2) | ecosystem: Host-associated > Plants > Roots > Endosphere ...
CCTATGAGGGCGCGAAACCCAGGCCTGTGACACGCGATACGCCGACGCTGCCACAGCGGGGACGGACTGCTGCGGCGTATCGCGTGTCACAGGCCTGGGTTTCGCGCCCTCATAGGCGAGCCGGTTTCCTTGTACATGAATCTTCACCGGATCTGTGTCTTTCCATTGCCGCTTCGGAATCAGCAGCTTCCATACGCCGTCGCTGCCCGGCGCACGGAAGAACGCCACCACACCGACGTACCCGGCGTCCTTGTCCATCGGCTCGCTGATGCTCGCGCTCGCGCCGGGACGGATCACAACGTCTTTCGTCGCGACGAGATCCGTCTTGAGCAACTCGAGGTCGTTGTTCTGCAACTGCACGTATTCGAGCTGCGCGAAGGTCTTCGAGTCCTTCAACTGGTAGAGCCGCACGACGGTCGAGAGCGGCCGACCGCTCGTGGTTTCGTTCAATGCGGCGCGCGCGTCGAGATCGACGTTCATCGTTTTGACTTGCGTCGTGAAGAGCCATTGCGCGGCGTCGACGGTGCTGTCCTTCGTGGCCTGCCATGCGCCGCAGGCGGACAGCCCAAGGGTCGCGATGGCGACCGCCGTGACAAGCCGCCCGCGCGCGCACGTGATGAAACTTCGACTGCCTGAAGCGTTGAATCTGTTTTGCATCGTTTCGTGATCCTGCTTTCGCTACGTTGTTTTTTGACTGGATTCGCACTGAGCGCATCGAGGACGATGACGCTTGCCGAACAGGAATTGCGCCCCTGCGCGCATCTGTCGATGACCGTTCGCACATTCGAATTCGTAGTGCGTGTAGTAGCCGGACCATGCCTGAGCGAGACAGCGCCATCCGAGCCTGGATGCGTATTCACGCAATCTTGCCAATGCGGGATGGAGTGATGGGTCAGCAGCAGCCGCTCTTGCTCGAGATTGCAGCGCCGCGTCGCGGACGTGATTCGCGCGGAGCTTCTGGCGTTCAAGCGCGGCGCACTCCGGACACCAGGCGCCGTGTCTGATACTTTCCGGCCGGCCCTCCCACACGTGACCCAGGCGGCATTTCCAGGTCAATATGCCTTTGGCCGTCTGCGTCTCCACCGAGAGGCAACGTCCCCCCCGCGACGCGGCGATTGCGTGCATCACGCCGAGCGGCGTCTGCCTTTCGAGCCTCACGCAGGTCTTGCACCAATTGCCCTGAAATGTCTTGACGGCCGTCTGCTCCCATTCATGCCCTTCGGCGCAGCGGAATTTGTAGTAGCTCTGCGGTCCAGAGTAAGCGGTATCGAGACATTCGCCGTTGCGTTCACGAGCGACGCTTTGAAGATGTTGCAAACCGTCTTGAAGAAGCGCTCGCCGCGCGCGCCGCCTCTCCAGATTCAGGTTGCCTTCCGAAGACGAGACATCGGTCATTTCTTGCCGGCTTTCGTGTGGTCATCGGAGATGTCGAGCGTTCCGCCCGACACGGTCAGCTTCAGCGGCGCATCGTCGGGCAGCTTCTTTTTGGGGACGACGAGCTTCCACGTTCCTGTCCTGGCGGCGGTCTGGTAGAACGCGGCGATCGCGACGAATTTCGTGTCCCGTTCCATCGGCTGTGACGTGCTTGCCGATCCGCCGGGATTGATCACTGCCGCCATGCTCGCCTGCACATCTTGTGCGAGCACGGCGTTGTCGCTGTTGAGGAGGTCGTTGTACGAGGCGTCATCGAAACGTTTGCGGTCCTTCAATTGATAGACGCGCACCGCGACCGATCTCGCATGGCCCGCGTCATCCTGATTCGGGTCCGCGCATGCGGTCAGATCGACGTCGACGGTCTTGCCGCGGTTGTGAAACACCGTGTCGTAGGCGGCCACCGTCGAGTCGGAAGCGGCTTGCCACGCGCCGCATCCCGACAGTGAGAGCGTCACGAGCACTGAGGCCGCGAGGGCCATTGTTTGTCGATTCAACATGGTTGCTGGTCTTTCAGGCGGCGCGATGTTGCAGATACGGATTGTGCTGCGGCGACGGAAACGCCTCGCACACGCCCAGTTCCACTGTGATGACGCGCTCTTGCTGCGCGGGCAGCACGACCGTCCAGCCGAGACGCGGCGCGACTTCGGTCCGCTGCTTGCCCACCGCCGGTTCCGGCGCGAAGCGCGACGACATCTGCATACGCAGATGAACGTCCGCCTTGGTGCCGATATAGAGCTTGAGCAGCGCCATGACATCGCGATGCAGCCATGCGCCGGGCAACAAGTCCCGCGCCTGCTGCGCGTCTTGCGGGGCGAGCGTTACGCGCACCGCGCGGCTGCGATAAGGCAGACGCTTGCCGAGGACGTAGGCACCGCCGAGACCGCCTCGCTTGTCGCTTTCGTTCGAGCGTTTCGCCGTCAACGGCTGCGCCTTGCCCGCGCGCCTGGCCACCGGCCAGAATTCATCGACACGCACATCGATGCCCGGCGCGCCCAACGCCACCACGCCCGCCAGTCCCTCCGGTGTACGCGTGCGCTGGATCATCAACCCGAGCAGCGCCAGCGCGCGCGCATCGGGCAAGCCCGATCTTGCGGGCTTGTTACCCCATCCGAGGCCCGCCAGACACAGCAGATTGCGCGAATGCGCATCCGCGCCGCCGTGGCGGAACGTCTCGGGATAGCGATACTTCTTCCACGCGCGGTACAGCAGCGTGACGATGCGGTGATTGAACTGATCGAGAAACGCTTCGACCGCTTCGTGTCCTTCCTCGCGCTGGACGATATCGTCGAGGTAGTGCGTGGGCATCACCGCGTCCACGCCGTATAGACCCATGAAGGTCGTGCGCACGGTCGGCGGCAAGGGGGCGCTGTAGTCGTCGTCGCTGTCGTCGAACTCGACGCCTGCGATCTCGCCCGCCGGGAAACCCATCCGTGGGCGTGGCCGGAATCGCACTGGCTCGTGTTCGGGCGTGTCACGCTGGCCGAAGCCCGGCTGATCCGGCGCGCGTGCTTCGAGCAGCCTGCACAACTGCATGAAGTTCATGCGCGGGGCGCGCGCAAGGAGCGCCGCGACCAGGGGCTCGACGTCGGGAATAACGCGCGGCTTCATAGCGGCACCCGATGCGTCTTGCTGCGCGGCCAAACGATGCGCGCCTGCGTCGGCAGGCTCACGATCGCGAGCTTCGTGAACAGATTGACCTCGGCGTACAGCTCGAAGAAGCGATGCAGCAGTTCGCCGAAGAGCATCACGTCGCCTTCGCCCGAGAACGCTTGCGAGTCGAGCGTTACTTCGATCAGCACGCCGCGCTCCACCGCCCCGCCCGTGACCTCTTCGAGCAACTCTTCCGACACGTGCAGGATGCCCTCCAGACGCCGTCGATTGAGCTCGTCATTGGTCCAGTCGTAAAGCGCGAGGGCGCCGCGCAGCACTTCCGCGTTCATCATCGACAGGAAGTTCGGCGCCAGATGCGAGAGCACGCGCCACTGGAAGCGGTCGCCCGTGGGCGGATACAGCGGCAGCGTCGGCGCGATGAGGTTCCTCACGCCTGCCACGTTCGGCGTGCTTTCCGCGAGCTCGTCGAGGCGCGCTTCGCGCATACCCTTGCGCGGCAACATGCCGTTCGTGCCGGTTACTCTCAATGACACGCTTTCCTCGGGCAAGTCGTCCATGGCTTCCCATGCGTTGCCGCCGAGGATCAGCCACGTCTCGTGCAGTCCATCCATGCCCGGGCGCACGCGTGTATGGAAATACCGTTCGGGCGATTCGTGCCGCAACATGCCGCCGCGATGCCGGAAGGTTGCGAACGGCACGTACTCGTATCGCTCGGAGGTGAGGTGATCGAACGCTTCGACCGCATCGACCGAATAGGTTTCGACGTGCTCGCCCTGATGCCCTGCCGGCACCACGCGATACTCGGTCTCGTGATAATCGATCACGACCGGCTCAGCATCCAGTTCGAACAGATTGATGACCGGCGTGCAAAAGAGCCTGACGTTGTCCTTGCTGAAGCGCTGATCGGAAGGATACGTCTGGTCGAGCACGATCTCCAGTTCGAAGTGCGTCGAATTCTCGGGAAGCGCGTCGAGGTCGAGCCCGCACAGATCGACGAACAGGAACTTCTCGCGGAACGTGAAATATTCGAGCAGCAGTTGATAGCCGGAGAACGCGGCATCGGACTTGGGCCACAGGCGTTCGCCGGGCGCGAAACCCGCCGGTTCGATCGTCACGCCAGCCAGCGGCAGCGCTTCACCATCGCGCACTTCGGGGATGCGCCATTCGATCGCGTGCACCTGACGCGTGAGCGCGAGATGCATGGCAAACGCCGTCGGCAGATCCGCGCTCAGGTGCAGGCGCAGGCGCGAGAGATCCGTTTCCTTGCGATTGGCCGAATGGTCCAGCTCGAAGGCCAGGCGAATCACCGAGCGGCCATCGTGGCGCACCGACGGTCCTGCGCGCAACAGCCGCAACGGATGCAGATCGACCGGCTGCGTCGTGCGATACAGACACTGCACGGTCTTCGCGGACGAGCCGTCGCTCGAATCCTTGCCGACAGGAATCGGCGCGGAGCGCACCGCGACGCCCGCCGGCACGTGCTCGGTGCGTTGATGTTTCTCGCCGAGCGGACTCAACTCCACGATCGAAAGCGATGGAATCATCCGCAGGTAGTGCGGCCACAAAAGGCTCACGAGGCCTTCGGTGAGTTCGGGCAATTCGTCGTCGAGCTTTTGCTGAAGCCGCCCGGTCAGAAATGCAAACCCTTCATAGAGGCGCTCGACATACGGATCGCGGTCGCCGACGCGATCGAGATTGAGCATGCGTGCACGGTCCGGATGCGCGCGCGCGAATTCGCGGCCCGCTTCTCGCAGGTAGCGCATCTCGGCTTCGTAGTAGCGCAGGACCGGGTCGGGTTGAGCCGCGTCGTTGTGGACGTCGATCGATGTGTCTTTATTCATTGGGTTGTTACGACAAGGTCAGGGCGCGCGCCGGGTCGAGCACGGTCAGTTCGTTACGCAATTCGTTGACACGATTTGCCAGCGCAGTTTTGTCGGCGTCCTTGCGCGTGGCTTGCGCCTTGAGCGCACGCATCAGTTGCTGCTTCACCTCGAAGATCAGCGCCGGCTCCCAACGGGTGAGCGGCAACGCGTTGGCAGCAATGTCGAGTTCCGTCAGGAGGGCGAGCGCCGTATCGACGCGCCCGGCGTTGTCCGCGACGCGCGCCATCACGAGCCGCTGCAAATAACGATGGCGCTCCGTTTTCATGCCGGGCAGCGCCTCGAGCCACGCGAAAGCGGCTTCGATGCCCTCGCGCGTCGAGAGATCTCGCGCCTGCGCCTCTATCTCGGGCCAGTCGCTCGTCGCGCCGTCCTGATCGGCGGACACGGGCAACGTCGCCACGCTCTCGCCCGCTTCCAGATCGCGCACGACTGCGTGCCGCGCGATCCATTCGAGGGTGGTGTCGTCGGCGAAGGGCGTGCCGTCGTTGAAGGCGAGCCGCTCGATGCCGGGCAAGCGCTCGAGAAAGAGGGCGAAGTCGGCGCGCAGCAGATCGCGCCATGCGGCGTAAGGTGCGCCCACGTTATCCAGCGCCACGTGCTGGAAATATTGAAGGTCGAACCACAGGTGATTGACGCCTTCCATGAATGCGCCTTCGACGCGTTCGAGCAGTTCGTTCCACTGCTTCTGCAGCACGAGCCGCTTGAATTGCTGGCGGATCTCGCTGCGCGGCGGCACGAGCCGCGTGCGTGCGCTGGCGTCCGCGGGCGGCACTTCATGCAGCGTGTCCCAGCGGATGCCGCGCACGAGCCGCGCCGATGGCAGATAGCCGTTCTCCTGATCGCGCAGCCAGGCGGCCATCGTGCGCGCCTGATCCAGCAGATCACGCGTGGAGGCGATCGGGCCCGATGCCGGCAGCGTCGAGCTGACCGGAATGGGAGCGGTCGCGCTCGGCTCGGCGCTCTGGACCGCATCGTCCTTACGCTCGAAACGCGCGACGAGCGTCTGCAGATTCGGGCGCGCAGCGTCGTTCCACGCGTTCGTGCGCCCGACGATCACATCGAGCGCGGCGATCGCGCGCGCCAGATCGGCGGGTGCGAATGCGCCGCGTGCATCGAGCAGATCGAGGATGCGCGTCGTCGCGAGCATGTCGAGCGCGCCTTTCTTCGCTTCGGCGCGCGCGGGGTGAAGCGCTTCGCCGAAACGATCGATCAGCGCGGCGGCGAGCTCCAGCCCGTCGGCGAAACCGGCCGTGCCGTCCTGGCGCAGGCGCGCGAACGCGTAGAAACCCGCGACGCGCAGATCCTTGCCGACATCCATGGTCAGTTGCTCGCAGGAGCGGATGATCAGGACGTCGTCGATATCGGACAGCTTGCCCGCTTCATCCTTCAGCTCGAAAAAGGCGTCTTCGTAGCCAGGGTCGCGGCCGACAGCGACATCGCCTGCCAATGGCGTGAGCCATCCGCTCCATGCTTCGAGTCGCGCACGGTTCATTTGCTCTGCATCGCGCGACGGGAGCAACGTCTTCAACAATCCAGCCAACATCATTTCGTCTCCGGCAAGGGCACGCCGACCTTTTGCGCGGCGGCGAGCGCGCCCGGCGGCAGAGGCGGAGGTGTCGGCCCTGTTGGTTTGTCTGCAGCGGTCTTCGTCACGAAGATCCGCGTGGGCAGGGTGAAGTGACGCAACTGCAGCACATTCAGCGGCCCTGCGTCCGCCTCTGCACGCAGTTGCACCGAAAGCGGCGGGCTCAGCCCCTGATCGGGCATCCATGACAGCACGTAACGCGCGTTGTCCTGCTGCGTCACCCTCGCGCGTTCGAACAAGCGAATCAGCGCGAAGCGGCCCTGCGCGTACATCGTCGAGCGCAGGCCGCCCTCCTCCGTTTGCCATTGCAACTGAGCGTTGTTGTCCAGCGCCTGCCCCGGCCACTCGAAGGGCACCCACTGCTCCATCTGGTTGAAGTAGTGCAGCTGTTGTCCGGATGCCACGAGCTTCATGTCCGTGATGCCCGGCGTGGGCACGCCGCGCAGTTCGAAGCGTAGGCGGGCGTCGCCCGTAGGAAACAGCACGGTTGAGACACGCGTGAGCGTGTTGAGCGCCGTGAGGAACGCTGGATCGAGTGTCAGCGCTCCCTGGTTCGCGCCCTGTGCGGGCACCCAGTGATCGCCCTGGAGTTCGATCACTCCCGCTAGTTGCGTCGAGACGAACTTTGCAATCACGCCGTTGTCGATGCGCATGAAGCGCGCCATGTCCGGCAACGAGGCGTCGTTGTCCGAGTTCGCGAATGGATAGCGCCCGCCGAAGGCACGATTCCAGTCCGCCAGAATCGACGTGCGCCAGATGTCGTTCAGACTTGACGAAGCGGGCTGCACGACGACTTGCCATGTCTGATCGAGCGGCGCTTCGAAGAGCTTGCCAAAGCCGGACCATTGCTCGCCGAGGCTGGCCGCCAGACGGCTCGCGTAGTCGCGGCTGTCGGCGATGTCCGACGTCTTGCCTTGCAGCACCGCCTGGGCGGCGGCGCGCGACATCGCGTCGGGGTCGGCGCTCTGCATCATCTGCTGCGTCTTCAGGCGCATCGCCGTCACACGTTCCAGATAGCGAGGGAGGCTCAGTTCACCCAAGGCGGCGGTCTGTACGGACGTCTTGCCGTTCGCGGGCACGGGCGCGGTGAGATCGGCGCCGGTCAATCGCAGGATCGGACCGAACGCCGCAGCAAGGGGCGCGAGTTGCGGCTGCGCCTGCTTGGACGGATCCTTTTCGTCTTTGCCAACCCATGACTGGGCCTTCGAGATCAGATTGTCCGACAGCGATTGCGTCGAGGCACCCGCGCTCGCCTGATAGACGACTGCGTTCATGAGCGCGACGAGCGGCGAACGCTGAGGATCGCCCAGCAGCGTCAACTGATCCACCGTGCCCGACAGCGATGACGTGCTTTGCCAGCGGATGCTGTTCAGGAACTGCGCCCAGGCACGGGCGTAGTCATCGAAGTAGCGTTGGCGTAGTTCGGCTTTGAGCGTAGAGGGCGCTGTGTTGTCGATCTTCGCATCGGACAACACCCAGTCGCCTGTGACGGTGCGATGTTCGCTCGCTTCGTCGATTGCTTTCGGGATGCGCTCGTCCCATGCGGCGCGGGTGAATACGCCGGCGACGGTGGCCGTCGTGTTGAAGAGGCCGCGGCTCGGGTGATCGCCCAGGAGCGTCGCCAGCGTGATCGGTGGGTACTTCGGTTTCGCTTCCTCAATGATCTGCTGGTAGATCGCATCGGTCGAGTTCTGCAAGCCCCGCACCCCGACGATCGTCTGACGGGCGGACGCCACAAGTCCGACGTCTGGCGTTATTGCAGTTGTCGCGTCGCGCTTCAGGTGGCTCGCATAGAACGCAATCACATGCTGGCGCACGTCTTCCCAGGTGCCGGGCGTGATCGACGCATTCTGAGGACGCGCCGGTGCGTTGGTCGCCAGCAGTTGCGTGCTCAGGAACGCGGCATCGGCGTGCTCGGGATGCGCGAGCATCAAGTACGTCTTCAGCGTGTCGTAGGCAGCTGTATTGGTATTTTCCGGGAGAATCGACTCGTGCCGGAAGAATGCCTTCGATCTTCGGTTGCTTGACCGAGTCGATGCTCGTGCGCCACCGACGATCCGCCGGAATCGCACGGAACGCCGTCCAGTACGACGTGCCACGTCCACCACCACAGCGGATCGACGTGACGAACAACCCGTGCGGCGCATCCTTGGGATTCACGTCAAGCCCCATCACCTCGCCTACTTCGAGCGAGAAGGGATTGCCCCGGCCCCGGTAGCTGATCTGCGTGGCCAGATGCTCTTCATGACGCCGGCGCGCGATTTCGCGACCTTCTTCCAGCGTCTCGTAATGCTCGCCCCAGTGGTTATCCACGCCATCCGTGGTCTTGTCGCCGGGCGCAGCGTTCTGCTCGACCAATAGCGACACATCCGACTGACGATGGTTATAGTCGTTCAGTTGAATTGCTTCAGGCACGCGCTGCGTGATGGTCCGTAGAGACCGAATGGACTCCGCACCTGCGCTTTCCAAGCCCGAATGAGAGCGCAACGGCACGACACGTTGTTTGCGGGCGTACGCATCCAGATCATCGCCAAAGATGATGACCGTGCGATCGTGCTTCTGCTCAAAGCGGAACCAGATCCCCGATTCAGCGCAGAGCCGTTGAATAAAAGCGAATGTGGTTTCGTGAAACTGAGTAACGTATTCGAATCGCTTGTATTTGCCGCGCAGGCTCTTGAAATCGAAATCGACGCCCAAGCGATAGCCGTAGTGGCGCAACGTGTCAGTGATGATCTCCACCACCGATTGTTTCTGAAACAGCCTGCTCTTCCTCGCTCTCGCCAAATCTGCGATCTTGGGCACGAGCGTGGCACGATACCGCGTCTCGTCGGCCGATGAACCGAGGTTCTCGAAGCGCTGGATAATGCCGTGAGTCGCGTACTTCAACGGCATCTTGCTGAAATCTTTCCAGCGCAACCCGAACATCTGCTCCAGATAACCTTGCGCTGGATCGACAGGTTCGATGGTGAACGTCGCGGGTCTGCCTACAACCTCATCCATCGGAATGTCGGCAGCGGGGCTCGTGAATTCGATTCGATATTCATACAGCGCGCTGATGTCTGCGCGGCCATTGAATCGAAGGACCGAAATCGGCCCCGGTTGCGGCTTGAGGGTCAAGCTGTATGCCTGACCCGGTACGACCATCGACATGCGAAAGAAGCTCCCTGAAGTGGCGCCGTTTAGCGCCGGGAATTATTACCCAAAAATGCTCTTTCAGGATGCTTCGAAATCTCGCGGTCCGAATGTTTTGCGAAGGATTACATACGATTAAAAACTCGTGGATATTACGGGATCTTCAATTTTCAGAATAGTCCGAATCCTTTCCGGTGAGCGAGGCGCCCCTGGAGTTCTGCGCCATGCGCCTCGGCAATGGAAGGCGCTTCCCGCCCGCGCAACGCGCAACCCTTCAGCCTCGAAACAACACCGACGCACAAGCAAACCTCGCCGGCGCATCCCTACCATCCTCGATACGAATGCCGTCGTTCCACGTCGCCATGCGCTCGACCCGCGAGAACGCTCCGACATTCAACTGCCCCGCGTTCCAGCCGGTCGCGAGGTGGACTATCGTGACGTCCTCGGTCTCCCCCGATCTCGCTGACACAATCGACGCATAGCCGTTTCTTCGCGCGGCCTCTAGCGCGGCGAGCGTTTACGTTCGTGGCGGCTTCATCGACGAGCGCGGCGCGCGTAACGAGAAAGTCGTCGCCCACGATCTGCACCTTGCTTCCCGCCGCGCGCGTGAACGCGATCATGCCCGCTTCATCGTCTTCCGACAGCGGGTCTTCCATCGAGACGATCGGGTATCGCTCGATCCACTTCAACAATTTTTCGATCATCGCGTCGGTGTCGAACCGGACGTCGTCCAGCCCGAGCGTGTACTGCCCGCCTTTGCCGAACTCCGATGCGGCAATATCCAGAGCGATGCCCACGTCCGCGCCCGGAACGAACCCCGCCGCTTCGATCGACGCGACCAGCACGTCCAGCAACACCGGCCCGGCCGATCCCAGCAGCATGTTCTTCGGGCTGACATCGCCATGAGTGAGCGCTTCGCGCGTGCGCGCCGTCTCATGGGCCAGGCGAAGTCGGCGCAGCAGGTGCGCCAGCGCGCGGGGGTCGTCAGCAAGATCGATACAGGGATCCGCTTTGCCGTCCTCGCGGCCGGAATCCGAACGAGCCGTCGGCCAATGGTAGCCGAATCGCTCGCCCGTTCAGCGAGCCATCAACGCTCGAAGCGCCCTCACAGCACGCGCATCGGTTCCGTCGGCGCGGCGTGGCACCCGTGGCGCATCTTTCTTGCTTAACGATGGTCGAGGCCGCCACTCACGCGCGCCCGCGGCGAACCGCCACCGAGGGGCAAACCCGCCCCGGCCAAGGGCGGCACGGAGGAGCGATGCGTCATATCCGAATCACACCCGGCATTCGTCACGCAATTTCTGCCGCGCTGATTGCACTGCTTACCGCATGCGGCGGTGGAAGCGACTCGGGCGGAAGCGACTCGGGCGGAAGCACTTCGTCGGCACCTGCGGGCGGCGTCAAGCTGCAGGTCGTGGCGTTCGGCGACAGCCTGTCGGATGTCGGCACGTATGCGCCCGTCGCGAGCGCGGTCGGCGGCGGCCGTTTCACGACGAATCCGGGCCAGGTCTGGACGCAGGACGTCGCGCAGTATTACGGCGACACGCTCACTGCCGCGTTCACGATCGACCTCGGGCACGAATTGAAGCCGCAAAGCGGATTGGGGTACGCGCAAGGCGGATCGACGGTCGCAACACCTGCCGACCAGAATCAATTCCTCACCGACGTGATCGGCGATGTCGAAATGCCGGTCAATCAGCAAATCTCGAGCTATCTGTCCGCTCACGGCAGTTTCAATTCCGGCCAGCTCGTGCTCGTCTGGGCCGGCGCGAACGACGTCCTGCGCGCGGGCAGTCCGCCCGCCGCAAACGCGACGGTGCAGACCGCGGCGACCACGCTCGCGCAACTCGTCGCGAAGATCGTGCAGAGCGGAGCCGCGCATGTCGTGGTGGTCAACGTGCCGAATATCGGCCTTTCGCCCGATGGCATCAAGTCGTCGGATGGCGGTGGCAACCTCACGCAACTGTCGCAGCTTTTCAATGCGACGCTGAACGCCGCCCTGCAATCCAACGGTCTGCAAGGCAAGGTCATCGTGATCGACTCGTACGCATGGACCACGCAGACCATCGGGAACTATCAGGCCAATGGATTCACCGTGTCCAACACCGGGCAGGCCTGCGACGCATCGAGAACTCCGCACGACACGTCGCTGCTCTGCTCACCGGCGACCTACGTCTCGTCGAATGCGGACCAGACCTACATGTTCGCCGACAATCTTCACCCGACGACGCGCATGCATCTGCTCTTTGCGCAATACGTCGAGCAGCAGCTCGCGGCGAGCGGGCTCGGGCACTGACTCGCGCGTGAGCGTGTTTCGCCGCGCGTCGAAAGCGAAAACCCGGCGCGGCGAATCTCGATGAAGAGCGCTCGCGATTCGATATCTCGCGGCTGCGCGTCGTCGACCCGATAGCCTGTCGATTTCCGGCGCTTCGTTCGTCGTCTATAAAAACGGATCGCGTCCGCGAACATGGAGAACGTTCATGCGCAAGCTCATCGTTTCCGCTTTCATCAGCCTGGATGGCGTGACTCAGGCCCCCGGCGGCCCGACAGAAGATCCGAGCGGCGAGTTCCGTCTCGGCGGCTGGATCGTGCCCTACGCCGACGAAGCCATCGGCGAGCACGTGCAGAGCCTGCTCGCGCAGCCGTTCGACCTGCTGCTCGGACGTTGCACGTACGACATCTTCGCGTCGTACTGGCCGCACGTCCCGGCCGATTCGAAGAGCCGCACCATTGCCGAGGTGCTCAACCGTGTCGCGAAGCACGTCGCCACGCATCGGCCCGACGATCTCGACTGGGAGAACAGTCGCGCGCTGCAAGGCGATCTCGCCGACGCGGTCCGCGCGCTCAAACGACAGGACGGCCCCGACCTGCTGACCTTCGGTAGCGGCGACATGGTGCGTCAACTGCTCGCGGCCGGCCTCGTGGACCACCTTTGTCTTCTGATCTATCCCGTCATGCTGGGACGCGGCAAGCGCATGTTCGGCGACGACGCCCACGTGTCC
>Ga0207426_1002284_pt1 | contig 12645 bp, 9 predicted proteins | sample AraplaMF_Cvi_mMS_FD_184265 | JGI IMG/M metagenome (GOLD analysis project Ga0207426, IMG submission 184265) | Arabidopsis root microbial communities from the University of North Carolina, USA - plate scrape MF_Cvi_mMS (SPAdes) (version 2) | ecosystem: Host-associated > Plants > Roots > Endosphere ...
CGACGGAGACGGCCATCAGCCGGGAAATCAGGGCCCGGCTGGACAACGCGATCCGCACCGGCGTACCCCCGGACCCGCGGACCGCGGCGCTCGCCGCGCTGGCCCATGCGGTCGGCCTCGGCAAGCACCTGTATCCAGGGAACGAAGGGCGTTCATCGCGCTCCCGTCTCCGGGATCTGATCCGCCACGACCCGATGGGCGGGCTGGTCGCACACGCCGTCATGGATGTGCAGAACGGCGCCGCGGCGCAGCCACGGCGTCCGCAGGCAGCCGGCGCGGGAGCCGTACGGCAACCGGCGGCCCGGGCCACGGCGGAGCCGGCCGGTGCGCCGGGCCAGTCGCGGCACGGCCACGGCCGGATGGCCCGGGTAGGCGCCCGCTGACGCCGTAGGGCACCGGGCGGGGCCCTGCCGCGCCACCGCCGCACCACCGACCACCGTCCCCACGATCCCGTTCGGGAGCCGCAGCAAGAAGCGCGGGGTGGCGGGGCCGGCCGTTCTGGACGACGGCCGGCCCCGCCACCCCGCGCGCATGCGCGGGCGCATTTTCGCGATTCCGGTCCCAAAATTCCACCGTGACCACCTTGTCCAGCCATTTGCCAGCGCGGCGCGGACCGTTGGTGGCAGTCTGCTGACCAGAAAACAGCAGTACGGAGCCGGAGGTGCACTTAGCGTGGCGTCCAACGTCAACCCCACCGTCAGGCGACGCCGATTGGGCCAGGAGCTGCGCAGGCTTCGAGAGGCCAAAGGCATGACGGCAGAAGAGGTGGCGGACCGGCTGCTCGTCTCGCAGTCGAAGATCAGCAGACTCGAGAACGGCCGCCGCAGCATCAGCCAGCGCGACGTCCGCGATCTGTGCGGGGTCTACGAGGTCGAAGACCACCGCATCGTGGATTCGCTGATGCAGATGGCCAAGGATTCACGCCAGCAGGGCTGGTGGCACGCCTTCGGCGACATCCCGTACAGCGTCTACATCGGACTGGAGACCGAGGCGGCCTCGCTGCGGGTCTACGAGTCCTTGCTGGTGCCCGGCCTGCTGCAGACTCCCGGCTACGCCGAGGCGGTCATTCCCGGCACGGTCCCCGAGCTGGCGCCCGACCATCTGGAGAAGCGCATCCAGGTGCGGATGCGCCGCCAGGAGCGGATCAGCGACACCGAGCACCCGTTGCGGCTGTGGGCGGTGCTGGACGAGAGCGCGCTGCGGCGCGTGGTCGGCAGCCACCTGATCATGCGCGAACAGCTGGACCACCTCGTCGAGATGAGCCAATTGCCGCATGTGACGGTTCAGATTCTGCCGTACGACACCGGAGCGCACGCCGGAATGTCGGGAACGTTCTCCATCCTCGAATTCGACGATGCCGCCGATTCCAGCGTGGTGTACATCGAGGGGGTCACCAGCGACCTCTATCTGGAGAAAACCAACGACGTGCATAAGTACACGATCATGTACGAGCATTTGCGTGCCCAGGCGTTGAGTGCGGAGCACAGCCGCGAGTTCATCGCCGCGGCGGCGAAATCCCATGCGGATGCCGCGGGGTGAGACGCACCAGGGAAAAACCGTGCGGAACCGGAATTCCTGCAGAGAGGCTGGCACGGTACACCCGCACCCGCCCCCATGAATAGGGATCAAGAAATATGCCATTCGGACGGGTGAACGGCCTCTGCGACTCGTGATGTTGGCGCGTAGCGTCAGCACTACCGAATCCGCGGTAACTCAGAGTGAGCTGGAGTGAACATGGCCGTGCAGCCCAATTCCGCATTCTCCTGGACCAAGTCCTCGTACTCCGGTGGCAACGGCGCCTGCGTGGAAATCGCCGTGCCGGCCGTCACCGCCATTGCCGTGCGGGACTCCAAGGACCCCGACGGTCCGCGTCTCACCTTCGACAACTCCTCCTGGGCCCGCTTCGTGTCGGACGTCGCCGGTGGCGCGTTCGACGCGGCGTGACCTGAGCCGCCGCCGTCCGCAGTCCGCAGATACGAGCCCTCTCGACCGGATCGCCGTCCCTGCCGAGGGGGCTCGGCCATGCCCGCGCCCCCTCGGCCGGCAGCCGACGGCCCGTCACTCAGCGCAGTTCGGCCACGTACCGGTCCGTCCCGGGCACGGTCGGTACGAACGGCGCCAGAAGCTCCATCCGCCCCAGCTCCGACTCCGCGACCTCCTCCTCCAGGCCGGCGAAGTGTGCCGCCCAGCCGTCGCGCGGGTCCTGCTGGAGGAACCACAGCAGCGTCAGCCGGGTGTCGACGCCCTCGACCTGCTTCACGTACGACATCCGGTCCCCCGGCAGCGGCGTCGGCCGGAAGACGGTGACCATCGCGGCCGGTGAACCCGCCAGCCGCCGCGGCAGATGGTGCGCGCGCAGCCACTCCAGCAGTTCGGCCCGCCGCTCGGGACCGTCCGCGTCGATCACCTCCAGCACGAGGCCGGCGTAGGGGTGGTCCAGCGCGTGGAAGTCACGGGGACCGGCGGCACCGTCCCGGTAGACCGTCGCCACATGGTCCTGGAAAGCCGTGAAGACATGCGTACGGTCCTGGTAGACCCGGCCGTCCCGATTGAGGCGTTTGTTGATGCCGACGGTCCACTTCATGTGCTCGTCGTAGCGGCCCTCGGTGAGCCAGTAGGTGGAGAGGTAGCAGCCGGCCGTGACGGGCTGGGCAACAGCGGACTTCTCGGGGCGGCGCAGCAGTTGCAGGTCGCGGGTGGCCACCCAGCGACGGCCGGCGAACATCCACGGCATCGCCATGGCGCCCGCGATGTAGTGGTCGTCCTCGTACCAGCGGTTGTAGGCGTACTCATGTCCCGGGTGCGGTTCGACCATGGTGATCAACGCGTGCCCGGGGTGCACGCCGTAGGGGCCGACGGCGGCCAGCTCGGCGTAGGCGGCGGTCCCGGTGTCGGCGGCGACTGCCCCCGCCGGCGTTCCCTTGCTGTCTGCGGTCATGGCAGACAGGTGTAGCTGACGCAACGTCAGAAGGGGAGGGGTGGCGCATCCCCTCTCCGGACATCGGCTGTACCGGCAGCGGGCCCCGCCCGGCCACGCGCCCCACGACCCGCGGGCCACGGGCCACGGGCCACAGCCCACAGCCCACAGCCCACAGCCCACAGCCCACAGCCCACAGCCCACAGCCCACGATCATGCGGTCCCCCTGCACACCGTCGCGGGGCCCGCTTAAGCTGCCGGTTGGCTGTGGCTGATGTCGGTCTGTCGCAGTGGTGAGCGAGGGGAGCTGTCATGTCGGACGGGATAGTTGGCTCTGTGGGCAGTGCCGTCCCGGGGCTGGCCGCGCGGGTGGCGCGGACCGGGAGTTCGCCCGTGCGCGACATTCTGGCGCTCACCGCGCGGCCCGAGGTCATCTCGTTCGCCGGCGGGCTGCCCGCGCCCGAGCTGTTCGACGCGGCGGGGATCGCGGCCGCGTTCCAGCATGTGCTGGCCGAGGAGCCGATGCGCGCGCTGCAGTACTCCACCACGGAGGGCGATCCGGCGCTGCGTGCGGCCGTCGCGGCGCGGGCCACCGCGCGCGGGCTGCCCACCGAGGCCGATGACCTGCTGGTCACCACCGGTTCGCAGCAGGGCTTGACGCTGCTGGCCACGGCTCTGCTGGAGCCCGGCGACGTGGTGCTGGTCGAGGACCCCTGCTACCTCGCGGCGCTGCAGATCTTCTCCTTCACCGGCGCCCGGGTGGTGCCCGTGCCGACCGACGACGAGGGCCTGGACCCGGCCGCGCTCGACGAGATCACCGCGCGCGAGCGGCCCAAGCTGCTCTACCTCGTGCCGACGTTCCAGAACCCGACCGGCCGCACCCTGTCCGCCGAGCGCCGGGCAGCGGTCGCCGAGGTCGCCGCCCGGCGCGGGCTGTGGATCGCCGAGGACGACCCGTACGGCGAGCTGCGGTTCGAGGGCGAGCCGGTGCCGTGGGTCGCCTCCTTCCCCGGGGCCGAGGACCGTACAGCGCTGCTCGGCTCGTTCTCCAAGGTGATGGCGCCCGGTCTGCGGCTGGGCTCGCTGCGGGCGCCGGCCGCGCTGCGCCGCGCCTGTGTGATCGCCAAGCAGGCCGCCGACCTGCACACCTCGACCGTCGACCAGGCCGCCGCGGCACGGTACTTGGCGGCCGCCGACCTGGACGCCCATCTGCGGCGGGTGCGCGACGCCTACCGTGCGCGGCGGGACGCCCTGGTCGACGGGCTGCCCGCGGCACTGCCCGAGGGATCGCGGTGGAACCGTCCGGCGGGCGGCATGTTCGTGTGGGCGACGCTGCCCGAGGGGTACGACGCGACGGCGCTGCTGCCCGAGGTGGTGCGGCACGACGTCGCCTACGTCCCCGGGGCGCCGTTCTTCGCGGGGCCGCCGGACGCGACCGCCGTCCGCCTGTCGTTCGTGACGCACTCGCCGGAGGAGATCGGGGAGGGGCTGGGGCGGCTGAGGAAGGCGTTGGAGGGCGTGGGTCGGGGCGGGTGAGCCGGGGGGGCGGTGCCTCGGCGGGGGTGCGGTGCCTGGGCCGGTGAGGCCCTCGCCTGATGTCCGGCTCTGATGTCCAGCTCTGATGTCCGGCTCTGATGTCCTCGCCCGACGCCCTCGTCCGACGCCCTCGTCCGGAGGTCCGCCCGGGAACGGGCGCGGGGCCCTGTCCGGGAATCCGTCCGAGGGCCGGCTCTGGTCTTCGTCGGTCGGCGGCCCTAGCCTGACGCCTCGTCAGGAGTGAGCCAAGGGCCCGGCCGGGAGGCGCACATGCTGTTGCGGAACAAGACCGTCATCGTCTCGGGTGTGGGTGCCGGGCTCGGCCACCAGGTGGCGGCGGCCTGTGTACGGGACGGCGCCTCGGTGGTGCTGGGAGCCCGTACGGAGGCGAATCTCGCCAAGTCGGCGGCACTGATCGACCCGTCGGGCGGACGGACGGCGTGGCGGGTGACCGATATCGGTGACGAGACGCAGTGCGAAGCGCTGGCCGCGCTGGCCGTGGAGCGGTTCGGCGGCATCGACGCGGTGATCCATGTCGCGGCGCTGGACTCGCTCTTCGGGGGCCTGCGCGACGCCGACTTCGCTTCCTGGCGCGACGTCGTGGACGTCAATCTCTTCGGCACGCTGCGGATGACCCGGGCCTGCCTGCCGTCTTTGGCGGCGCGCGGCGGCGGGTCGGTGGTGATCATCGGCACCCAGTCGTCGGTGGCCGCCCCCTCGCAGGTGCAGCAGGCGGCGTACGCGGCGTCCAAGGGCGGGCTGGTGTCGGCGATGTACTCGCTGGCGCGCGAGCTGGGGCCGGACCGGATACGGGTCAACACCGTGCAGCCCGGGTGGATGTGGGGCCCGCTGGTGGAGGCGTACGTGCAGTTCCAGGCGCAGACCGAAGGGGTACCGGAATCCGAGGTGCTGGGCCGGCTGACGGAGCGGATGGCGCTGCCCGAGCTGGCGACGGACGCGGATGTGGCCGAGAGCGCGGTGTTCCTGGCCTCCGACCGGGCGCGCGCCATCACCGGCCAGTCGCTGCTGGTCAATGCGGGAGAGTTGATGCGGTAGGGGCCCGGTCCCTCTTCGGCTCCCCCTTTCTGCCGGCTATCTGCCCGGCGGTTATCACTACGGCTCGATACGGCTCGCCCCGGCTCGTTCCGGCTTGCTCCGGCTCGCTCGGTCCTCTTGGAGCCGTTCGGCCGCGCCGGCCCCTTCGGGCTGCCTCGCTCCGGTTCGGACCGGTTCGACGCGGGCCGGCTTCGGGCCGGCCGGTTCGGGCCGGGCAGCCGTGCGGGATCCCGTTCTCCGTAAGGCTGTTGGCGTTGGAGCAGTGCGTGGTTCGGGCGAGCGGCGCGCCCGGCGAAGTGTGCGCTCATCGTGGGTGCGGCGCCGCGCCCGGGACAACATCCCCGAAGGTCAAGGGAATGCAAAATCGTTCGCCTTGCTGATCTGTGTTCATATCCATGACCTCTCGACGCTCTTGACCGGCCTGCCCGCAGGACGGTTCAATCCCCGAAGTCCCCGCTCCCGTAGGGGACACCGCCCCACAGGACGTCACGGCGAAGTGATGCACGTTCACAAGGCGGACCCCTGGAGGGGGCATGAACAGTCTCGACTGGGCCGTGCTCATCGGCTACTTCGGCGTGATGATCGCGATCGGTGTGTGGTCGCACAAACGGGTGGACGACGTCGGTGACTTCTTCACCGCGGGCGGCAAGATGCCGTGGTGGCTGTCCGGCATCTCGCACCACATGTCCGGCTACAGCGCGGTGATGTTCACCGGGTACGCCGGCATCGCCTACCAATACGGCGTCACCTCATATGTCACCTGGTCCTTCCCCATCGCGATCGGTATCGCCATCGGCGCCCAGTTGTTCGCGGGGCGGCTCAACCGGCTGCGGTCGCGGCTGGGCGTCGCCTCGCCGCTGGAGTACCTCAAGAGCCGCTACAACCTGCCGACGCAGCAGGCGCTGGCCTGGTCCGGTGTGCTGCTGAAGATCGTGGACGTGGGTGCCAAATGGGCGGCGATCGCCACCCTGCTCTCCGTCTTCACCGGCGCCTCGCTCCACCAGGGCATCCTGATCACGGGCGTGATCACCGGCATCTACTGCACGGTCGGCGGGCTGTGGGCGGACGCGCTCACCGAGCTGGGGCAGTTCGTCATCCAGCTGCTGGCCGGCGTCGCGATGCTGGTCACCGTCCTGGGCGAGCTGGGCGGCGTCAGCGCGCTGTGGACCGTATGGGACGAGCTGCCGGACGGCCACACCGAGCCGACCGTCGGCCCGTACACCCTGACCTTCCTGCTCGCCTACCTCTTCATCAAGACCTTCGAGTACAGCGGCGGCATGTGGAACCAGGCCCAGCGCTTCATGGCCACCCGCAGCGCCCGGGAGGCCAGGCGGTCGGCGCGGCTGTCGGCGGCGCTGTGGTTCCTCTGGCCCGCCGTGCTCTTCTTCCCGATGTGGGTGGCGCCGCTGCTGGTCGAGGCGCAGCAGCCGGACGCCTCCGACTCCTATGCGCTGCTCACCGAACGACTCCTCCCGCACGGGCTGTTGGGGCTGGTCGTCGTCGGTTTCTTCTCCCACACCATGGCCATGTGCTCCTCCGACGCCAACGCCATCTCCGCGGTGTTCACCCGGGACATCGCGCCTGCCGTCTCGGCGAGGGCGCGCGACTGGTCGCACCGCGCCGGGCTGCTGGCCGCCCGGCTGTCGACGGTCGCCTTCCTGGGGCTGTCGATGGCGATCGCCACACAGGTCAACTCCCCCACGTTCCAGGACATCATCACCGTCGTCATCAAGTGGGTGGCCGGGCTGGTCGGGCCGATCTCCATCCCGTTCCTGCTCGGGATGCTGCGGCCCTTCCGCAGGTCCGGCCCCACGGCCGCGCTGGGCTCCTGGGCGGCCGGTCTGCTCGCTTTCTGGCTGACCAACTACGGGCTGAACGGCGTGCAGTTGCAGATCCAGATCGTGTCGCCGGTCGCCACCTCGCTCGTCCTCTTCGCCCTCCTCGGTTTCGTACGGCCGGAGGACACGCCGGAGCGGGATGCGGTGCTGGCGCGGATCAACGCGGACGCCGGGGGCTGGGACGGCGCGGCGGCGGAGGCGGCAGCAGGGACGGCAGCGGGGGTGATTCCCGGGCAGGGCGAGCGGACGGGCGCCGGGGGCTGGGACGGCGCGGTGGGGGACAGAGCGGTGGGGGACGACGCGGTCCGGGGCGACGGGGCGAGGGGCGGTGCGTAGGACGACGGGGTTGGGCGACGGAGCGACGGGGTTGGGCGTAGGGCGGCAGCGGGACGAGAGGCGGGGTGGGGCGGGACGAGGGGCTGGCCCGGTCGGGCAGCCCCCTCAGGCCCGCGGGTACCGGGCGAGCCAGCCCGGTGACGAGCCGGCCGGGCCGTGCAGGGCGGGGCCCTGCGTCATCTCCATCGAGAAGTCGTCGGCCAGCTGGAGGATCGTCTCCCGGCCCTCCAGCTCGACCAGCCACACCGGCGGCAGTGCCGTCTCGCCGTGCAGGGTGCCCAGCAGGTTGCCGCAGATGGCGCCGGTGGAGTCGCTGTCACCGCCGTGGTTGACGGCGAGCAGCAGGCCATGGCGGATGTCCTCGGCGACCAGGGCGCAGTACACGCCGATCGCCAGCGCCTCCTCGGCCGTCCAGCCCTCGCCGAGCGACTCCACCCGGGCGGGCGTCGGCATGCCCTGCCGCACGGCTCCGAGCGCGCGCTTGAGGGCGTCGGTGGTCTCCTCGTGGCCGGGGCGGGTGGCCAGGTGCGCCAGCGCCTTCTGCACGGCGCCGTCGAGGTCCTCGCCGCGGGCCAGCGAGTGGCTGATGACCGCGAAGGCGCCGGCCGCCAGATAGCCGGTGGGGTGGCCGTGTGTCTGCGCCGCGCACTCGGCGGCGAGCTGGAAGACCAGTTGCGGCTCCCAGCCGACCAGCAGTCCGAACGGTGCGGAGCGCATCACCGCGCCGCAGCCCTTCGAGTCCGGGTTCTTGGGCGTCTCCAGCGTGCCCATGACCTCGTCGCCGAGACCGCTCAGGCAGGCCCGGCCCGGGGCCCGGCGGGAGTACAGCCACTCCTCGCGGGCGAGCCAGCCGTCGTCCTTCCTGCGCTCGTCCGGGCCCCAGTCGCGCTGGGTGGCGGCCCAGCGCAGGTAGGCGCGGTGGACGTCGGTGGGCGGATGCCAGGCGCCGGTGTCGCGGCGCACCTGGGCCCGGATCAGGCCGTCCACGGTGAACAGGGTCATCTGGGTGTCGTCGGTGACCGCGCCGCGCCGCCCGTAAGCGGGTACGAAATCGGACACGCCCTCTTGGCCGTGTGCCGTACGGATCGCGTCGAGTGAGTCGAATTCGATACCGGCGCCGAGGGCATCGCCGATGGCGCCGCCGAGCAGACAGCCGCGCACCCGGCTACGGAAGTCCTGCTGTTCCGTGCGGCCCCAGATGGCGGCGCCGCCTCCCGCTGCGCTCACTGCGCCCTCCAGAAACTGACAACGTCCCGGGGCCTTGCGGGGCCCCTGGCGCAGCACTGTAATCGACCAGGATTGATCAATTTTTGGCCAGGCGAGTATTGCGGCTAGTCACTCGCAAGGCGGCTTTTGACCGGGTACCGCCCCGATGGGCCGGTGCTCGGCCGATACGGCCGTGGCCGAAACGACTCCATCAGCACCGATCGGTGCGGGTTCGTCGCTCTGGGGGTTCCTCGGCTCGGGAGGGCGCCGGCGGGCGGGGCGCCGGCTGGGGGCGCCGGCGGGCGGATGTCTGCTTGCGGCCGGCGAAGGGGGTGCGCCGTACGGGCCCGCGGGGTTGGATCGATCTTGCCCCAGAGCCGCCCGGCCATCCGCCGCCCCTCGGGAGGATCCGTATGACTCCGCGCTGTGCCGTCCTCGACGACTACCAGGACGTCGCCCTCTCCCTGGCCGACTGGTCCGTCCTGGCGGATGCCGTCGATGTGCGTACGCTGCGGGAGCCCTTCCGCTCCGAGGACGAGGTGGTCGAGGCGATCGGCGACTGCGGGATCGTCGTCGCGATGCGGGAACGCACCCCGTTCCCCGCCTCGCTCCTCGCCCGGCTGCCGCGCCTCCGGCTCCTGGTCACCACCGGCATGCGCAATGCGTCCATCGATCTGGCGGCCGCCGCCCGGCACGGCGTCACCGTCTGCGGTACGGCCGGCCACACGGAGCCGCCCGTCGAGCTGACCTGGGCGCTGATCCTGGGCCTCGCCCGCCATGTCGTCACCGAGAACACCGCGCTGCGCAACGGTGGCCCCTGGCAGAGCACCCTCGGCGCCGACCTGCACGGCCGTACGCTCGGGCTGCTCGGCCTGGGCAAGATCGGCACCCGCGTCGCCCGGATCGGCCAGGCCTTCGGCATGAACGTGACGGCGTGGAGCCTCCACCTCACCGCCGAGCGCGCCGCGGCGGCGGGCGTGCACGCCGCCGCCGCCAAGGAAGAGCTCCTGGAGGCCGGCGACTTCGTCTCCGTGCACCTCGTCCTGGGCGACCGCACCCGCGGCCTGCTCGGCGCCGAGGAGCTCCGCCGGATGCGGCCCACCGGCTACCTCGTCAACACCTCCCGCGCCGCCATCGTCGACCGGTCCGCGCTGCTCCGGGCGCTGCGGGAGAACTGGATCGCCGGCGCCGGCCTGGACGTCTTCGACCACGAGCCGCTGCCCGCCGACGACCCCCTGCGCACCCTCCCGAACGTGCTCGCCCTCCCCCACCTCGGCTATGTCACCCGCCGCAACTACGAGGGCTACTTCCAAGAGGCCGTCGAGGACATCACCGCCTTCCTGGCGGGCAGCCCGATCCGCCAACTGGGCTGAGCCCCAAGGGCCGGCCGGCCACCGGATTCCGCCGCTCCCGGCCGGCCTATCGCGCCGCACCCGGGGCGCATTCGTTCGATGATGGCGGCGGCGCGCGCTGGGCATGCTCTCCCCATGTCCGAGTACGAGTGGGATCGCACCACCATGGCCGTCGTCGCCTCCGCGCTTTCCGGGGACAGCGACGGCGCGGTGGAACTCCTCCGTCCGCTCCCCCAGAGCGACGTCTGCCATATCGCGGTGCGCCTTGCCGCCATGGCTGCCGATGCGTTGATCGTCGCCGCCCAGGACAGCGGAGGCGACCGCGAAGAGGCGCTGTCGCAGTGGCAGCAGTGCATCCTGCAGCACGAGGCCGAGTACGAGGGCGAGTAGGGAACCCGGGCCGAGCGGGCGGCGGAGCAACCGGACGACCCACCGGACAGCCGACCGGCGAGCAACCGGCCGGCCGGGCAGCCGACCGGTCCACCGGCGCCGAGCGAGCCCGCTCGGCCCGTCCGGCCTAGTCGACCAGGGGCAGCAGTTCCGGAAGGTGGCCGTCCGAAGCCAGGGCGGCGGTGCGGCGCTCCTCGGTGACCGGGCCGTAGGTCGTGGTGCGGGGGCGGGCCGGGCGGCCGGCCCGGTCGGCGATGGCGATGAGGTCCTGGATGGAGCGGTAGGAGCCGTAACTCGATCCCGCCATCCGCGAGATGGTCTCCTCCATCAGGGTGCCGCCCAGGTCGTTGGCGCCGGAGCGGAGCATCTCGGCGGCGCCTTCCGTGCCGAGCTTGACCCAGCTGGTCTGGATGTTGGTGATGTGCGGGTGGAGCAGCACCCGGGCCATCGCCGTCACCGCACGGTTGTCGCGCACGGTGGGGCCGGGGCGGGCGATACCGGCGAGGTAGACGGGGGCGTTGGTGTGGATGAAGGGGAGGGTGACGAACTCCGTGAAGCCGCCGGTCTCCTGCTGGATCTGTGCCAGCAGCCGCAGATGCCCGAGCCAGTGGCGCGGCTGGTCGACATGGCCGTACATCATCGTCGAGGACGAACGGATGCCCAGCTCATGGGCGGTCTTGATGACCTCGACCCAGGTCGCGGCGGGCAGCTTGCCCTTGGTGAGGACCCAGCGGACCTCGTCGTCGAGGATCTCGGCGGCGGTGCCGGGGATGGTGTCCAGTCCGGCGGCCTTGGCCTCGCTGAGCCAGTCCCGGAGGGACAGCCCGGTGCGTGTCGCGCCGTTGACGACCTCCATGGGCGAGAAGGCGTGCACATGCATGCCGGGGACGCGTTCCTTCACGGCGCGCGCGATGTCGAAGTACGCCGTACCGGGCAGGTCGGGGTGGATGCCGCCCTGCATGCACACCTCCACCGCACCGACCTCCCACGCCTGTTGGGCACGGTCGGCGACCTGGGAGAGGGAGAGGGTGTAGGCGTCGGCGTCGGTGCGGCGCTGGGCGAACGCGCAGAAGCGGCAGCCCGTGTAGCAGACGTTGGTGAAGTTGATGTTCCTGGTGACGATGTAGGTGACGTCGTCGCCCACGGTGTCGCGGCGCAGCGCGTCGGCGATGCCGCAGAGGGCGTCCAGGGCGGGCCCGTCGGCGTGCAGCAGCGCCAGGGCCTGCGCGTCGGTGAGCTTGGTGGGGTCGTCGGCGGCCTGCGCCAGGGCCTGTCGTACGTCGGCTTCGATGCGCTCCGGCGCCATCCCGGGGGCGGCGGCCTCCCGCAGCGCCTCCCAGTCGCCGTAGACGTCGTCGAAGTCGTCGCGGCGGTCGGCGGTGCGGCCGTCGGTGTCGATGGTGCGGTGCAGGTCCGTACGGCCCGAGGAACTCGTCGTGAAGCCCTCGTCGGGCTCCTGCCAGGGGCGCCCCACCACGGGGGCGTCCTCCACGGCCAGGCCCGTCTCCGGGTCGGCGAGCGCACGTACATGGGGCAGCAGGCGGGGGTCGAGCCACGGCTCGCCGCGCTGGAGGAACTCCGGGTAGATGGGGAGCCGTTCCCTCAGCTCGAACCCGGAGGCGGCGCAGCGCTCGGTCAGCTCGTCGATCTGCGGCCAGGGGCGCTCGGGGTTCACATGGTCCAGGGTCAGCGGGGAGACGCCGCCCCAGTCGTCGATCCCGGCGTCGATGAGCAGCGCATACTCGCCGTCCACGAGGTTGGGCGGCGCCTGGATGCGGGTCGAGGGACCCATGATGTGCCGGGCCACGGCGATGGTCGCGGCCAGCTCCTCCAGTTCGGCGTCCGGCATTCCGCGCATCGCCGTGTCCGGCTTGGCGCGGAAGTTCTGCATGATCAGTTCCTGGATGCCGTGGTAGGCGCGCTGGACGCGGCGCAGCGCGAAGAGTGACTCGGCGCGTTCCTCGTAGGTCTCGCCGATGCCGATGAGCAGTCCCGTGGTGAAGGGGACGTTGGA
>Ga0207426_1002285_pt1 | contig 12645 bp, 7 predicted proteins | sample AraplaMF_Cvi_mMS_FD_184265 | JGI IMG/M metagenome (GOLD analysis project Ga0207426, IMG submission 184265) | Arabidopsis root microbial communities from the University of North Carolina, USA - plate scrape MF_Cvi_mMS (SPAdes) (version 2) | ecosystem: Host-associated > Plants > Roots > Endosphere ...
GCTCGGTGAGGTAGCGCAGCATCTCGAACGAGGCCGAGCCGGAGCCGATGATGACAGCGGCGCGCAGCACGGCGGTGGGAACACCGGACGCCAGCAGGATGTCCGCGACCTCGGCACGGGAGCGCAGGTGGGGCGAGAGCTCCTGCTCCGGGATTCCCTCGGGGGTGAGGCCGCCGAGGTAGACGATCCGGCGGACTCCGGCGGCGCGGGCCTGCCGGGCGAAGATCTGCGCGGCCCGGCGGTCGGTGTCCTCGAACCGGCCGCCACTTCCCAGGGCGTGCACCAGGTAGTACGCGACCTCGACGCCGGCCATCGCGGTACGGACCGAGTCCTCGTCGGTGACATCGCCGCGCAGCACCTCCGTCCGCCCGGCCCAGGGGTGATCGCGCAGCTTCTCCGGTGTCCTGGCCAGGGCCCGTACGGCGTATCCGGCGGTCAGCAGCTCGGGGATCAGACGGCCGCCGATATAGCCGGTGGCGCCGGTGACCAGGGCGCACGGGGCCGCCGTGGGGCGCCGCCTGCCGCCTGTGCCGGCCATCCGCGCGGCCTCCTCCGGGCTCGGTAGCAGCATGATCAGCCTGCCCGCCAAGTCTGTCACCGGTTCGGCTGCCAGGCATCACGGCTTGGTCAGGGGGCAGCGGGCCAGGGTGCCTCCGCCGGGCTGTCCTGATCAGGCGCACCTGGCGCAGCGGGCGGTGCCCGGCAAAGCACCGCGCGGTGACTCGTCCGGTCAGCGGGGCGAGGGCGACGCGGTGCTCTCCCGCGCCTCCAGGTGCGGCAGTTCACCCTGGACGGTGCGCAGCGGGCCGCCGTCGAGGACCGCGAGGAGTTCCTGGGCGGCGAGCCTGCCGAAGCCGGGGGTGTCGCGGACGAGTGCGGTGAGCCGGGGGTGGGTGACCCGGCACAGCGCCGAGTCGTCCCAGGCCACGATCGACAGCGCGCCCGGTACGGGGATACCGCGCTCGGCGGCCACCGAGGCGCCGGCCACGGCCATCACATCGTTGTCGTAGACGATCGCCGTCGGCGGCCGCTCGGCGTCGAGGAGACGGCGGGTGGCCTCGGCTCCCTCGGCGTCGGAGTAGTCGGTGGTCACCGAGTGGACCTGGCGGTGGTCGAGGCCCCGCCGGTCCGCTTCCGTACGCAGCGAGCGGATCCGGCGTGCCGTGTGGGCGAGGCCGGGCAGCCCGGCGATATGCACGATCCGGCGGTGGCCGAGGCCGTAGAGGTGGTCCAGGACCCGTGCCATGGCCTTGGCGTCGTCGGCCCAGACGGTGGAGAGCAGCGGGTGGGCCGGGGCGGCGGCGGGTCCGGCGGCCGGTTCCGAGGGGTCCGGCCCGGGTGTGGCGGGGCCGCCGACGACGACGGCGGGCAGGCCGAGTGCGGCGAGCAGTTCCGGGCGGGGGTCCTCGGTGCGCGGATCGACCACGAGGACGCCGTCCACCCGTCGTTCGGCCCACCAGCGGCGGTAGAGCGCGCACTCGGTGCCGAGGTCCTCGACGACCTGGAAGAGGAGCGCGATCTGCCGCGCGGAGAGCACTTCCTGGATGCCGGAGACCAGTTGGAGGAAGAAGGACTCCACACCCAGGGTCTGGGCGGGCCGGGCGAGCACCAGTCCCAGGGCGCCGGCGCGTTCGCCGGACAGGGCGCGGGCGGCGCTGTTGGCCTGCCAGCCGAGTTCCTCCGCGACCCGGCGTACCCGGGCGCGGGTTTCCTGGGAGACGCCCGGCCGGTCGTTGAGCGCGAACGAGACGGCGCTCTCCGAGACCCCGGCCCGGCGGGCGATGTCCTTGATCGTCGGGCGGCGGGCCGGTTTCCGCCGGGCCGCCTCACCGGGCGCTGTCATGGCGGGCTCTCCCTCGTACTTAACCGCATTAGTGCGCATAGTTTGATCAGCGTCGAGTGGCCTGTCAAACGTCGCTGGGGCGTCCGGAATCAGGTCGGTCCGTCGCACCGTAAGGGAAGTTGTCCGACGGGGTATTGACACCTACTAAAACGCATTAGTAGCGTCTGCCGCATCGTCGCCCGAGGACTCGCGCAATCACCTGCTCAATGGCCGAAAAGGTCGCCACGTCATTTCTGGCTGCCATAAAACAATGGGAATTTCCGGCCGCTCGTGACAATTCTCCTGGTGTCCGGTCCGAGCAAAGGAGCCGCCAGCCATGCGTCCACTCCGTCGAGCAGCCGCCACCGCCGCGGCCCTGGTCACCTCGGCGCTCGTCCTGACCGCATGCGGCTCCCCGGGAGCCGGCGGACCGGACAGCGCCGCGGGGAAGGTCGAGGGCCGGGTCACCTTCCAGACCTGGAACCTCAAGGCCAATTTCAAGAAATATTTCGAGGACGTGATCTCGGACTTCGAGGAAAAATATCCGGATACCAAGGTCACCTGGGTGGACCAGCCGGCCGAGGGATATCCGGAGAAATTGAGCGCGGACGCCGCCGGCGGCACGCTGCCCGATGTCGTCAATGTGTCGCCGGATCTCGCCTATCCGCTGGCCAGGGCCGGGCTGGCTCTCGATCTGGAAAAGGCCGCCGGGAAATACCGGAAGGAGTATCTCGACGGCGCCTGGGAGAGCCATCGGATGCCGGGGATGACGGGCGTCTATGCCTTCCCCTGGTATCTGAACACCGGCCCGATGTTCTACAACAAGGAGCTCTTCAGCAAGGCCGGGCTCGATCCGCGGCGGCCGCCGACGTCGTACGACCAGCTCTTCAGGGACGCCCTGACGATGGCGCGGAAAAGCGACCGGAAGATAGCGATGCTCGCCGGCACGCCGTCGATCGAGGACTTCGGCCGCTATGGCGTGCGGCTGATGAACGCCCGGGGCACGGAGTTCACCTTCAACGAGCCGGCGGGCGTCGAGCTGCTGGAGCACTACAAGAAGCTGTATGCGGCCGGGGCCCTGGACTCCCAGGCGCTGACCGCACAGGCCGAGTCCGCGGGACGGAAGTTCCAGCAGCAGTCGGTGGCGATGAATCCGGGCAGCGCGCACGACCTGGAGAACTTCAAGAAGGAGGCGCCGGGACTCTACCGGCACATCGGCATCACCGACGCGGTCAACAACACCGGTAAGGCCAATATGTATGTCCAGGGCCTGATGGTGAACGCGCAGAGCAAGGTCAAGCCGGCGGCGGTCGCGTTCGCGCACTTCGTCACGGACAGGAAGAACCAGATGGCCTTCGCCAAGGAGGTCACGATCTTCCCCAGCACCAAGGGCTCGCTGGACGATCCGTACTTCACCAAGGAGGACGGCACCGATGCGACCCGGGTGCGGGTGGCCTCGGCCAAGTCGCTGAAGACCGCGGTGAATTACACCCCGGTGCTGCTCAGTGACCAGATGAAGACCGTGCTGCGCAATGCGGTCGCCAAGGCCGTACAGGGAAAGCAGTCCCCCGAGGCGGCGCTGGACGGCGCGGTGGCCGAGTGCAATCGCCTGCTCAAGACCGCCTGAGCCCGGGGTATTCGGTGAAGACCGGAATGACCGCGCGAGCCCGGCACGCGACGGCTGGGGCACCGGCCCCCGCTCCCCCGCCGGCCCCGTCACGGCGGCGCGCCGCAGGCCCCCGTACACAACTTCCGTCCAGCCCTTGGCTTTTCCTGGCTCCCGGGCTGCTGGTCGTGGCCGCATTCAGCCTGTATCCGTTCCTGAGCACGGTGGCCCACTCCTTCACCGATGCGCGCACCCTCACCGCGGGGCGATTCGTCGGCGGTGCCAATTACCAGGAGCTGATCCATGACGCGATGTTCTGGACAGGGCTGCGCAACAGCCTGCTGTACGTCCTCGGGGTCGTACCGCTCCTGGTGATGCTGCCGTTGCTGCTGGCGATGCTGGTGCAGCGGCACCTTCCCGGGATGACCTTCTTCCGGGCCGCGTTCTACACGCCGGTGGTCGCCTCCGTCGTGGTGGTCGGGCTGATCTGGGTGTGGCTGCTGGACGACCGGGGGCTGATCAATGCGCTGCTGGAGGGCCTGGGCTTCGGCCGGGTCGGCTTTCTCAGCGATCCCTGGCTGCTGCTGCTCAGCGCGATGGCGGTCACGGTCTGGAAGGGCCTCGGCTACTACATGATCATTTATCTGGCGGCGCTGGCCAACGTCCCCCGGGAGCTGCACGAGGCCTGCGCGGTGGACGGCGCGGGGGCGGTGCGCCGCTTCCTGACCGTCACCGTCCCCGCGGTGCGCTCCACGATGGTGCTGGTCGCGGCGCTGTCCTCGGTCGGGGCGTTCAAGGTGTTCTCCGAGGTCTATCTGATGGCCGGTCCGACCGGCGGCCCCGGCGGTGAGGACACCACGTTGGTGATGCTCGTCCAGCAGGTCGGCACCGGCCTCAGCGGCCGGGTCGGCTATGCCTCGGCGCTGTCCGTCGTGGTCTTCGTCCTCACGCTCGGGCTGATGCTGCTGGTGCTGCGGGCCCACCGCACGGAGGACGCATGAGCGCCATCGTTGAGCGGGAGCCGGAGCGCCGGGCCGGGTGGGCGCGCGCCGGGCGCCGGATGCCGCGGTGGCAGCTGCTGCTCCGCTATCTGCTGCTGCTCGCCGTGCTGGCCCTGACCATCGGGCCGTTCCTGTGGCAGCTGTCCACCTCCCTCAAGGGGCCCGGCGAGGACATCTACCGCTCTCCCCCGAGCCTGCTGCCGCACCAGGTCACCCTGGACAACTACGCCGGCGTCGCCGAGACCATCCCGGTCTGGGACTTCGCGCTGAACTCCCTCAAGGTGGCGGTCACCAATGTGCTCACCAACTGCGCGGGCGCGGCGCTCGCGGGCTATGCGCTGGCCCGGCTGCGCTTCCCGGGCCGTCGGAGCGCGCTGGTGGTGTTCGTCATGGCGATGCTGGTGCCGGTCGAGAGCATCCTGATCGCCCAGTTCGTGACGATGCGGGAGCTCCAGCTGAACAACACCCTGCTCGGGGTGGTGCTGCCCGGCTGTATCGGCGCGCTGAATGTGCTGCTGATGCGCAATGCCTTCGCGGCGCTGCCGTACGAGGTGGAGGAGGCCGCGTACGTCGACGGCGCCAATGCCTGGCAGCGGTTCGTACGGATCGCGCTGCCGTCGGTCAAGGGCACCCTCGCGGTGGTCGCGATCTTCGCCTTCATGGGGGCCTGGGACGACTTCCTGTGGCCGCTGATCGTGCTGAGCGACCAGTCGAAGTTCACCCTGACCATCGGGCTGAACTTTCTGCACGGCACCTTCGCGGACAATCAGCGGCTGGTCGCGGCCGGCACCGTCATCGCCGTGCTCCCGCTGCTGGTGCTGTTCGCGGGCCTCCAGCGCTTCTTCTTCCGCGGCGTCGGTGAGGGCGCCGTCAAGGGCTGACCTGCCCGCCCCGCCGAGTCCCCACCCCCATACCCACAGGAGCCCCATGCGCTTCGGTGTCAACTACACGCCCACCCAGGGCTGGTTCCACCACTGGCTGGACTTCGACCTGGATTCCGTACGCGCCGACCTCGACTCCCTCGCCGGCCTGGGCCTGGACCACATCCGGGTCTTCCCACTCTGGCCGCTGTTCCAGCCCAACCGCACGCTGATCCGGCCGCGCGCCGTGGAACAGCTGGTACAGCTCGTGGACGCCGCGGGCGAACGCGGTCTGCACGTCAATGTCGACGGGTTGCAGGGCCATCTGTCGAGCTTCGACTTCCTGCCCGCCTGGACGCGGACCTGGCACCGCCGCAACCTCTTCACCGACCCCGAGGTGCTGTCCGGCCAGGAGGAGTATCTGCGGACGCTGGCGGCCGCGCTCGCCGACCGGCCCCACTTCCTCGGGATGACGCTCGGCAACGAGTTCAACCAGTTCTCGGACCGGCCGCACCCTGACCCCGACCGGATCACCGACGAGCAGGCCGGGGCCTGGCTGGCGCGGATGCTGGCCGCGTGCGAGCGGGGCGCGCCGGGCCGGATGCATCTGCACGCCGCCTACGACGCGGCCTGGTACCGGGACGGGCATCCCTTCACCCCGGCGCACGCCGCCCGGCTGGGCGCCGTCACGGCCGTGCACTCCTGGGTCTTCAACGGCACCGCGCAGCGGCACGGTCCGACGGGTACCGCCACCGAGCAGCACGCCGCCTATCTGATCGAGCTGTCCAAGGCGTGGGCGACGGACCCGCACCGCCCGGTGTGGCTCCAGGAGGTCGGCGCGCCGGCCCCGCACATCCCGGCGGCGGGCGCGGCGCGGTTCACCGAGGCCACCGTCACCGCCGCGCTGGACTGTCCGGACGTCTGGGGCGTCACCTGGTGGTGTTCGCACGATGTGCCGCGGTCGCTCGCGGACTTCCCCGAGCTGGAGTACGGGCTGGGGCTGCTCGGCAGCGACCGTACGCTCAAGCCGGCCGGGCGGGCCCTCGCGGCGCTGATCGCGGAGCAGCGCGGCCGCACCCACCGGCCGCCGGTCCGCGGCACCGCGCTGACCGTCGATGCCGACGGGGCCGAGGCCGCGCCCCGCCGCTCGGTGTGCGCCCCCGGCGGCCCGGTCTTCGAGGCCTGGGCCGAGCTCACCGCCCAGGGGGCCCGCCCCGCCCTCGTACTGTCCGAACTCGCCACGGACACAGCGCATTTGACGTCACGTGGCATCACCGAGGTCCGCACACCCGAGGACGTCGGACGGACCCGGCGCCGCTCGTCACCGGCCGTCCCCCACCGGAGGAGCACCTCATGAACCGGCAACCGTTCCCCGTCTCCCGCCGCCGGGTGCTGCTGGCCGGGGCGGGCACCGCGGCCGCCCTGCTCGGGCCGTCCCCCGGGGGCGGTGCGGCGGCGGCCGCCGGACCGCCCGGGGCCGGCGCCGCGGACTCCTTGCAGCCCTATGCCTCCTACTGGTTCCCCGACTCGCTGCCGTCGGGCACCCCGGGCGACGGCATCACCTGGCGGAGTCTGGCGGCCTGGACGCCCGGGGCCGACCGGGATCTGCCGTTCAACACCGCGACGGTGCCGCTGGCCGAGCGGTTCACGCCGGTCCCGGCGAACACCACCGCTCGCGCCGGGCAGGCCCGGATCAGTGCGCTGGCGGCCTTCGACCACACCGCAGGCAATCCGTCGCAGGGCTCGGCGACCGCCGACTACTACGCACCGACCCACTGGGCCTACCTCGATGAACTGGTCTTCTGGGGCGGCTCGTCCGGCGAGGGCCTGATCCTGGCGCCGAACGCCCCGGTCGTCGATGCCGCCCACCGCAACGGGGTCCCCGTACTGGGCACGGTCTTCCTCCCGCCGGTCGCCTACGGCGGGCAGCTGCGCTGGACCCGCGATCTGGTGCGGCGGGACGCGGCGGGGCGCTTCCCACTGGCCGCGAAGCTGGTGCAGGTCGCGCGGGTGTACGGCTTCGACGGCTGGTTCCTCAACGCGGAGACCGGTGGCGGCGACGCCGCGCTGGCCGCCGAGATGCAGGCGTTCCTGCGGGCCCTGCGTACCGCGGGCGCCCGGAACGGTCTGCGGATCACCTGGTACGACGCGATGAACCGGACCGGGCAGGTCGGCTGGCAGGGCGCGCTCGACGAGCTGAACCGGCCGTTCTTCCAGGACGGTGCCGGGCCGGTCGCCGACTCGATGTTCCTGGACTTCCGGTGGACCGCCGGGCGGCTAGCGGACTCGGGGCGGCTGGCGGAGGAACTCGGACGCAGCCGCTATGAGTTGTGGGCCGGGGTCGATGTCGAAGCGGCGGGCTGGGACAGCGTCACGGACTGGGAGGCGATCCTCCCCACCGGGCGCGACCATGTCGTCTCGTACGGCTTCTACCGTCCCGAGTGGACGCTCAGCCATCTGCCCGCGGGGCGTACGCCCGGCCGGTTCCATGCCGCGGACGACCGGTTCTGGTGCGGCGAGGGACTGGATCCGGCCGGGCCGGGCGGCACGGGCGACGGCTGGCGGGCACCGGCCTCCGCCGTCGCCGACCGTTCGACGCTCACCGCGCTGCCCTTCGCCACCACCTTCAACACGGGGCACGGCCTGCGCTGGTACGAGGACGGTGCGGCCACCTCCGACACCCCCTGGAACCACCTCGGGCTACAGGACCGGCTGCCACCGAGACGCTGGGCCATACTCACCGAGGGCCGGCGCCCGGAGGTGTCCTTCGACTTCGCCGACGCCTGGCGCGGTGGCAGCAGTCTGCTGGTGCGGGGCGCCCTCGACCGGCCGGCCACCCTGGACCTGTTCCCCGCCCGGCTGCCGGCCGGCGCCGCCACCGTCCTCGACCTCACCCATCGCCTCGACCCGTCGTCGGGGCCGGTGACCGTCGAGGTGGCCGTCGCACCGCGGGACGCCCCGGCACCGGGCGAGCCCGCCCCGTACGTCCATCTGCCGGCCGGGACCCTGGAGCCGGGCGACGGCTGGCGCACCCTCTCCGTGCGCCTGGGCGCCCTCGGCACCGGGACCCTGTATGCCCTGGGGGTGCGGCTGACCGGCCGGGGTGGCGCGGCGGTGGCCTGGCGGCTGGGGGCACTCGCGGTCCGCGACGGCGCCGCGTCCCCCGCTGCGCCGAGCGGGCTGACGGTCACCGGCACTGCCGCCGCGGACGGGGCGACCGCGGTACGGCTGAGCTGGCGGCGCGCCACGGGCCCGGTGCGCCACTACGAACTGCATCGCCAACTCCCGGACGGGCGGCGGGAGTTCCTCGGTGGCACCTGCGGCACGGCGTACTACGTCGCGGGCCTGCGGCGCGCGGGGCACGAGCCGGCCGCCCGGCTCGAAGTACGCGCGGTGCATGAACTGTTCACCGTCTCGAAGCCGTCGACGGTCCAGCTCCCCTGGTAAGTGGCTGTCAGCCCGCCGGCCCCACCTCACGACGCTACGGAGCCTCTCCCATGCATGACGACCGTGCCCTGACCGAAGCCCGCCTCAAGCGCGTCCTGGACGAGCGCATCCGGCCCGCCCTGTATCCGGCATCGGTTCCCCTGGAGGTCGCGGCCTGGGTCGCACCGGACATGGGGGCCTCTGCCACCGGCGCGGAATCGGGAGCGCCGCAGACCATGCCGGTGGCGGAGGGCCTGACCGCCGCCCATACGCCGGTGGCGGTGGGCGACGCCTGGGGCGCGCCCTGGGCCACGACCTGGTTCAAGGTCTGCGGTGAGGTGCCGCGGGAGTGGGCCGGCCGCACCGTGGAGGCGGTACTGGACCTGGGCTTCGACGAGCGGATGCCCGGCTTCCAGTGCGAGGCGCTGGTGTATCTGCCGGACGGCAGCCCGGTCAAGGCGCTCAACCCGCGCAACCAGTGGGTGCGGGTGGGCGCCCCGGTGCGCGGCGGGGAGCGCGTCGAATGGCATCTGGAGGCCGCGTCCAACCCCGTCATCCTCGATGTCCACCCGTTTCGGCCGACGCCGCTCGGCGACCCGGAGACGGCGGGCAGCGCACCGCTGTACCGGCTGGCGCGGATGGATCTGGCGGTGTTCGACACCGAGGTGTGGGAGCTGGTCCAGGACCTCGAAGTGCTCGGTGAGCTGATGGCCGAGCTCGCGGTGGACGGCCCACGGCGCTGGGAGCTGCTGCGGGCGGCGGGGCGGGCGCTGGACGCGGTGGATCTCCAGGACGTCAACGGGACGGCGACGGCGGCCCGTTCGGAACTGCGGGAGGTGCTGTCGGCGCCCGCCGGGGCCTCCGCGCACCGGATCAGCGCGGTGGGGCATGCGCATATCGATTCGGCGTGGCTGTGGCCGCTGCGCGAGACGGTGCGGAAGGTGGCGCGGACGACGTCGAACATGACGGCGCTGCTGGCGGACGAGCCGGAGTTCGTCTTCGCCATGTCGCAGGCGCAGCAGTACGCCTGGATCAAGGAGCACCGGCCCGAGGTCTACGCCAAGGTCAAGAAGGCGGTCGCGGAGGGGCGGTTCGTGCCGACGGGCGGCATGTGGGTGGAGTCGGACACCAATATGCCCGGGTCGGAGGCGATGGCCCGGCAGTTCGTGCACGGGAAGCGGTTCTTCCTGGAGGAGTTCGGCGTCGAGAACGAGGAGGCGTGGCTGCCGGACACCTTCGGTTTCGCCGCCGGGCTGCCGCAGATCATCAGGGCGGCCGGGTCGAAATGGCTGCTGACGCAGAAGATCTCCTGGAGTCGGACCAATGCCTTTCCGCATCACACCTTCCGCTGGGAGGGCATAGACGGCACCCGGATCTTCACCCACTTCCCGCCGGTGGACACCTACAACTGCCAGATGGCGGGCGGAGAAGTCGCCCATGCGGCACGGAACTTCAAGGACAAGGGGGTGGCCCGGCACTCGCTCGCGCCGACCGGCTGGGGCGACGGTGGCGGGGGCACCACCCGCGAGATGATCGCCAAGGCGCGGCGGCTGCGCGATCTGGACGGTTCACCGAGGGTCGAGTGGGAGCGGCCCGCGGACTTCTTCGCCAAGGCGGAGGCGGAGTACCCGCAGGCGCCGGTGTGGGTGGGCGAGCTGTATCTGGAGCTGCATCGCGGGACGCTCACCAGCCAGGCGCGGACCAAGCGCGGCAACCGGCGCAGCGAACAGCTGCTCCGGGAGGCCGAACTCTGGTCGGCCACGGCAGCAGTGATGACACCACACCCTTACCCCTACGCGGAGTTGGACCGCATCTGGAAGACCGTGCTGCTCCATCAGTTCCATGACATCCTGCCCGGTTCCTCCATCGCCTGGGTGCACCGTGAGGCGGCCGCGACCTATGCGGCGGTCGCCGCCGAGCTGGAGGGCCTCATCGCCGCCGCGCTGACCGCGCTGACCGGCCCCGGCGGGGCGGAGCTGGTGGTGAACTCCGCCCCGCACGCCCGCGGCGGCGTCGCGGCGGGGGCCGTAGGGCCCGGGGGGAACGAGGGGCCCGAGGTCTCCGCCGTACCCCGCGACGGCGGCGGATTCACCCTCACCAACGGTCTGCTGCGGGTCGGGATCGACGGCCGCGGTCTGGTGGTCTCCGTGTACGACCGGGTGGCCGACCGCGAGACGGTGGCGCCCGGCGCGGCGGCGAACCTGCTCCAGATCCACCCGGACTTCCCCAATATGTGGGACGCCTGGGACGTGGACGCCTTCTACCGCAATGTCGTCACCGATCTGACGGGCGCGGACGAGGTCGTGCTCGGCGCGGTGTCCGGGGAGGCGGCGACGGTGCGCGTCACCCGGACCTTCGGTGCCTCGCGGGTGGTGCAGACACTGACGCTGGCGCGCGGACAGCGGCGGCTGGATCTCGGCACCGAGGTCGACTGGCACGAGACCGAGAAGTTCCTCAAGGCCGCCTTCCCGCTGGACCTGCACGCCGAGCGCTATGCGGCCGAGACCCAGTTCGGCCATTACCACCGGCCCACTCACACCAACACCAGCTGGGAGGCCGCCAAGTTCGAGGCCTGCGCCCACCGGTTCGTGCACCTTGAGGAGCCGGGCTGGGGCGTCGCACTGGTCAATGACGCCACCTACGGTCATGACGTCACCCGTACGGTCCGGGAGGACGGCGACCGGGGCACCACCACGACCGTCCGGGTCTCCCTGCTGCGCGCCCCGAGGTTCCCCGACCCGGAGACCGACCAGGGCGTCCACCGCTTCCGCCATGCCCTCGTACCGGGCGCCGCCATCGGGGACGCGGTGCGCGAGGGCCATCGCATCAATCTGCCCGAGCGCCGGATCACCGGCGCCGCGGCGGTGGCACCGCTGGTCACGGCCGACAATGACGCCACCGTGATCACCGCGGTCAAGCTCGCCGACGACAGGAGCGGCGATGTGATCGTCCGCCTCCACGAGGCACACGGCGGGCGGGCCGTCACCACCCTCACCACCGCCTTCGAGCCGGCCGGCGCGGTCACCACGGATCTGCTCGAACGCCCCACGGAGGACGGTCCGGCGATCGAGCGGCAGGGCAACACCCTGCGGATGCGGCTGCGCCCGTTCCAGATCGTGACCGTGCGGCTGCCCCGGGCGGGCGGCCGGTAGCGGCCGGACGGGGGCGGGGCGCTCTGACGGGGGCGGGGCGCCCTGGGGCGTGGGTTTACGCCCGGGGCCCGCCCCATCGCGACCGGGCGTCCCGGCGCAGCTCCGGCCGCCGCTCCCGTCCGGAGCCGCGCCCGTTCCCCGGGCCGCCGCCACAGTCCTGCCCGCGCCCCCTCTCATGGCCGTACGCCGCCTCATGGTCCCGATCACGGCTCGGATCCAGGCCCAGCATGTCCATCAACAACGACAGGTCGTCCGCGTTCCGCGCACGGCCGGCCAGCGCCTTCCTGGCGAGCCGTCGTTCCTCGTCACACGGCACGGCGCGCGGCGCGGGGTCATCGGCACTGCGGTGTTCATCGCTCACCGCTGCATTCTCGGCCGGACCACGGGACCGTGCCCGTCGAGCGAGCCGGGGACCGCCCCGTGGAAACCGCCCGGGAGACGCTGCTCCATACGGGTGGGACGAGCCCCGCGGCCCGGCTCGCGGCAAGGGAACCCGCGGCACCCCTTTTCCCTCTTTATGAGCACTTGAACGTGATCACTCAGCCGCGGAGTCCCCCTGTGAAACGCCCCTACGCCGTCGTGCTCGCCACCGCGCTCGCCGCCTCCTCCGTGCTGCTCGCCGGCTGCTCGGACACCGGTCAGCCGGTCGATTTCAATGCCGGCGGGAAGGGCGACGGCGCCGCGCGGGCCAAGCCCGTCGACGACGACACCCTGATGCCGACCGGCCCGAAGAGCGACTTCCGTATCACCCGGACACTGGACGACGGCACCCATATAG